>JAEEGI010025904.1_pt1 | contig 11330 bp, 5 predicted proteins | sample 8958751 | NCBI WGS metagenome assembly JAEEGI01 (sample SAMN16246545, study PRJNA631951) | gut metagenome | biome: gut microbiome; feature: rumen; material: KS-attached | host: Bos | place: Iran: Karaj | collected 2018-10 | reverse complement strand
CTCCCTTCCAGGATAAGGCCGCTTTTGCTACTATGCGCAAGCTGGGCCTTTTATCTCTACAAAAACCTGGATTCTTTTTGGATACTCATTTTTGTAACAGTAATCTCTTATGTCTGCGGTGTCCTTTTGTCTTCAGAAAAGTGGCAAAAGAGACCTGCAGCCGGAAATATAGTTCTGATAACAGGCTCAGCCGCTGTGCTTTCCTTCCTTGTTGCCTACAAATACCTGGGTTTCGGGACTGTTTTGCCAATAGGAATATCTTTTTACACCTTCCAGACCATGTCCTACATAATTGATGTCTACAGAGGAACTTACCGGGGAGAAAAAAATATCTTAACCTTTTCCCTTTTTGTTTCTTTTTTTCCGCAGCTGGTGGCAGGCCCCATTGAAAGACCCGGTGACCTTATCCCGCAGCTAAAGAAATCCCCTCTTTCTTCCAAATCCGACATGGTAAGCGGACTGACTCTTATGATAACCGGCTACTTCAAAAAAGTTGTTGTGGCAGATTATATTGCTCCAAGTGTTGACCTGATATTTGCTTCACCGGCAACGTCTAAGGGATTTATTGTTCTTCTGGGAACATTCTTATTTGCTATCCAGATATATGCAGATTTCTCCGGATACAGCGACATTGCCAGAGGTATCGGCAAACTTTTGGGAATTGATCTGCATCTTAACTTTGATCACCCCTACAGGGCATCCAACATTAGAGAATTCTGGAGAAGATGGCATATAACCCTTACTTCCTGGTTTACTGATTACATTTATATTCCCCTGGGCGGAAGCAGAAGGGGTTACCTTCGCAAAGCTCTCAATACCCTTATAGTCTTTGGACTCAGCGGATTATGGCACGGGGCGGGGCTTAAGTTCCTTATTTGGGGACTGGGCCACGCAGTACTGATTCTTATAGAAGATATTTCTCCCATCAGGAAAGTTAAAGAAAAGCTCCCGGCATTCTTAAACATCGCCATCAACTTTACTCTGGTCAGTCTTTTATGGATATTCTTTAGAGCAGATTCCTTCAGCGCCTCACTTGAGCTTCTTGGTGGCTTATTTACCGGAATTACAGACATGTCCGTTTTCATGATCTTTACTGCAAAAGACTATCTGCTCATGGTTTTATGCGCACTTTCCATATACTTTGTTCCAAGATACACGGAAAGCCGGAAACCAGGAAGTTTTTGGGTAATGTATATCCTTGTTCTGATCATTGTAGGTTCCAAGATTGATCAAATCCGCTCAGGAATACAGAATTCATTTATCTATTTCAGATTCTAGTAATAAAAGGTTTTGCACATGAAAAAAGTAATCATTAGAACCGTTGCTATCTTAATAATTCCGGTACTTATTGTGATAAGTCTTATTTTTATCCCCTCCCAGTACGAGGAAACTTTCATGGGAGAGCTTAAATATAAGTACCAGCGACTGTCAGATATTGAAGGAAAACGTATCGTCATAGTTGGCGGAAGTGCCATGGCCTTTGGTGTTGACAGTGCTCTTCTAAAGGAAAATTTCCCGGATCATCAGATTGTCAACATGGGCATGTATGCTGCCTTGGGAAGCCGCGCAATCCTTGACCTGTGCCTATCAGATATCCGCAAAGATGACCTCGTCATTTTTGCCCCGGAACAAAATCATCAGACTCTTTCTCTTGATTTTGGAGCAGATTACTGTCTTCAGGGATGCGACGGAGCCTTCTACATGTTGCCACGTTTTATAACATCCGAGGACAGTGCTGCGGGGATACTTGCAGCCATTCCGGGTTTTGCTCTTCAGAAAGCGAAATACTTTTTTACCGATTCAGCGCCGATACCAGACACCGTTTATCGCAAATCCGCTTTTAATGAATACGGAGATATCAAAGTGGAATTACCCGAAAACTTAATGCCTGCCGGCTACGACAGCAATATTCTCATCAGCTACAACAGTGACGTGATAGATAAAGATTTTATAAATTATCTTGACAGTTATTCCAGGAAAGCTTCCCAAAAAGGAGCCACTTTTGTATTTGCCTATGCACCTGCCAACGCTAAGGCCCTTACCTCAGTGGATGACCTTGATGAATATCATTTGCTTCTTGATGACTACTTCGATTTTCCAATTATCGGAGATCCCCATAACAGCGTACTGGGACCGGAATGGTTTTATGACACCAACTACCACCTGAACAGTTCCGGGAAAAGACTCTACACAAGGCAGCTCATAAGGGATATAAAAGCTTTCATGAAGGACTCCTCCGCAACAAACATTGAAGTTCCGCCTGCGCCCACACTTAACCTTGCAGAGGCATCCCAAAATACAATCCTGCGTGCCAATGAGTATGCGGGAAACACCGACATTAAATCCGTTACCATAGATGAAAACGTATCAATGATAGAAGACTATGCTTTTTTGGGTTGCACTGCCCTTAAGGAAATACATATAAAGAATACTGACCCATCTGCAATACAGATAGGTCAGCATCTACTTGACGGAACAAACGCAAATATTTATGTTCCTCAGTCATCGGTTTCTGTGTACAAAACAGATTATCAGTTTTCTCTCTACGCCGGAAGAATCTACGGAGAATAATCCTGTATTATTCTCCTTTTCTGACATCAAGAACAGCATCTACGATTCCGACTATGCCGCCAATAATGATGGATGCAATAGCTACAACTGCACTTGAAAGATCAGACATGGTCTGAGCGTTGTTAGTGAAGGTCATGATGGCTGCGATACCATTTATTCTGGTATTTAAAAGTGTAATGCCTCCGATTATAAGACATGCCGGTGCAATCACAGGAAGGATATCTGTCCAGGCAGGTGACTCTTTGCCAAGAACAATAAAGGCGCACAATGCCAGAATGGCAATAACCAGTGAACAAATTACTATAGGGTTTTTACCCAGATTTGAGAAATAAGCTGTACCAGCATTAACCAGATATGCTACAAGTCCAACAACTCCAAGGATAAGAGTGATGACTGTGCTTATCATGCCTGCTCCGATTTTTTTATTCATATAAGCCTCCTATCAGTCTTCTTTTTTGCGTGCTGCATTTACATACATTCCGATGCCGCATACTGTAATAATTGCAAAGATCACATTAAGAGCTGTCAGCAGGTTGTCATACCATGTCTTTACACTCTCAAGTCTGGAATTGGAAATCATTCCATCCATAGCATTGGAATTGGCAATTGCGTAATTCTGCATCTTCATGGCATCCTTAAGAGCCTGCATAAGTGTTGCATCCTTGGAAACATTCTCTACTGTCCAGTAAGGATATTTCTCGGATACTGCAGCAATTGTGTTGTCACCTGTGTTACAGGACATTGTTACTCCGCACATTACTGCTTCTTTAAGTACAACATAGGTAGCGTCCATGATAAAGTCCTCAGAGATAAGACCATAGAAGCCCCACTCCTTGTGAAGGATATTCTGAAGAAGTCCCTCATGAGCATTGGCAGGTGTAACACCTACTCTGTTGAATGCTGTCATAACACCTGTTATATTTCCGTCTTCTATAGGTGCCTGTGTTGCTCTGAGCTCCTGCTCACGGGCTTTCTGCTCGGTCATAAATACTGATACACCGGATCTGTTAACCTCGGTATCGTTAAATGCCAGGTGCTTTGTTGCAACGATAACGCCGTATTTTCTTGCTTCAACTGCCTCTGCAAGGCTGATGAAGGATGAAAGAACAGGATCCTCTGAGAAGTACTCATGGTTACGTGCATTGTAAGGAACTCTGTGAATGTTGTTGGATACGCCCCACCAGATTGTCAGGTTAGACCAAAGTGAATAGTTACCCATCTTTTCACCGTACTCAGCAGCAAGGGCTTTGCTGAAGGTCTGTGCAATTACAGTAGCGTTGGCCATTACACCTGCTTTGTAGCCTGCGTTCTTGTCATTGGCATCAATGGCACAAGGATCTGTTGATGATGTGTCTGTATTTGCATACTGAGAAAGTGGATATGAATAGATACCGTTAGCACCATCGTTCTGAATAACTTCAGGAGATGAAATGGACTCAATAGTCTTGGTACTTGTTCCTCCAAAGCCTGTTCTGATCATTGCTTCCTCAAGTGTTATCTGATCTGTAAGAAGTCCCCATCTCTCATCATTGATATCTGTTACTCCCTTGAGGTCTGCAAGCTTAAGTCCGTTGTCAGCGCCCCATGTAACTGATGATGTATCACCGTTTGCTGTGATCTCATATATGTCGTTGTCAAGGTATGTGAGCATATCATCTGTAGCTGTAAGTCCTGAATAGGTCTTAGGCCATGTGCCTGCCCAGTCATTTCTTGAAAGATATGTAACTGTTCCGGGAACCCAGTTGTTGTAATCCATATCAGAAAGCTGATTCTCTACAGGAGTTCCGTTCTTGGTTGTGGCAAAGGTAGAACCGTCAAAGCTTGAAAGATTCCAGGTCTTTGTCATGGCTGTATTACCATCTGCTGTCATGCCGTCAGCTGCTGTTTTGCCCTGAGCTGCAAGAACATTGTTAAGGGCCTCATGTGCACCGTTACCAAGTGCAAAATAGTAATCACCGTCGTCAAGAATGTAGCATCCGTTGGTGCCTGTTGCATTTGAAGCTGTGCTATCCCAGCTTGCCATGTAGTCCATGTCAGCCTCGATGGTTATTGTCTGTGAAGCACCCGGCTCAAGGACATCTGTCTTGCCAAAGTCAAGAAGCTGGATGGCAGCTTTTTCTACGCCGTGTTCAACATCATACTGAGTGTAAGGAAGTGAAACATAGAGCTGTACCACGTCCTTGCCGGCAACATTTCCTGTATTGGTTACAGTAGCCTTAGCTGTTACCTTTCTGCCTTCAAGATCCACATCAAGGCTGTCCAGGGTCTGATCAAAGGTTGTATAGGAAAGTCCGTATCCAAAAGTATATGTAACTTCGTCTGCGTAGTTCCAGTTGCTTCCTGTGCTGCTTCCTACTGAATTATCTGCATTTCCCTGTCCCAGAACCACATCTGCATATCTGGTTTCATAATACTTGTAACCTGTGTAGATGCTCTCTGCTTCTACAAGTGCATCATTGATATAGAGTGTATCGTCAGCGTTGGTCCACCTGAGATCTCCGTAGTTCTGAGCAGCAGGAGAATTAGCTGCTACAACAGCATAGGTATCTGTAAGATGTCCTGAAGGATTGACATCACCCTTAAGGATGTCTGCTATACCGTAGAATCCGTAGCCTCCGGGAAGTCCGATTTGGAGAATGGCATCAACACCTGCATTATCCTGGATTTCCTGAACTTCCATGGCGCTGGAATTGTTTAAAAGAACGATGACCTTACCACCATTTGCTGCCTTTGCATCAACTGCAGCCTGGATGAGATCTCTTTCGTCATCGGATAATCCCAGAGGATCAGTCTGATTCAGGTTCTGAGAAGCATCAACGCCTGCTTTTCCGGGTGTATAGTCCTTATTTTCACTACCTGCTCTTGCGATAGTTACGATCATGATATTGTTGTCTTTAAGTGAATCCTTCCAGGATGCATCTGCCCCATCCAGAGATTTCTGTGAAGGCTCTTTACTTGTAAACACGCCGCCGATGGCTGGTGCAACAATTGTGTAGTAGGTAGAAGTTCCGCCCCAGGACTCAACCTCTGTCTTGAATTCTTCCTTGAGCTTTTCATACATATCCTGAAGCCTTGTATTTACGCCAAAGCCCTTGGCCTTTAAAGCTCCTACGAAATCAACTGTGTCAGCATCTGTACCAACATTTGGTGTAAGAGATGATCCCATTACGCCGCCCTGTGAAGGATAGTAGCTGGAAAATCCCAGAAGACTTACCTTCTGTGTCTCATCTGCTGTAAGAGGAAGTGCTCCGTTGTTCTTTAAAAGAACGCTTCCCTCTTCGCTCATTCTCTCGCCAAGATCTGCGATAGCCTGAACCAGTTCGGTTGTGTTTGCATAGTCTGAATGATATGTATACATGTTTGATGTATCCACATCACTGTCAGTTACAATCTTGGTGCTTGAAGTACCAAGGAATTTGTCTATATCAGTTCTGTGGTCGTTAACTACTGTTGTAGCTGATACAGACAGTGCCAGAAGTGCTGCTCCTGTGGCTGACATTCCTCGCCAGAGGGCTGTTTTTTTTCTTTTGCTCATATGTTACCTCCCTTATTTGTTTAGCGAAAGCGCTTCTTTTTCCTGACGCTCCCGAATCAACCTGTGATCTTCTTCTATATGTTTTTCTACCTTGAGGAAACTCATAAGAACTACTATTACTGCGTAGCATATAAGTTCGATTCCCAGGTAGCAAAGAACAAGCATGTTCTGAACTGCCGGATTCTGGGCTGAAAGAGTTGCATCATACCCTGCTGCTGTCAGAAAGACGTTGATGATTCCGTTTCCAAGACCTGTCATACCAACCATAATGGCTCCGTATACAGCCATGGTAAATCCGTCGGATCTGAATCCGTGTTTTGCTTCCATGTGATCAAGTACGTCTGCCAAAAGAGCCAGGGTAACGTACATGGCAGGTATTGAACCAACGCCCTTTAAGATCACACCGATGGTTACGATGATAAAGCTGTGTACATTTATAAAGCTCACCAGACCACCTATTACTGAAATAAGAAGTCCGTATGTAACTGCTCTCTGCTTGCCGAGCTTGTTGGCAATGGGCCATGCCAGAAGCATTCCAACTGCTGTTGGAATTCCGCCAACAGCACCTAAAAGTCCCATGGCAGTTCCGCCATCTATTCCTTCGAATACCCAGGTGCAGTAGTAGTTCATGGAACCGTTCTTGATAAGTCCGCCCAGCTGGAAGAGAAGGAAGTAAAGGATTATGATCCACCAGTATTTTTCCTTGACGCAGACCTTAATCTGCTCGGAAAGAGGAATTTTTCTTGCCTCTTTGCTTACTCCAAGGCCCTCTTCGGTAATTCTCTCTCTGGTGAAAAAGTACTCAATGATTATTCCTATAAGAGTTGATACACAAAGAACAAGCATTACTATCTTCCAGTTGTTGTAGCTTGCTGCCGCATCGATTCCGCCATCTGCATTTGGCACGAAGAGGAAGTTCTGAAGAAGTATCGGTACAATTATGCTTGCTCCAAATCCTACCGCTGCAACTCCGGCTGCATTGGAAAATGTTGCCAGCTGACCTCTGTCGTCACTGTTTCTGGTTGAAAGTGAAACCAGCGCGCTGTGGGCTGTGTAATAAAAAGGATAAGCAACCGCATAATAAAGGTTATAGGAAATTGCGATCCATACCATCTGAAGTGCAGGTGAGCTGTCCTTTGGTACAAGGAACAGGGTTATGATTGCTACAACGATAAGTGGCATAGACAGGATAAGAAGTGGTCTTGCCTTTCCCTGACTTGTTCTGGTGCTGTCCATAACTCTTCCCACCAGAAGATTTCCAATGATAACAAATATCACGGAAAGCATTGGAAGAAGTCCTGAGAAGGTTCCAAACTTTGCTGTGTCTGTCCATCCGATTACATCAGAATAATAACGGTTTAAATAGGAGCCGAAGATCGCATTGGAAATAAGTGCGCAAAAGGGTCCCACAAGGTATCCCAGTGCCTTTTCCTTAAGCTTCACTTCGGGAGTAGTGATCTTACTCTTAAACCCAGGTGACTCTACTATTTCTTTTAACATTTTTACCTCCGTCAGGTCACATCTGTGACTCTAATGTATATTCGCCACTGCCAAAAGTTCTTATGGTTCCATCAGGCAGTTCAGCTTCACATTTGCATCCCACAGGAACAGTTACACTTAAGGTAAATTTATCACCTTTTTTCTCCCACTTTGAAGCTGCTATTCCGTATGGTGTATCTATCTTTGCACCGGCGCCGGTAATATCTCCGCCTGGTACCGGTTTTACTCTGAAGGTCTTATAACCTGCATCCAGGGGTTCTATACCTGCCACCCTTCTGTAGAGGAAATCTCCCACAGCTCCCGAAGCGTAGTGATTATAAGAGATCATCATATCCGTTCCGTCATCTCCGATAGGACATTCCCCTTCTTCGTTAAGTCCGTCCCATCTCTCCCAGATGGTGGTTGCCCCCACCCTGACTTCATACAGCCAACCGGGACATTTGGTATTAAGAAGCATCTTGTAGGCAACATCAGCCCTGCCGTTATCAGTAAGAGCAAAAAGAATATATGGTGTACCCGGAAATCCTGTGCCTATACAGTAGTCATTTTTTTCCACAAGCTTAACCAGATTGTCCAGAGCTTTACTGCTGTTTTCCTTCTTAAACATCTTAAACTGAAGAGGAAGGACATAGGCTGTCTGGAATTCCTCCAACAGTTTGCCATTTCCGTCTGTAAGTACAGACTCATAAGCATCCGCAACTTTGGCTGAAAGAGTGCTGTAATACTCTTCGTCCTTTTTTTCTCCCAGAATACCGGCTATCTTAGACAGGACTGCACTGGTGTTGCAAAGACTTGCCGTTGCTGTCCATTTGCTTCGTCTCTGCCACTGCTGCATCTTGGGAGCATCCGGTGCCACCCAGTCGCCAAAATGGAAAACCGAAGGAGTGTGCCAGATATATCTGTGCTTTCCAAAGCTTAGAAGTCCGGCCCAGCCCTTGCAGGCATTCACGTATTTTTTCATCATTTCGGAATTGTCTTTCTGACCCTGCACGTCACCTTCTGAAATATAACGTGCCCATGGAACCAGAACGCAGGCATCTCCCCACCAGTCAATTGCCATGGTGGGCATTGTCACAGGAAATCCAAAGCCGTTAGCAGGAACTGTATTGGGAAGACCTCCTGTGGGCAGCTGTTCGCTCCTTACATCCTTAAGCCACTTCTTCAAAAATCTTCCCATCCGGAAGTTGAAGCATGCCGTCGGTCCAAAGACCGCAATATCACCGGTCCAGCCCATTCGCTCATCCCTTTGCGGGCAGTCCGTTGGTATCTCAACAAAATTGGATTTTGCTCCCCATCTGATGTTATTCTGGAGCTTGTTTATCATTTCATTGGAACAGGTAAATTCACCTTTTTCCCGGATATCTGAATAAACAGCAACGCCCTCTAACTCTATATCCTTTTCATCAGCGCCGCTGACAGATATATATCTGAATCCCATGTAGGTAAAAGAGGGAGCAAAAGTCTGATCTCCATCGCTGCAGATATAGGTTACGGTAGCCTTTGCGCTTCTCAAAAAGCTGGTATTTAGGCTCTTATCAGGATTAAGGATCTCTGCATGTTTAATGACTATTTTCTGGCCCTTTTTAGCAGACCTTACTGTAAATCTCACAATTCCGGCAAAATTCTGACCAAAGTCGTAAATTATCTCCCGGTCTTTATCTGTAACTTTTACCGGCTTAAATATCTCATGTTCAATAACCGGCTCGCCGCACTCAGCCTGGATTTTTGGATTAACCCTCAGTTTCTCAATGCCGGCCTTGATATAATCTCTGTCATTAACCACAACAGTACTGTCGTAATATTCTCCGTCGTACAGGTCGGACATTTTAAGAGGACCTTTTCTGGTAACGTCCCAGGTCTCGTCTGTTCCGATAATCTCCTCTTCGCCGCTTTCATATAAGAAGTGGATCTGGGCAAGAAGTGCCTGCCTGTCAGCTGCAAATCTGTTTTTTCTGCTGTAGATGAAGGAACCTACAGCCCATCCTCCACAGAGGGTAAATGATATTTCTTTTTCCTTTTCATCTTCAAATCTGTCCGTTACGTCCATGACCTGATACTGAAGATTATGTTTATAAGAGGTAAAACCAGGAGCAAAATATCTGTTTCCAACTTTTTTACCATCTACTTTGCATTCATAGGTTCCAAGAGCTGTTGAGTAAATATATGCCTTCCTGAGTTTGGAAATGGGCTTAACTTTTTTCCTGAACATCATGGGCTCGGGGGAAACATTCTTTTCTGTAAAAGAGTAGGTTCCGTCGCTGATCCACTTCCCATACCACCTTTGTCCCATAAGCCCTGTTCGGAAGGAAGTCTCTCCCTCAGCGCTTTCACCTCTGTTATCGGTAACAACAATCTTTACCTGATAATCTGTCATTGGCTCAAGAGGCTTTCCCTCATAAGGAATCTCAATCTGTCTCTTTGTATCAATTGACCACATTTCGCTGCCGGAGCAATCTTTCACTTCGATGTGGCAGCTTTTAACTTCAACATTTTGTCCATCTGCCAGAAGCTTTACGGAAAAATGCGGTTTCTTTTCATCGGTGACCACATTTTGCTCAAGTCCTTCAACTGTCAGTTTGCTTACTTTTAACATAATCGCCTCTCCAACTTTGATGATTTCTGCCTATTTGGACATTTGCCCCTTACATCATTTCGTGATTATATGATGACATAAAAAAAATGAGCAAAACCACTTTGTCGTGTTTTGCTCATTTTTTTACAAATTTCATTTTTTGCTTGTCAATTGTGCACAAAATAAATGTTTAGAAATTGTGAATCATTTTTCATAACTGCATTTATCCGGGAGTATTTCCCGGAAAGAGTCATTTATCATTTTCTTGTAATCACTGAAACGGTCTGCCAAGGAATCAGGCAAAGTATCATTTAGCACTATGAGAGAATGCTCTTTAGTACGTATTGCTTTACACATTTCCAAAACCGGCTCATCGGTTTCTCCGAACTCATAGTACTTGCAAAAGTCCTTTGTATTAGTAGGCTCAAAACTCCCGGAAGCCAGATTCCAGTATCGCATAAGCCAGTGACTTAAATCCATGGGCGAGCGGAACCTGTTATTGCATACATTATCCAGATAATCGCCTTCAAGTTGCCAGATTTTTTCATAGGTACTCTTTTTATGAGGAACGGCAAAATGTGCATCATAAAAGCCCGAGATTCTTCTACACATCATCTTTGATAAATTACCAATATTATTCCGGCCCCCATAACAGGGATTTATCCATTTAGAGAAATGTTTAAAGGAATTCTTTCCTCCCGGAAAATATTTGTTTATCAGTCCCATGTTATTAAAGGCTATATGCCAGACATAGGAATTGTGATCATAATTCACCAATGTATTTGATATCAGCATGTCACAGGGAAAATCATTTCTAAAAAACTGCCCCGGCGATAATTTATCCACCACAAAAATATCATCATTAAATAAGATAAAATTCTCTGACAGTTCTTTTATTCTGTGATAGTTAAGCTCGATGACATTGGAATTAAATGTAGGAAGATATTTTTCAGGAATAAAGTCCCTATGATTTACAATCACAAGCTTCTCATTTTCAGTATTGAGAAAATCAGGCAAATGTCCCCAGGTCACAAAAAAGACTTTATTGACCCAGGGCATGTTTTTCTCTATTCCCCTAAAAAAGAAGCGCATCATATCCCAGTCTCTGAATCTTATATCAGCATTCCCGCAGTTTTTATCAGATGCTGTATC
>JAEEGI010025903.1_pt1 | contig 11330 bp, 13 predicted proteins | sample 8958751 | NCBI WGS metagenome assembly JAEEGI01 (sample SAMN16246545, study PRJNA631951) | gut metagenome | biome: gut microbiome; feature: rumen; material: KS-attached | host: Bos | place: Iran: Karaj | collected 2018-10 | reverse complement strand
TAGTTTATTCTTAAGCATTTCTTTCATTATGCATTCCCCGCAATCATTTTATATCCATACAATAAGCCCTTGGAATCAAGTAATGTTCCATAGTTTCCCTTTTCACTGATGTTCCCATCCTTCATAACAAGAATCTCATCAGCTTTTCTGAGCGTAGTATCATTTATCCGGTGTGTAATCATGATAACTGTCACATCCTTAAGATTCATAATAAGATTCTCGATAAAACGCTCGGTAGCCACATCAAGATTTGAAGTGATTTCATCAAGGATAAAGACCTTAGCTCCTGCCAAAAGAGCTCTAGCAATACCAATTCTCTGCTTTTCACCTCCGGAAAGATTATATCCATTGCCATTTATCTTTGTTTCCAGCCCATCCTCGAGTCTGGCAACATAGTCCTTGAGCCCCGCACACTCTATGGCATACTGGATTTTTTCAGGTGAATAGTCTTTGTATAATGTAATGTTATTTTTGATTGTATCGTCGAACAGGAACACTTCCTGCTGCATATAATTCACAACGCTGTATAGCTCTTTATCAGGAATATTCTTTATATCATGTTTTCCAATCATAACTCTTCCAGTTGCACATTCGGACATTTTTATAAAAAGCTTCACAAGCGTAGATTTTCCGCATCCGCTTTCGCCCATAATTAAATATTTTTTTCCTTGCTCAAATGTGATATCCACACCATCAAGAACCTTCTTATCGTCAAAAGAAACTGTTGCACTCTCTGCTTTTAATGAATAATCCGTTATGTTCTGCGATTCCGATTCCTGGCTCTGTGGGGCAATATCTATGTACTTTTTCAACTTATCATTAACTACTGCCACTGATCTGAGATTTGTAATGAACATAGGAACTTCCTGAAAAGGTGCAAGGATGCCTCCTATGAGCTGTGAAATTGCCAACACTCCGCCAATACCGATTTTTCCGAAGAAAACAAACATCACACTGGTTATTATTGTCAGCATAAAGCCTGCTGTTGAGCAGACTCCGGACATGTAAGAAACCTTATAGTTTGTCTTTATCAGATTGCATTCTGTTTCTTCACTTCTTACATTTCTTTCTTCTGTCTGGTTCTTTATTTTAGAAAACACAGAATAAAGCTTGATAGTATTGAAACCAATAAACGCATCTGATATTACGCTCTGATACTCTGCCGCTGCCTCTGAAGCATTCTGAGATCTTTTCTTAAGCCTTCCTTCGAATATCCTAGGAATAAACACTGAAAAAAGCGCGATTGCCACATTAATTAGACATATCCATGAATTAACATTTATAAGTGCAATCACCGTTACGGTAAAGCTTATGGAAACCCTGTATATACCGCAGACACTGTCAAAATAGTCAGTGCTTACTTTTTTTACATCTCTCTGCATCATTGATACATAGAATGAAGGCGGTTCTTTTCTGAATTCCTTAAAGCTTTTGCTCATTATTCCGGCAAAAAGATCATTCTTCAGGCCAATCAGGAACTCTTTTCTCAGATTTTCTCTGGATATCTTATGAAAATATGATGTTGTAAGGTCAGCAATTACAATCAAAACAAACAGTGCTATCGCACGAAGCATCACTACCAGATTTTTCTGAGTTGCAGAGTTTACAAGTGGTTCAAGTGAACTTGCAAACAAAACTGATGTAATTGACATTGCCGGTGACAATAAAAGATAAATGATAAGTTTTTTCTTGTTATGCAAAAAATATTTATTCAAGGTAATCTCTCCGATCTAAACAATTGTATTTCAGGACAATAAAAAAGCCATGCGCACATTTTGTACGCAAGGCAGAATAATCCCATAGTTAATAAACCTATCAGAGAATGAAAGGAAATCAGCTTCTGGTTATCTATCTTCAGCGTACAAAAATAGAGCCTGTCTATCAGGCAATACTCATCTTTGTTTTGCTTACGATTAGAAAACCTTAATGCTCATCCTTCTTTTACCTCTTTTTCAAACTGAAATTGATAGTAACATATCCGCTATATGTATGCAAGTATTATAATCTGCATAGCTTCGTCCATGGTAAGCTGTTTTCTAACAAAACGCGTAGTTTGGCACAGAAATCATCCCCTATCTTATATATCCATCCAAATACCCTGATCATGGATAGATGCACCTTCTACAGACTTATAAAATCTCTGGGCTTCATCATTATTAGCCATAAGCGCAATCAAAAGAGATACATTCTTAGTCTTAAGCTCTTTTCGCAACGTATCCAAAAGAGCCTGTGCAACCTTATTATGTCTTTCATTCTTAAGGACACATATCCAATCCAAATACGCGGAACAACATGATGCATCACTCCTGCTGGATATCAGAGATATATAGCATCATTTTTCTACTGATAATCTCTTCCGCAGAAACGAATCACGGAAACAACATCATCTTTATACGCAATTTCAAAACAATCTAGGGGCTTAATCTTCCCGTGTAATACTTCCTGGTCACCGAATGTAATTATTCTGGATTTGCTTTCAGCATCTGCAACTTGAATCTTACAGAAATTCAGTAGATAGGAACATATTGCAGTTGCATGAGAAACAACCAGTGCCGTGTTTCCGTCATCCATTTCCCGAAGAATTCCATCCACTGCGCCCTTCATCCTCACCCTGACCATGTTCAGCGACTCCCCTCCGGGATTATGATAATCATGATCCTGATATTGCTTCGACCAGAAATCCTCTCGCGCCTCCCCAACAATTCTCTCATGTAGATCATCAACCATAGTTATTGGTTTTCTTGAAAGGATCTGTGCCGTCTCAAATGCCCTTTTGTAGGAAGATGTATAGCATTTATCAATATTTGCAAATATCTCCGATTTTGATCTTGCAAGTTCTTTGCCCTCTTCCGAAAGCGGAAGTTGTTCCGTCGGTAGTTTCAGTCTTTCTGGGATGGAGTGCCTCATTAATATTATCTTTTTCATCATGCACCTTTAAGTATAAATGACCTTTCGGAGCGCCGGTCCACAGAACTCATGAGGTAATATCTTGAACCCCTGTTTCACATAGAATTCTTCTTTTCCCTTTGCTGCCAACAGCTGAATACTAACTCTTGAACCTTCCGGAGCGTCATTCTGAATCATCTCTACCAAACGGTTTACAATGGTTGCACCGATCCTCTTACTCTGATATTCCGGCCTGACCACAACATCAACAATGACATAATACATTCCATCACCAACCGCACGTCCCATTGCGACTGCTTTTTCTCCGTCCTTAGCAAGGATAAAATATGCACTGCCGTTAATTGCCTTCACAGCCTGCTCGGCACTGAAATTATTCCAATCAACGGATTCTCTGAGTTCAAAATATGTATTTAGATCAGGAACCGTTTCACAATATGTTATTTCGCGTTCGCCCACTTCTGTTCTTCCTCCATTTCAATCGGTATCTCAAATACCATCAAGTCTATTCCCTTGTAGGTACATGTATCAGTTAGCTTTCCCCCGCAGTTAAGGATTACCTTCTTGCTTGCCTCATTGGACGGTTCACAGGAAATCGGTGTACTGACCTGCCCCTGGTCCTTAAGCCACAAAAGTAGGTCCTTAAGTGCCAATTTAGCATAGCCTTTTCTTCTCTCGGAAGGGCGTACCGAGTATCCTATACAAAACATAGGATCAACGCCAAATCGGTACTGTGCCATACCAACCAATCTGTTATCAGATTCTCTTACCAACAAAAACTGCTCAGCGTGTCCGCCTACAGCTTCTGCGGTATCCGGATTACTCTTTTGCTTGCAGACCTCTATGTATTCCTCCGGATCCTCGTACTTTCTCAACGGTCCGCACCCATCCATATGATCTCCATTATCAAGGAACTCCTGTCTATACTCTCTGATCTCCTGTGCATATTCAAGAGAAGGTTTTATAAAGGAAATTTTTGTGTTCCCCATAATTTCCTCCGCAATCTGTTCCGGAGACTTAGCACAAGTATCGATATGAACTGCTTGCTGATCATTTTTCAGTGCCTCTAAACAGGCATCAATATTCTGCATGCACCAGCAGCCCTCTTTCTCTCCCCGGGCAATAATTCTGTCATGTACGGTCATATGATCCGCGTCAAGGATTACGTACTCTACCTTGATATCCGAATCTATAAGCCTTTTGATGATTTCCTCATACGACACGGGCAATGTCAGTGTCATGGGAACGATAATGTCACCGTCATATCTCTCATAAATCTCTTTTAACATCTTATAGTTCGTTTCTCTCCAAAGAGAATAACCTTCGAAAATGATGCTGTACTTGCTTTCTTCTGGAAAGTTGTCTCGGATGGCATTACCAACTTCTTCCGCATCAAATATATGTGCCTTGGGCAACTTCTTTTGCAGTGCCTCAGCCACCGTGGATTTTCCTACTCCATATGGTCCGTTTATCCAATAAATCATATATCCCTTTTATCCTTTTTCAGTCTTTCTTTTCAAATTCCTCAAGCTTAAGTTCACGTCGGAGTTCATCCTTGGTCGGCATATAAGGCAAGTATTTTGCAGCAAAGATTTGTTTATTATCCTCCGGCAATGTGTATTCCACCAACGTATCACTCTTATCCGCACAGAGAACAATTCCGATCGAATGTGATCCCCGTATGGATCTCAATGCTGTATGTGAACAAATGGGAAGATCCCCGGACTGGATGCCGAACATCCTTCTTCGGGCCGACGGATACGAAACACAGTTTTACAAAAAAGACTGACATGATAATAGCGGCTTCCGGTTCATTACTAGAGGTCGCTTATATAGTCATGGTTGAGTATTATCCAGAATGATATATTGCTCTGCATTCTCTTCAATCCATCTATTATACTTTTTTACTGCATCATCAGTAATATGTGTTACTGAATACATTGGTTCGTTGTCCGTATTTTTCCCTTGCGCCATTAGTATTCTCGGTTCAATGGGCATCAATCCTATTTTCAAACCGTCTTCTCTTGTACACCAAAATGATGGATTATCGCTTGTATTAAAACGAGTTGCTCCGTCTGCAATTAGAAAATGAAAGTTAATGAACTTTATGTTCTGATTCGCATGCAAATACATCGGTCCGTCATCATTCAAAAATCTTCTGAAATATTTCAAAAGCAAGCAATGCTTAAAATAATCATATGCTGTCTCAAAAAAGGGAAGCTCTCTCTCATCAACCGGAATTACTATTTCATCAAATGCCACGGCATCCTTACATAGTGCGTCAAACGCTTGAATAAACAGTAGATTTGTCGCAAACCCTCTCCAATCCATTGAAGTATAGAATCGCATTAAAAAGTCTTTTTGAAATTCTGGCACCTCGCAATTTTTAACAAACAGAACTTTATTCTCAATCTCTTCTCGTATTGCCTGCCATCTATTCTCGTATTTTGTTGACCAAGTAGTCTCTATATCCCTGATTTTTACTTGATCAATAGCAGCTTTTATAGGCTTTTTCGCCGCAATAGATCCATCACTTTTCCTAGTGACCGTCCAGTTCTCATAATCATAATACAATTGATTAAGTTCCAAGGGATTTGCAACTATCCTACCTTGATAGCTCACATCATAATCATTTAGTATTTTGAATATTTCTTTTGCATCATCCTCCGTACAGATAGGCATACCGGCAATAATTGAATGATAATGATTTACTCCAAGAAATTTTTCTTTGTTTTTCTTCTCAGTTTCACCTGTATGTAAATTCTTTACGAGCAAAGTCCCCGAAGAATTCGCCCATGCTGACATATATGTTTGCGGAATAAGATGATGATATTTTGCTTCACTCCCCAATACCCGATACCTCCAGTATCAAAACTATTATTATTTATTCCATTAATGGAGTTCTCATTTCATTATTAATTTATCCCCAAGATTGCATTTCACCTCCAGCAGCAGCAAACATTGCATGATAAATCTGCGGTTGTATGGTTATCATAATCAATAACGTACATACCCAAAAAAACACCAATTCATAGATGCATTGTGAACCATCCACTTGAATCTTTTCAAACCACGATTCCGGAATTATCTTGCGTAGCACTTTATAGATGCAGAATCCCACACAAGCACCTACGGTATTGGTTATCAAATCATTGATGTCCGTCGCTCCGCATCCAAACATCTGAACAATTTCAATCGATATGGAAATCAAAAACCCTATTAAAACAACTTTTCCTATTTTGTCGTACTTCTTATAAAGCAACGGAAGAAATATCCCCAAAGGAAGAAACAGAATAACATTTAGTACAGTATCAACAGGACCTCTGATCATGTCAACAAAAGGTATATATACAATTCTCGGATCAAATGCCGACATGTACCAAATCCCCGTCATTGTCAGAATACCGGTCAGATAAAAGCAAAAAACCCCCGAAAGCATAATATGCCCTATCTTCTGTCTTTTCCTCATTAACATCAAAATGATAAAGTACACCAACAGCACGGCAACAACTGGAATAAATCCGCATATCAGGTGTTTTATACTGAGTTCCCAATCCATATTAGTAAATCATCTCCTTTAGTTTCGTTTATTCAGATCAATCATAGGTTCTTTAGTTTACTTCCCAATATCCATATCGCTTGCCACCTTTTCGAGCAATCTTCCCATTGTCCGAAAGTATCTTCATAGTGCGCTTTATAGACGGTACTGAGACTTTGGTTTTCTCTGCCAAAGCACCCTGTGTTATTGAAGGATCCTCTATAAGTAGGGCAATTATTCTATCCGCCAAAGTATCATCCAAAGTATCAGTATGATCCTTTGGAACTTTGGGCTGATCTATAAGCGCACTTTCCAATGCCTTAAACCGGATCCGCAACGTTGTTCCTATCAGTTCATAAGACGGAACATCTGCTCCCAAACATCTGCACTCTGCACATAGATATCTATTCTCATTAACCTAATTTCAGTATATATTCCACTATCCCGTTTGAAATCTCATGTATTTCGTTATCCATCCATCTTTGACGTGACTCAGATACCCTCTTCAGATACTGTTCATCCTTAAATGTCCCTTTCAAGCGTCTAACAATATCGTCTACAGAGTTTTCAAACATATCCGGATCGCCAAAGATCAATATATCCATCAGTTCCTTCATTTTATCTTCAGAAACGACGGTCCTGAGGTAGTACATGTCAAATATATCTTTATACCTTCGGCTGTTAGCACCAAACTTAAGCAGCGATCTGAGTTTTTCCACAAAAGACTGCTCATAAGTATTCTTTAGAAGAGTGGCACCTTCATCGTCCATGCAAACATCAAAGCAATACTCTTCCTGATCTATTTCAAGATGCTTGTGAACACCAATATCGATCTTGCTTCTTACGGTATTACCATAGTCATCGCTTATAACAATTTCTATGCTTTTCCCATGATAATCCTGATGTTTCAGTTCTTTAATATCTCCAGACATCTCTATCCGGACGCCGTCTATACAATTCAGCTTTTTAACAAACTCTCGTATTGCCACATCATCCAGAGAATAATGAATGAAGTCCAGGTCAATATCACTGGTCGCTCTTCTGTTATTCTTTGTCAGGCTTCTCATAACGACTCCGCCTTTTATGGTAACGTTGCGACTTAACGGTCCCTCTGCCAGCGCCTTCAGCACTATATCCTGGCAAACGCGAGATGCTGCGAGTGCTCTAGTAAGCCCCTCCTCCGCATATTCGTCCATCATTTTATGTAAATTCAACTACATTACCTCCTCATCTAGGGCTTTTGATATCATCTTGCTTTTTGGAAAAATAGCAGAGTATTCCTGAATTCTCCATATTTCAAGACTCCCTATTATTTCTCTGTAATTCATAATGATTTCTTTGTAAAGGTCATACGGCATGGAATTCTTTTTCCGTAACAGTTCTATTAGCATACGCTCTTTGTCGTATATTCTGACCAGCACGCCGTCCACTTCTTTTTCGATTATGCCTAACAGAAAGACCTTATCGTTCACATAGCTTTGCCTAACTCGTGGATCCGTTATCGGTGCCGCCTTGGACGGTGTAGCCAGATCATATTTCTCAGGTATAACATTGGTCAAGCCATGAATATAAAAGGCATATTCCCCGGTAATCACAGCTTTGGGATACTTTTTCATAACAATCCCGATTTCCGGTTCAAACCGTTCTGTTGAATACACCCCTTCTTCCTGCTTGAAGATCACCCCATCAGACACCGCTTTTGTCAAATTATAATCATTTCCGTATCTAGACATTGCTTCCTTATAGGATAGAATCATTTTAGTAAACCTCGGTAATTTTTGAGTTTTGACCTATATTTACTTAAACATCTTATCCTTATTTCATATTATAGTCAAGGTATTTATCGGTATTTTTTATTTTTTTACCGAGATTTACTTTTGTTCCATCTGTCCAACAATGAAAATATCACCTCCTCCATCCTTTGAGGCGTATACGACTTCGGGAAATACTTTGTAACTCTATTCATGGGAAGTATCAGATTCCAGCATTCCGTCTTCTTCTGTTCCATCATGATCTTCAGGATCATATCATCCGTCAGCTGTCCTTCCTTGGATAGCTGCTTCATCCGCTGTGCCTGAGAAAGGGATGGGGTTGCCTGTTCACTCTCAACAGTAAGTAAAAGAAGCTCCTGTTCCTCTGCGGACAGAAAAGAAAGCTCTGCAGCCGGAGTAAGAGCGATCTTTCTGTCATCTACCATCTTAAGCAGTCCCGGAATCAACTCATTTAACCTGAGATAACGCTGAATCTGTGAGGAACTATCAGGACTGTTCTCAGCAATAAGGTCTCTGGAAGACTTTCGTTCCAACTTCTGTCCAACTTGGACAGAAGTTAAATCTGTACGTGATCCTTGCCTCTTGATTGCCTCCAGCTTCATCTTATATGCCTTGGCTCGTTCACTGGGAAGAATCTCTTCCCTCTGAAAGTTGCTGTCGACCATCATAATCGTGGCAGTGTCATGATCAACATTTCTTACGATAACAGGAAGTGAGGGCAGTCCAAGCAGCTCTGAGGCTCTTTTACGCCTATGTCCGGATATAAGTTCATACCTGCCATCATCAAGCGATCTGGCAATCGCAGGTACAAGTACTCCTACGCTTCGAATACTGTCTGTGATCATTTTCATTTGTTCATCATCCTTAACCTGAAAAGGATGGTCTCTGAAGGGAATAAGCTTATCGAGTTCGATAAATGAGATTTGTTCTGAGTTTTTAGACATCTGAAATCCTCCTTTGCATAATTTGCATTCGGATCATTCAGACGGTGGATGAGATGGGCTTAAGGAGTAGGTGAAAGTAGCTCCGTATACGCACTACTAACGGTTCATCATTAACCCATTTTTTAACCCATAAGGGCAATTTAACCCCGATTTAACCCCTATAAACCACGACAAAACGGGAGAAAACCAGAGAGATTTTTTCAAAAGAAAAAACCCCGGAAACCATGAGTTTTCGGGGTTTGTAAGCAATGATTAACGCTTGCTGAACTGAGGCGCTCTTCTAGCTGCCTTGAGGCCGTACTTCTTTCTTTCTTTCATACGAGGGTCTCTGGTGAGGAAGCCGTTAGCTTTCAGAGTAGGTCTGTACTCGTTGTCAACGGTCAGCAGAGCTCTTGCGATACCGTGTCTGATAGCGCCTGCCTGGCCTGTGGTACCGCCACCCTTAACGTTTACTACTACGTCGAACTTCTCGGTAGTCTCGGTAGCTACGAGGGGCTGACGAACGATCACCTTCAGAGTCTCAAGACCGAAATACTCGTCGATGTCTCTCTTGTTGATGGTGATTGCGCCCTTACCGGGTCTTAAATATACTCTGGCAACAGATTTTTTTCTTCTGCCTGTGCCGTAAAAATTCTGAGTTGCTTTAGCCATGATCTATTCTCCTTTCGTACTCTTTAGAATTCCAGTGTCTCGGGCTTCTGTGCAGCGTGCTTGTGGTCAGGTCCAGCATACACATAAAGCTTCTTGTACATCTGTCTGCCTAAAGGTCCCTTGGGGAGCATGCCCTTAACTGCAAGCTCGATCACTTCTTCGGGCTTGGTAGCCAGTTTCTCTTTCAGAGTAACGGACTTCATACCGCCAACGTAATCGGAGTGATGATAGTAAACTTTCTCGTTCAGCTTCTTTCCGGTTACTTTGATCTTCTCAGCGTTTACAACGATCACATAATCACCGGTGTCGATGAAAGGTGTAAAGATCGCTTTGTTCTTACCTCTCAGAACCTTGGCTACTTCGGAAGCCAGACGGCCGAGAGTCTTATTGGTAGCATCTACAACATACCATTTTCTCTCAATGGCATTTGCGCTAGGCATAAATGTGCTCATGATAATTCCTCCATATATACTCAGTACACTGATCCATTTCCATAAGGTGATACGGATGTCCGGGCCGCTTGCCTTACTTCCCTGGATGATCTATCTCAACGCATCCACCGGGGCTTTGGTGTGATGCAGAATGAGGCCGTTTCAGCGCGGGCATAGTACTCCCGCGGGCTGTCACAGTTAAACATTGTATAATATGAATTTCCCGTTGTCAACAGGAATCTTGACTCTTTTACAGGTTTTCCATGAAGATCATGGGGTGGGCGGTGCAATAGGGAGTTTTTTCCATATACATGCCCAACGTATCGTCATTATCGTCCATCAGAACAACCGCGGAAGGATCGATGCCGGGAAAGAGTTCTTCCACCTTTTTCTTAACGATCTCCGGCTTGTCCTTTGCTTCCAGCGTATAGAAGCAATGAGATGCAGGAATCCCGTACAGCCGTTCCACCATCTCCGATTTCCAGGCCTCATGTCCGTGGGGTTCTCTGGAAATACAGAAAAGGCGGTTTACATCGTGGCCTTTGATATAGGTATACAACGGTTCAAGCCGCTTACAATCCGCGTAGATGTTCACATCCCGGAAGGCAGGTGTGCCGTCCAGCTCATGATGGGCGTGTTTTTCTCCGTAGTTATAACTGGTGAGGGTGCCGTCGATGTCAAAGAACACCACAGTATCTTCCTCATGCAGGATCTTCCAGATCTGACTCATTTTCTTTCATCCTCAAATGGTAGGCTTACGCCGGAACTACACAAATTCATACTGCTCCAGCACAAGTCCCTTGGCCGGGGCCGTAGGGCCTGCTGCCTGTCGGTCACAGGCGTTAATGATACCGGGGATGTCCTCCGGGGCGATCCTGCCGGATCCCACTTCCAATAAGGTCCCCGCAATGATCCGGACCATATTATATAAGAAGCCGTTACCCTGCACCCGGATGATGATATGCCTGCCTTCTTCGATAACCTCGCAGTTGTAGATGGTCCGGATAGTTGTTTCCGTCTGACCTCCCGCACTGCAGCAGCTGGCACAATCATGCTCGCCGATAAAGTGCTCTGAGGCTTTTTTCATTCC
>JAEEGI010025901.1_pt1 | contig 11330 bp, 4 predicted proteins | sample 8958751 | NCBI WGS metagenome assembly JAEEGI01 (sample SAMN16246545, study PRJNA631951) | gut metagenome | biome: gut microbiome; feature: rumen; material: KS-attached | host: Bos | place: Iran: Karaj | collected 2018-10 | reverse complement strand
AATAATCATAAATTCTTGGAAATCTAACATATTATCAGCATGTGCTCCACCATTAATAATATTCATCATTGGTCTTGGTAATGTCTTACCATCACCAACATATTTATATAGTGGCATTCCCTTTTCATTGGCACTAGCTCTAAGAGCTGCCATTGAAATACCTAGTATTGCATTAGCACCAAATTTTGATTTAGTTTCAGTTCCATCTAATTTAATCATCGCATAGTCTAATTCTTTTTGATTGCTTGCATCCATTCCAATAACTAAATCTCTAAGAGGACCATTGACATTAGCTACGGCTTTTAAAGTACCTTTACCTAAATATCTAGACTTATCTCCATCTCTAAGTTCTAATGCCTCTCTTTCTCCTGTTGAAGCTCCTGAAGGAACTGCCGCTCTACCAAAAGCACCACTCTCTAATGTAACATCTACTTCAACTGTTGGATTACCTCTTGAATCAAGTATCTCTCTTGCATGTACATCTTTAATTTTACTCATTTTAATATCTCCTTTTCTTTCTAATAATTATTTTATTTAAACTACTATTATATACAAAATTAAGTTTATGGAATATCTTTCCAGATATAACTGATAATTTAGTAATTGCTCCATTTATAATAATTGTTATATCTTTACCATTAACATTCTTAACAATCTTCCCTTTAGCTATTTCTGGAAACCATTTCTTATTAGGAGAAATAATTCCCATATTATCAGGAAATAAAAATGTAAGAAAATCCGGTACCATTCCACCATGTGTATGGCCTGATAATATTAAATCATATTCTTTTAGCTTATTTATAATCTTATCATCCGCAAGATTAATTGGCGAATGAATTAAAGCTATTTTAGGTACATTGTTAGGTAAATCATATAATAATTTCTTATCTCTATCTAAATAATAAGCTAATAATTTAACTGGTTCACGTTTAGCAACGTTATAATAATAATTATTTGGTATTGTAAATCCTGAAATAAATATCTTCTTATCTAAATAACTTTCATTATCAAGTACATATATATTTCCAAGTTCACCAATTTTCTTAAAAAATTTTAAATCAAGTTCACTAAGAATATCATGATTACCAATAGAAATAAATACTTTACTTATTTCAGATAAATTAATTAAAAATTCAATTAAATCTTTAATCTTTTCTTTATTATCCGTAATATCCGGTATATCTAAAGTATCACCTGTAATCATTATATATGTTGGTTCTACTTTTTTTATGGCATTTACTAATTTATTAAGTTTCTTAACACTCGTATCATAATTAAAATGAATATCCGATATATGAGCAATTACAATATCTTCACTAACATTATCATTATATACGATATCTTCCGTTGTTTTAATTCTATTCATTCTTATTTAACCCACCAAAACGTCTATCCCTTTTCGTATATTCCACCAAAGCTTTATCATATTCTTCTTCATTAAAATCAGGAAAATAACATTTAGGAAAATATAATTCTGCATATGATAATTCCCATAACATAAAGTTACTAATTCTAAGTTCCCCACTAGTCCTTATCATAAAATCTATATCCGGAAAATCATTATATAAATATTTTTTAAATTTATCTTCAGTTATATTCTTTTCACCGCTAACAATTATCTTATTAACAGCATCAACTATTTCTGCTCTACCACCATAGTTTAAACATATATTGAGCGTTCCTTTAGTATTATTTTTAGTTTCTTCCTCTAGCTTACGCATTGTGTTTATTACGCTTTTACTAAGTGGTTTATCTTTACCAGAAAATACTACTCTTATATTCTCTTTATTAAAATATCCATGATCTTTCTTAAAACCAATTAAAAACAAATTCATTAGATAATCTACTTCTTCTTTAGGTCTATTAAAATTCTCTGTTGAAAAAGCAAAAACACTTAAATATTTACTTCCTCTATTAATAACATATTTACTAAGTTTTAGTAAATTTTCATATCCTGCTTTATGACCATCTGTCCTCTTTAATCCTCTTTCTTTAGCCCATCTACCATTACCATCTAAGATAATCGCAACATGGTTTGGTATTTTTACATTTTCCATATTACACCTCTATTTAATTATATTATAAATAAAATAAAGTATCAAGAAAAAGAACTGTTAAAGTTCTTTTTTTGCTAGTTCCTTAAAATGATCTCCACGGTACTCAAAATTCTTATAAAATCCATAACTTGGAGCAGCTGGACTAAGTAAGCATATCTTTCCTGGTTTAGTTATCTTTTTCGCTAATGTCATAGCTTCAATCATATCGGAAACTACTAAAACATTTTTCTTTGTATTTATTTTATCAAATAATTCTTTAATACGATTATTTGTATTAGGTAGTAATAAGATATTACTGATATTAGATTTATCTAAATAATTAACTAAATCATCATATTTAATACCTCTATCCATACCACCGATAAAAATAGTATCGACATTTTTTAAAGCATCTACCGCAAACATTGCAGATTCTGCTGAAGTTGCTATTGAATCATCGTAAAAAGTAATATCATTATAAACTCCAACATATTCCATACGATGTGGAAGACCATTAAAATCTTTTATTGCTTTAATTGCTGCATCTATGTCAAGATCAAGAATACTAATTATTGTTAAACATACCAATATATTATATAAATTATGCTTACCAACTAATTTAGTTTCAATTTTAGATAAAGGTATTTTTTTATCTTTAATTATAAGTTCATTATCTGTTAGTTTAAAATCTCTATTTTCTAAATATAGATTACTTTTAATATCCGTATCTTTTAAATATGGACTATCTCCCAAAATAGTATAATCATCTTCTTTTTGATAACGATATATATTCTTCTTAGCAGATACATAATCAAGTAGTGATACATAATGATCTAAGTGTTCCTCGTAAACATCTAAAATTACCCCAATATGTGGTGAATTATGCATAAATTCTAATTGATGTGAACTAAATTCAATTACACATATCGTATCTTTCTCTAGTTTATCGATCGTATCAAATACTGGTACACCAACATTACCCATTAAAATAGCTTTTTTACCAAGTTTATCTAAAATATGATATGTTAAACTAGTTGTCGTAGATTTACCCTTTGTACCAGTAATTCCAATAATCATATTATGAGAAAACTGAAGAAATAAATCTGTTTGACAAGTAATTTTCATTTTAACTTCATCCGGTAAATAATCCTTAATAATTACTCCCGGTCCTTTGATAATAATATCATAATCATAACATGCATCCAAATAATTATCACCGGAATATATTGTAACATTATTATCACATAAAATATCTTCATCATCTAATTTCTTTAAATCAGATATACCAATTGGATAATCTTTATCGATACTTCTTATTAATTTATATGTTGCTCTACCTTCTCTACCAAAACCTAATAATAATATTTTCTTACCTTTTAAATATTCATATATTTCATCTTTCATTTTTATCACCAAAAAGTTCTAAGTATTCACTAGGTATATTATTTTCATCATTCCAATATTCTTTTACATCCTTATAACTAACCATATTTTTCATATATTTTTCCTTATAAAGATTTAAAAGATATGGTAAATCGTCTTTTTTTCTAAGTGCTTCTTGTAAAGCATAATTAATTTCTAATCTAGTACCTACGCAATCAAATGGTTTTAATCTATCTTCAAGTATTAATCCAAAAAAATCTTCTTCCAAAGATTTGTCATCAAGTAAATCATGATCGAATACAAGACCTAATTCTTCTTTTGTTAAATATGGATATAACATAATATATACATACAAACATTTACTACAATGATTACACCATTTATTTTCTCTAGTACCTCTGTTACAACTGCGGAATACACTTAAATATTCTTTATGACGTAAAAATTCATCAATTATTTCTGATTCGTTCCATCCTCTTAAAAAACTAAAATATGAAATGTATGGATTTAAATACTTTTTAGCATAATTTCTGAAATCAGCTTCGTATTCAAAACTCTTAGAATACTGATGGTTGACAGATAAACCCACAAAATTACCTTCATTAGCACTAGCTTCATTAGAAAGTGGAATATATTTCTTATTATTTAAATAAGCCATTATTAAACTAGCCATTGATATACAAGCTGATATTGGAATATGACCATTTAAATAACCCTGTTTATTCAAATCAAGCATAAGTGTATCCATATTATTTGTAAATATAACGATATCTTCTTCATTGTATCCAGCCATTTTAATTGAATCATAACCAGCCTTATTTTTAGGATATATATTTCTATCTAACATAAACACTTTATTATTATCTTTATATCCTTTTAATAATTCCATCGTCACAATAGAATCTTTACCACCACCTATTGGTATTAAATTACCAATATATTCATCCTTAAATTCTGGCATTACATATTTCTTATCACTAACAACTTCAAAAGTAGTAAATTCATCATAACTAACCTGAATATTATTCCTATACATATATTCACCTAGTCCATTGTATAGTACTTTTTTAAAGAATTCACAACTCTCTTTATCTATATACATTGGTTTTATGATAATTTTCTTAGAACAAGTAAGTTTATAATAACTCATTAAATCAAATAATCCATACTGAAAAAATAAATAATCTAAATATTCTTTGCTGATATTTTTATTAGATATATCTTTCTTTAGTATTACAATATTTGGTTTAAAAGTAAGTTCACCTATCTTATATACATAAGTAATTTCATACATATCATCCGTTTCATTAACCGTATAACTATCATATATAAATTCCGGATATTTATCTCTTAATTCTAAAAATTTATCCATAATACACCTCAACTAATATTTTATCACAAATATCTAAATATTCATAATACTATATGCAAAATAAAAAGATTATAGAAATCTATAATCTAATTATTTTTAATAAGTTCATAACTAATAGTACCTAAACTCATTAAGATAAGGATTAAATATACGAAGATATTTTGTCTTTGTTCACCAGTTTGTGGTGGAACTATTTCTTCTTCAGGATCTCCTCCATTACCTTTACCTAATTCATGTTTATTAGTTATTGTAAAGCCATCATATGATACTTCATATTCAGCAATTGGTTGTTCATCTAATGTATATTCAATAACATTACCATCTTTATCGTATTTAGGTAGATCTGTAACGTCTAATGTCCAGCCATCTTCTTCAGTAATTTCTACTGTCTTTACAAGAGTTTCTCCAACATAAATATCAACAAAGATATTTGATGGACGAAGTTCTGCAACATTATCATAATCATCCCAAATCTTAACAATTGTAATGTCTGCCATTTCTAATGTATTAGTAATTTCAACATCAGTGGTTTCAGGAACTGGAGTTACATCAGTTGTATATCCCTTAACAACATCTTCAACAATTGTATATTCGATTAATGAACCTTCCTCATATTTATATAAATCTGAGAATGTATATGTCCAATTACCATCTTCATCAGGTCTAACTTCAGCATGAGCTACTTCTACACCATTAGCAAGTACTCTTACCATGATATATTCTGGTCTGTAGTCTTCATAACCTTCATCAACCCAAATCTTAGTTATATTATATGATACCTTTTCAGGCTCATGGTTGTTAGTAATATCATAACCGTCTTGTACTAATGTATAACCATCAGCACCAGTTTCAGTAAGTGTATATTCTATTTCTTCACCAGAAGCATATTTTGGTAATTCAGTAAATGAGTAACCCCATTCAGTTTCTTCACTAACCGTAGCACTAGCTACTGGCTTATCTGTATTACCATCAGCTATAACATTAACTGTAATAGATTCTGGTCTAATTCCATCTCTATCATCATCGTCAGACCAAGACTTAGTTCCAACGATATCGATAGTTTCAGGAGTGTGCGTATTAGTTATAATGAATGATCTTGGATCAACTACTTCTTCTCCGTCTTCGTTTGTAACTTTCTTATTTGAGTATCCAACACTATAACCAGTTACATCAGTTACTTCTTTAACAGAATAAGTAATTTGACTACCATGGTAGTATTCTTTTAATCCTTCCCATGTATAAGTCCATTTATTTTCATCACTTAAAGTTACTGTACTTAAATCTTCTTCAGAGTCTTCGAAGACATTGATTTCTTCTTCTCCGATCATAGCAACTAATTTAACTTCGACTTCATCAAGTCTTAAACCATCTTGATCATCATTATCATCCCATACTTTATCAACACTAATATTTAGTTCGTTTAAAGTATGTGTATTTACAATAATGTATTTATTGTCTTTATCATAGCTCATTGTATATCCATCTACTTCATCTTCTGTAACAGTATAATCTATTTCTACACCACCATCACGATATTTTAATAGATTAGTAAATGAATATTCCCACTTACCATTTTCTCCAGCTATAACTGTTGTCTTGTCAACTGGATGTTCTTTATCATCATCAGCAATTAAGTATACAGTGATTTCGTCAGGTCTTAAGTTGTCATTATCATCAAAGTCTACCCATGACTTCTTACCACTAATATTAATAGTTTCAGGTTTATGAGTATTAATAATATGATATACGTCCTCTGGATCTATTGATTTAGTATATCCACTAGGTACCTCTTCAGATACTGTATAAGTAATAGGTTTTCCATTACTATTTGCAGGAATATTAGCGAATGTAAATTTCCAATTTTCTTCAGCTTTAGCAGTAGTTGTTTTAGCAGGATTATTTGTATCTCCATTTGCGATTAAGTATACTGTAATAGAATCTGGTCTAATACCATCTCTATCACCATCATCTTCCCAAGTCTTATAACCTGATACGCTAGTTGTATCAATAGCATGTGTGTTCTTAATTACATAACCATTTGTCATATCTCCAGTTGGAGCTGCTGAAGTATAACCTGGAACAGATACTTCAGATATCGTATACTGAATTTCAGTTCCAGCATTACGATATTTAGGAATATCAGTAAATGTATATGTCCATCCTTCACTAGCTTTAACTGCAGCTGATTTAACTGGACTTTCAGTATTACCATCAGCAATTAAGTTAACAATAATTTCAGTTGGTCTAATACCATCGCGGTCATTATCATCATACCATTCTTTTGTTACTTTTACAGTTGTTGTTTCAGGATCGTATGTATTAGTTATCTTAAATTTATTCTTACTTTCAGAAGTATAAGTAGTGTCATATCCAGCTACGCTATCTTCTCTTATAGAGTAAACAATTTCAACACCTTGGTCATTTAATGGTAATGTTGACCATGTATATGTCCAATTGTGATCTGCATCTAATGTTACAGGATCGCCATATGGTGCCTTATTAGCAAGTAATTGTACTGTGATAGAATCTGGTCTAGTACCATCACTATTATATCCATCGTTCCAAATCTTTGTAACAGTAACACTAGTTTTACCAATAACGTGTGTATTTGTAATAGTAAATCCACTTGTAGCATTACCAGTTATTTTTGTAGTATATCCTCCAGGTACACCACTTTCTTCGACAGTATAAACTATTTCAGTTCCTTTATCACGGTATTTTGGAATTCCTGTAAATGAGAAGTTCCAATTACCATCTTCATCAGGTGTAACAGTCTTAGTGTCTACTGGAGATCCAGTATTACCATCAGCAATTAAGTTAACTGCAATAGAAGTTGGTCTAATTTTATCTCTATCGTTATCATCATCCCAAACTTTTGTACCACTTACACTTGTAGGTATAACTTCGTGTGTATTTGTAATAGTAAATCCATTAGCCATACTACCTGTTGTAGCTGAAGTATATCCACTAGGTACACCAGATTCTGTAACAGAGTAAACTACTTCTACACCATCAATATATGTAGGTAAATTTCCAAATGTATATTGCCAATTAGTATTAGCACTTACTGTAGCCGTTTTAATTGGCTCTTCAGTTAATTCTTCACCATTTGCATCTTTAGCATGTAATGTAACAGTAATAGATGTTGGTCTTAAACCATCTCTATCATTATCATCTACCCATGCCTTTGTAACACTAACAGAAGTAGATGTCATTGTATTTAGAATACCTGTAGCTGTTTCACTTGGCGTGTATCCTGGAATTGGTGTTTCAACTACAGTATAAACTATTTCAGTACCTTTATCACGGTATTTTGGAATTCCTGTGAATGAATAATTCCATTTACCATTAGCATCAGGTGTAACAGTCTTAGTGTCTACTGGAGATTCAGTATTACCGTCAGCAATTAAGTTAACTGTAATAGATGTTGGTCTAGCAACACTTGCGTATTCACCATCGCTCCATGTCTTTTCACCACTTACAGAAGTAGGTGTAATCTCATGTGTATTTGTAATAGTAAATCCACTTGTAGCATTACCTGTAGTAACTGATGTGTATCCACTAGGTACACCAGATTCTGTAACAGAGTAAACTACTGCACTACCATTAATATATGTAGGTAAGTTTTCAAATGTATATGCCCAATTTTTGCTAGCTTCAACTGTAGCTGTTCTAATTGGTTCTTCCGTTAATTCTGCTCCTGTAGCATCTTTTGCATGTAATGTAACTGTAATAGTTTCTGGTCTTAAACCATCTCTATCATTATCATCTACCCATGCTTTTATAACACTAACAGAAGTAGATACCATCGTATTTAAAATACCTGTATTAACATTACTTGGAGTATATCCTGGAATTGGTGTTTCAACTACAGTATATGTATATGGAATACCTTCATCATGATATTTTGGTAATCCAGTAAATGAGTAATTCCAATTAGTTGGTCCAACTACTTTTGTATCAGCTGGTTCATCTGTATTACCATCAACGATTAAGTTAATAGTAGCAGATGTAGGTCTTACACCATCAGCATTATCTCCATCACTCCATGTCTTTGTACCACTAATGTTTACAATTTCTGGAGTATGTTCGTTAGTTACTTTATATATACGTACTGGTTCATCATCTGGATTTTCTTCACTAGGTACAATTACAACCGCATAACCAGTCGTAACGTTTCCATTGATAACGCCAGTTCTTGTTTCATCAACAACATATTCAATTGGTGAACCATCAGTATTATATTGAGGAAGATCAGCAAATGTTGCCTTCCATTCATCTGTTTCACCATTTTTAACAATTATTGTCTTTTCATTATCTTCATAATCAATATTACCATCAAGAGTAATAGATTTTACTTTGTTTGCTTCAGCAACACTATTCTTATATAGAGTGATTACAACACTAGTTGGTCTAATACCATCTTGGTCTTCATTATCATCCCATATCTTTTCAACATCAACATGTGTTGATACTGATTTATTTGTATATGTAAATAAGTATTGTGTATTAGCGTCTTCAATTTCTCCTGATACGACAGCACTATCAGTTTGATTATTTACTTTCACAAAATCGTATCCTGGAGTACCTTCTTCACCTGTTAATTCTTCGATAGTATAACTTGATCCAGTTAATAAGTTAATAAATCTAAAGCTTTGATCAGCTGCAATACCTACTTTAACAGTATCTCCACTATGGAAATATCCATATCCAGTATAACCTTGATAATAATCATTTCCATCAACTGTTACTTTTACTGGATTTCCATTTGCATCTACGATAGCTAGTGCTGTACGTTCTTCTCTATCAGTTTCATTACCAGCAGCATCATAGAATACATAATCATATGTAATAACATGTGTTTCAGGATCAACCACAATGTTTTCAAAAGGTTTTGTTTCAGTATTTAATATAAGTACTTCTCTATCGCAATCAATATCTGGCATTAAAACAGTCTTGCCATCTTTATCTTCAATAGAAAACCATATATCTTTTCCTTTAGCATCTGTGATAGTAGCGTTGTAGTAGAATAATGTGTCTCCTGGTAAATCTGCACCATCTGTGGCTTCAACTGTCTTAGCTACTTCAAGTACACTACGACGTTCATTAACTGCACTTAAACTTGCTACGCCACCATCTACGATATAATGTTTATCCCCAATTTTATAATATTCTTTATTATTAGCTTCATCATTATAATAGAAACCTTCATTATTTCCTTCAGCTTGAGTCATCGCTGTAGGTACAGTTTCATCTTCTTCAAGTAATCTTAAATTTACAATTTCTCCATTAATATACATTGGGTGAACAACTGGAGCATCGATTTCCCAATAATCTGAAGTATAAGAGTCTTCACTAAATGAATAATCGTGTCCTGGAGTCTTAATGTTGCATGTTCCGTCATTATTAGTAGTCATAATACCTACTGATATAGCTTTTGATCCAGTAGCAACACCTGATTCATTTGGTGTTAATACAAGTTCATATTGCTTTACACCATCTCTATTTATATATAGTGTAGCTTTACTTGCAACACGTGGATCATCAGGAATTAAATTTGACCAAGTCTTAGAAATAGATAAAGTTTTTGCATCCATAGTAGGAACTCCATCAATGGCATTGAATGGAAGTCTATTTACTCTACCAGCTTCACCTTCAGGAACTGAACTATCAATATATACTAATTCTGCAGTAGTATTTGTTTTAATATTACCATCAGCAGTTAAATATTGTTTGATTGATGGATCTAATTTACCATATAATGATGAATCATTTTCCATATCGGCAATCAAGTCTAATGTAGTCTGACTTGGATATACTTCAAATGATACAGTATATGTAACATTATTTAATAATACATTATCTGGTAATGTAGATAAATCCCAATTAACAGCATAATTTTCATAAGTTGCTTCTGGTGGTGCTGTCTTATGTAATGGGTTTTGATTTGCACCTTCCCATTCAAACTTAAATGTATTATTTTGTGTATCTAATTCACCAGTTACTGTATATGTCTCATTAAGAGCATTTGTCATTGTGAATGTACCTTTTTTAATTGTAGTACCTGTAACTGATGCTGGTACAACTTTAATTGAATTATCAGCTGTACTAGTATAACCATCACCAGTAGTATCTTTTGTTACTGGGAATGATAACCAATATTGGTATGAATCTTCGTTTACTTTTAACATACCATCAGTTATACCACCTGAAGTAACAGAAACTGATTCCGTAGTACCATCAATGATTTGGGCACTAGAAACACCAACTCTATTGGCAATTGCTGACGCAATAGAATTAAATGCTTCATTAATCTGTGTTTGATTGTTAGCAGAAAAGTATAATTTATCACTTTCAACGCTATTTGCATGATTACTATTACCATAGTTACCATAGCTTACTAAATTCTTCATATATCCTTGACCAGTAGATTCACCATATGCAAATATTCCATATAATGAATAGTCATTAGTACTATTATATATTTGTTTAGCATGATAATATGCAGAATCCCTATCTGTTGCACTTGATGATCCACC
>JAEEGI010025898.1_pt1 | contig 11331 bp, 11 predicted proteins | sample 8958751 | NCBI WGS metagenome assembly JAEEGI01 (sample SAMN16246545, study PRJNA631951) | gut metagenome | biome: gut microbiome; feature: rumen; material: KS-attached | host: Bos | place: Iran: Karaj | collected 2018-10 | reverse complement strand
CGGTCTGGGGCTCAATGAAGCCAAGGCTGTGGTCGATGGCGCTCCCGCCCCCGTCAAGGAAGGCGTTTCCAAGGAAGACGCCGAGAAGCTGGTTGCCGCTTTCAAGGAAGTCGGCGCCACCTGCGAGATCAAATAAGATTTCAATCAACAAAAGGGAAGGACGGTCAAAAGCCGTCCTTCTTTTTTATGTATCCATGGTCCGTCCAAAGGTGATGGACTGTTTTCCATACTTTGCCCGGATGCTGTCCACGGCTTCGTCCAGACGCTGCGCTTTTTCCGCTTTTGCCGTATCCATAAAGAGATCGAGCTGCTGGGAACCGTCCAAACTGAGGCCGGTCACGCCAACGCTGAGCATCCGGATGGGCATGCCTTCCGGCCAATTCTCCCGCAGCAGCCTGACTGCCGTATCCCGGATGAGCCGGGTGCTGCAGGTGTATTGGGCCAGCTGTTTCTGCCGGTTGATGACCTTCAGACTCGTGTCTTTGATCTGGATCTGTACCACGGAGGCGAACAGCTTCTTTCGCCGCAGCCTGGTCCCCACCTGGTCCGAGATCAGAGTGATCCCTGCCAATATCTCCGCTGGGTCCGTGAGGTCGTGATCAAAGGTCACGTTGTGGCTGATGCTCTTTGGCTGTTCCTCATATCCTGTGGGCAGGACGGGGGAGAGGTCCTCGCCTCGGGCGGCCTGCTGCAGATGGACGCCAGTCTTTCCGAAGAAGGAGGAGATGGAAGCGGGATCCGCCTGGGCCAGATCCCCGATGGTGAGGATGCCGTGATCTTTCAGGATGCTCGCCCCGGACTTTCCGACGAACAAAAGTTCGCCAATCGGCAAAGGCCACAGGAGACCCTTGTAGTTTTCCCGGGAAATGACGGTGGTGGCATCGGGCTTTTTGTAATCGGAGCCCATCTTGGCGAAGGTTTTGTTGAAGGATACGCCTACGGAGACGGTCACACCGATCTCCTCTCGGATACGGCGCCTAAGCTCGTCGGCGATCTCCTTTCCGGAGCCGAACAGATGGCGGCTGCCGGTCACGTCGAGAAAGCTCTCGTCGATGCTGAATCGCTCCACCAGATCGGTGTAGCCCTCATAGATGGCGTTGATGCGCTCACAGACGGCTTTATACTTTTCATGATGGGCGGGGACCAGCAAAAGATCGGGGCACTTCTTTTTGGCGCTGTAAATGGTCTCGGCGGTCTGGATGTGATAGGCCTTGGCTAATTCGTTCTTCGCCAGGATGATGCCGTGGCGCAGCTCCGGGTCGCCGCACACCGCCATGGGCACCAGCTTCCATTCCGGGTGATCGATGGATTCCACGGAAGCGAAGTAGCTGTTGCAATCGGCATGGAGAATGATCCTGTCCTCCGGCAGGAAACCCGGGTCCAGATGAACGTTTTCAGGCCGCCACATGGTTTTTCTCCTTTTTGCGACGGGATATCAGATCACAATGCCGCCATCCACGGACAAGATCTGGCCGGTGACCGCTTCCGCTTCAGCAAGATAACAGACCGCTTCAGCCACCTGTTCCGGGGAGATCAGGCATCCCAGGGGAGTATCGGCTCGGAAAGCTTCCACGTCCTTTTCGGAAAGGAGCCCGTTCATGGGGGAGGGGACCAGCCCTGGCGCCACGGCGTTCACCCGGATATGGGAGGGCGCCAGCTCCTTGGCCATGGCCTTCACAAAGGCGTTCAGCGCGCCCTTGGAGGCGGAGTATACGGCTTCGCAGGAGCCGCCGATGATGCCCCACATGGAGGAAACGTGGACGATGGCGCCGCCCTCCTTTTGTAAAAGGTGGGGAATGGCGGCTCGCGTAAGGAGCATGGCTCCCTTCACGTTCACCTCATAGATGCGGTCCATCTCCTCCGCGCTCACCTCCGAGAGCGTTCTTTGCGGCAAAGCGATGCCGGCGCAATTCACCAGCAGATCGATCCTGCCGAGATGGGATTCAATGCCCCTGAAAAGCTCTGATACGTCCTTTTCCCGGGAGATGTCGGCAGGCAGCAGTACGACCGGGGTATGGGGCGAAAGGGCGCTGAGGAGCGCCTGAGCCCGTTTAGCATGCTCGTTATACTGGAGAGCCAGGGCGTAACCTTTTTCGGCAAGCGCCTTGGCGCATGCGCTTCCGATCACACCGGACGCGCCGGCGATCAATGCGATCTTCATGGGTAAACTCCTTTTCTTGTTACGGAAAGTATACTCCATCTTGCCCGCATCTGTAAAGAGAAAGGCCCATCCAGAACAGATGGACCTTTGTCAAGGGGTCAATCAGCGTATTCTCCCGTGTGCCGCACGTTCCGCTGAAAGAGCATCACGATGCCCCAGATGCCGGCGATGCCGACCAGGGCGTATACGATGCGGGAGAAGGTGGTCATGGAACCGAACAGGGCCGCCACCAGATCGAAGTGGAACAGTCCGATGAGGCCCCAGTTCAACGCGCCGATGACCATGACGATCAATGCAAGTACGTTCATACCTTCGCTACTCCTTTCGACCTTAGTATGTCGAAAAATAGTTTTTCTATGCGAAGGGATAGGGGTCCGTGCTCTTTTTCTTCTTTTCGGACAGCACTTCGATCTCGAATTCGTCGAAATCTACCGATTCGATGAAGTCGGCGGGCTTGAACACGACTCTGGAAAAACGTTGCAGATCATAGACGTGTTTGCGTAGGATCACCGGACGGCACAAATCCAGATCCTGGCAGAGCTCATGCAACAGGGGGCTCCATCCCTCCAAATCGGAAGGCCGTGCGGAAGAAAACTCCCGCACGGTCTCACGCATGATCCTATGATCTTGTAGTACCTTGGCCCAGATACGCATCAGTCGTTCATGACGAACCAGGCCGTGACGTACAGGCTGGTGCCGTCATCGTAGAGACCGTTGAGCGTGGTATAGAGCTTATAGGCCTTGCCTACGTGCTTGTCAGGCTCCCATTTGGCGCTGGCGTTCAGCACATAGATGGTAACGGTTTCCTTGTTGCTGGTCTTGGCACTGAAGTTGACGATGCCGTTCTCAGGATCCACAGACTCGATCTTGCCCACGAAACGGTAGAAGCCGGAGTCGGTGGGATTCTCCATGACCTTGTCAAAGGCGTACTTGGGGACTTCGTGGTAGGACTTGGTCTTGCTGTAGCCCTTGATGGCGGCCTGACGGTCGGCGTACATCCGGGAGACGTAGCAGGTGGTTTCGCCCTCTTCATAGCCATCCTTCTTGGCGTGGATGGTGATGGAGGCGATGCCGTAGTAGCTCTTGTCGAAGGTCACGTCGAAGGAATAGTTGCCATCCGCATCCACGGTGGGGGAGCCACAGGCCACGGAGGTCTGGTACTCGGCAGCGGGGGTGGCGGTCAGGGTGGTCCCGGGCACGGTGGTGCCGGTGACGGTGACCTTGTTGTTCTTGTCAGCCCTGAGCTTGTCGATCTCGGAAACCACGGTAAGGGTCATCTTCTCCGGAATGAACACGTAGGGCGTCACGGTGAAGGAGTAGGAGGAGGAGACACAGTTGGGCTTGGTGGCCTCGATGAGCACCGTCTCCGGCTCCGCGCTCTGCATGGTGTACAGATATTCGAAGTTGCCGCCCTCATACATGTTGACCACGGGCTGCCCGTTGACGGTCACGGTCACGGTGTGGTCGTCCACCTTGCCCTTGAGCATCAGCTCGTTGCCTTCGCCGGTCATGAGCCCTTCCGCGGGGATGGCGCTGGCAGCGGGCTCGGTGAGCTCCAGCTGGATGGTGGGGAAGGTGAGGTCGAAGGAATCCACAGCCAGGGACTCCTGGGTGCCGTCAGCATGGGTGACCAGGATCTGAGGCGTCACGGTGTACACGGACTCGGTGAGCGGCGTGTTGGGGAAGAAGCAGAACTTGGGGATGGTCAGCTGATAGGGCTGATCGGTGCTTTCCGTATTATGGAAGACGTAGTCATCCTGATTGGGGAGGACTATGGTCACCGTGTCGCCCGCCCGGGAGGTCATATGGATGCTGATGCTGGGATTGCCCTTGTCGTCCACCAGCTCCTCCAGGGTGGTGACGGAATAGTCGACTTCCGTACCGGTGATAGGAGCGTCGGGCGCCGTAGGCTCGTTGACCTGGGTGTCGGCGGTCTCTTCCGCAGCGGGCAGCTGGGTGGGCGTGGTCTTGTCAGCGGCTTTCTTGCCGCCGCAGTTGAACTGCAGGAAGCTGGGCAGCCGCTGCTGGGTGGTGCCTCCCTTGATGTTGCAGAAGGCAACGATGCCCACGATGAGCAGCAGGATCACAAGTAGGCATGCGATCAGCACGGTGACGATATTGAAGCCGCCGCCGTCCTTGGATTTGCTCTGGCCGCGATTGGACTTCTTCCGACGGGGAGGCGTGGGCTCGTACTCTTCGTACTCGTCGTCCTCGTCCTCATCGAAATCATCCTCATCTTCGTCCTCGTCTTCGTCGTCCTCGTCGTCTTCATCCTCTTCTTCGATGACGCGGCGCTTTTTAGGAGCGGACATGCGGGAGAAACGGGTGGTCTTCGGCTCGGATTCCAGCTTTTCGGCCTCCTCGTCGCCTTCCTCCTCGTCGTAATCGTCCTCGTCTTCATCCTCGTCCTCGCCTTCGTCCTCTTCATCGACGATGCGGCGCTTTTTCACCGGCGCGGAAGGACGGGCGAAGGGAGACTTCTTGCTCTCCTTCACTTCCTGCTCTTCCTCTTCGGTCACGTCGTCCTCATCCTCCTCTTCCTTGACGGGAACAGGCTTGCGCTCGGCAGCCTTGAAGGCGCCGGCACGGCGAGCGGAGAAATCGGGGGCCTGGACGTTGCCCCGCTTGGGACGGAAATTCTCTTCCACGGTCTCTTCCACATCTGTGGCTTCCGCTTCAGCATCCACTTCCGGCTGCTCCCTCAGGTTCGCGGCGCAAACCTTGCAGAAGGTGGCGTGGTCGGGATTGTAAGCCCCACATTTTTTACAGATCATAGAATAAGCCTCCTTGGACATATTTACATAGAAACAGTTTAAATTATAGGATACCATTGTTGAGGTTTTGTTGCCGATACATGACGAATGTGTAAACAATTGTGACGTTCCCTTCTTTTTTTCGTTGTGCCCGGAAGGATAGTGTGGTATAAATAGGAATCGCCACACTCGGTAACTCTGTCGGTGCGTACTGCATACCATAGAGTATACTTGCGTCAGGATGGAATTTTGCATGATCTATTTGGATAACAGCGCGACCACGCGCACACTGCCGGAGGCTGCTGAGGCCGCCATGGCGGCCATGACCGGGGATTTCTTCAACCCCGCCGCTGCCTACGCCTACGGCGCGCGGACGGAAAAACGGGTGAATGAGGCCCGGACCGTCATCGCCCGACCCCTGAAAGCGAAGCGGGAGGAGATCATCTTTACCTCCGGCGGCACGGAGAGCAACAACGCCGCTATCTTCGGCAGTCTCAAGGGCTGGCGCGGCCCCAAAAGGGTCATCACCACGGCGGTGGAGCATCCCTCCGTGTTCGAGGCGGTCCAGTCCCTGCAGCAGAGCGGCGACGTGGATATCGTGATCCTGCCGGTGAACGAGCAGGGGTATCCGGATATGAACGCTTTGAGGGACGCGTTGTCGGAGGACACCGCCCTGGTGTCCATGATGCACGTGAACAACGAGCTGGGGACGGTGACGGACCTCGCTTCCGTGGCCCGGCTTGTCCGCCGCTATGCGCCCCGTGCCATCTTCCACGCGGACGGCGTCCAGGCGTATATGAAGGTGGACACGGTGAACCTGGGGGTGGACCTGTATTCCATCTCCGCTCACAAGTTTCATGCCCCCAAGGGGGTGGGCGCCCTCTACAAGCGGACCGGCGTCCGCTTCGCCGGCGGCCAGATCGGCGGGGGACAGGAGAACAACTTTCGCTCCGGCACCTTGAACGTGCCCGGCATTTTGGGCATGGAGCGGGCGGTCATGATCTACGAGCAGAACCTGTCCGCCTGGCGGCAGAGCATGCGTGCCTGCAAGCGGCGGCTGTATGAGGACTTGATGACCATCCCGGATGTGGTCCTCAACGGGCCCTCCCTGGACGAGGCTGCGCCCCATATCTTGAACCTGTCCTTCTTGGGGGTCAGGGGAGAGGTGCTCCTTCACGCCTTGGAGCAGTTCGACGTCTGCGTGTCCACCGGCTCCGCCTGCGCCGCCCGGAAGGCGGGGAAGAACCGCATCTTGACCGCGGCGGGCATCATCGGCCCCCGGCAGGAGGGGGCCATCCGCTTCAGCCTCTGTCCCTTCAATACCCTGGAGGAGATGGATCGGGCCGCTCAGATCGTTTCCGAACAGGTGAAGTTTTTAAGAAAGTACAGGAGAAGGTAAGATGAATAGCAGTGCACTGGTCGTCAAATATGCGGAGATACATCTCAAGGGGCTCAACCGCCCCTTCTTTGAGCGCAAGCTGGTGGAGAAGATAGAGGAAGCCCTGGCCGATGTCCGGCCCCGGGTGGTGCGGGAGCAGGGGCGCATCTTCGTCTACGATCTGCCCGAGGAACACTTGGAGGAGTATGCTCAGCGGCTCCAAAAGGTCTTCGGCATCCATTCCGTGTCCATCGCCGCCTGCGGAGAAAAGACCTGGGAGGACGTTCGCGCCCTGGGCATCCGCCTTATGGCCGCCTATCGGGATGAGCAAAAGACCTTCAAGGTCTTCGCCCGTCGGGCGGACAAGCGGTTCCCCATGACCTCCGAGATGATCTGCCGGGAGCTGGGCGGGGAGCTGCTCCAAGCCTATCCCAATTTGAAGGTGGACGTGCATCATCCCGAAATCCCGTTGACCGTGGAGATCCGGCAGGACAAGGCCTTCCTCTATACCGGGGAGATCCCCTGCGCCGGCGGCATGCCCGTGGGCACCAACGGCAAAGCCATGCTCCTCATCTCCGGCGGCATCGACAGCCCCGTGGCGGGGTACATGATCGCCAAGCGGGGCGTGTCCCTGGCGGCCATACATTTTTACAGCTACCCCTATACCAGCGAGCGGGCCAGGGACAAGGTGGTGGAGCTGGCCCAGATCGTCTCCCAGTACGCCGGGGCCTTCGACCTCTATCTGGTGCCCTTCACTGAGATCCAGACCACCATCTACGACAAGTGCCCCTCCTCCGAGACCACGGTCCTCATGCGGCGACTGATGATGAAGATCGCCGAGCGTACCGCCCGCGCCTGTGGGGCTTTGGCCCTCATCACCGGGGAGTCCATCGGGCAGGTGGCCAGCCAGACCATCGAAAGCCTGGCCGTCACCAACGATGCGGTGGACATGCCCGTGTTCCGGCCCCTCATCGGCTTTGACAAGGAGGAGATCATCGAGCGAGCCAAGAAGATCGGCACCTTCGAGACCTCCATCCTGCCCTACGAGGATTGCTGCACCGTGTTCGTGCCTCAGCATCCCGTGACCCGGCCCCAGGTCCAAAAGCTCAGGGAGAGCGAAGCGCTGGTGGACTTTGAGCCCATGATCGAGGAAGCCATCCGTAACACGGAGGTCATTCGGATTTCACACAATGTTTCCTATTGATGACTTTGATTTATGGTATACTAACGTAAATTCCTGGAAAGGAGAGAAATATTTATGAAATCGATCACTCGTTTTATCGGCGTAGTCGTGCTTGTCGCGGTCCTGGCCGGTTTCGTTCTGTTCAAACTGAATGAGAGGGGGTTCATCTCCGGGAACCTGTCCCACTGGGTCACGGTCATGACCGAGCACATTACCGGCATCAAGAACGACACGGAGAACTTCCTCCATGAGGAGGGCTATCTGCTGCCCACGGTCACCGTGGACCCCAACGCCGTTCCAGTGACCCCGCCTCCGTCCCCTACATATTGAGAACACCATTGAGCAGGCGTCGGCCTGCTTTTTCTTATGGACCGTCCCGGGAAAAAAGAGCGGGATGAACCCGCTTCATTAATAAAAAGGGCAGGAACAATTATATATATGCTGTCAAGAGGTAAAAGAGAAGATGTATGACGTCAGGAGCATCCCCTGACCCCCCTGGGGAGGGGCCTTTTTTCTCTCGCCCTCCTATGGGGGAAGAAGAGAGAGAGTACCCCCTGGGGGAAAATATATATACTCTCTCTCATCGTCCTTGTATTTGTCATTGTCATTGTATTTGTCCTTGTCATTGTATTTGTCCTTGTCATTGTCTTGGCTATTTTTGCTAACGTTTGCTAAGGCTTGCTTCTTTTGTTCCCGTTTGTTCCCACAACGGGAGCTTGCCACCCGTTGATCTTCTTTTTGACCATTCACCGGATGGTCAAAATTGCGCTTCGCGCAACCGAAGATCAACCCCTCTTAGGGTTCAAGAGGCCGGAAGTCCATGATCTGAATCAAAAGAAAAAGCAGGGATAAACCCTGCTTCTTCTTTTGGTCTGGGTGAGAAGATTTGAACTTCCGGCCTCTTGAACCCCATTCAAGCACGCTACCAAACTGCGCTACACCCAGAAATATGCGGTCGTTCTTTCGACCGTGCCTAATATTAGCATCGGCACAGGAAAAAGTCAAGCTCTTTTTTGATACACCAATTTTTTGCCCGACGCAGCCTTTTATGCGAAAAATTTACAGGAACGGGCAGGGAAGACCGTCTCCTGCAAAAGGAAATAGGGATTGTTGAAAAACAACGAAAATATTTCTTGATATCAAAAATGTTGATTGAAATATTATCACATTCAGGCTATACTAAAGAAAAAAATGCGGAGCGTTACGATCGTGGACAGAACGGATATACAGATCCTGACTTGCCTGCAGGAGAATGCCAGAATGAATGCCTCCACCATTGCCGAGCGGGTGAACCTTTCCACCTCGGCGGTGATCGAGCGCATGCGAAAAATGGAGAACAGCGGATGTATTGAGCGGTACACCGCTATTTTTAGTGAAGCCGCCATGGGGCGGGACGTGTCCGCCTTCATCTCGGTGGGCATGGAGCATCCCAAATACGTGGAAGGGTTCGTGCGCACCATCAATGGCCACAAGGACATCATTCAATGCTACTACATGGCGGGGGACTTCGATTTCCTGCTGCATGTGGTGACCGCCTCCACCAGCACGCTGACCGGTGTGCTGGAGGATATCAAGCGCATCCCCGGCGTCAGCATGACACGGACGCATCTGGTGTTGCGGACGGACAAAAACATTTTGTCCCCGTTGCCGGAAGCGACGAAATAAACTAAAAAAATATTCATGGAGGAAAAACAAATGATCATCGGTATCCCCAAAGAAATCATGCACGGCGAGCGCCGTGTGGCTGCTACCCCTGAAACCGTGGCGAAGTTCGTCAAGGACGGCGCCAAAGTGCTGGTGGAGAATGGTGCCGGTGTGGGCGCGTTCTTTGCGGACGACGCCTATGCGGCGGCTGGCGCCGAGATGGTGGCGGACGTTGCCGACCTGTACAAGCGGGCTGACGTGATTTTGAAGGTCAAGGAGCCTCTGTTCAACGATGAGAAGGGCTGCTCCGAGATCGACATGATGCATGCCGGCCAGTACATCATCACCTTCATCCATCCCGCTTCCCCCGTGAACCATCAGATGGTGAAGGACATGGCCAAGAAGGGCGTCATCGGCCTCACCCTGGACGGTGTGCCCCGTATCTCCCGGGCCCAGAACATGGACGCGCTGACCTCCATGAGCACCGTGGCCGGCTATAAGGGCATGCTCATGGCCGCTTCCGATCTTGAAAAGTTCATGCCCCAGATCTTCTGCGCCGTGGGCATGATCAAGCCCTGCAACGTGCTGGTCATCGGCGTGGGCGTGGCGGGCCTCCAGGCTCTCGCCACCGCCAAGCGCCTTGGCGCCGTCACCTACGCCGCCGACATCCGTCCCGCGGCCATGGAGCAGGCCAAGTCCCTGGGCGCCAAGCCTGTGGAGCTGGGCGTTCCCGCTGAGGAAGCCATCGCGCCGGGCGGCTATGCTCTGAAGCTCCCCGCCGCCACGTTGGAGAAGGAGCGCAAGGCCCTCGCCGAGGTGCTGCCCAATATGGACGTGGTATTCTGCTCCGCCCTGATCCCCGGAAAGCTCGCTCCCGTGGTCATCACCGAGGATATGGTCAAGACCATGAAGGAAGGCTCTGTCATCGTGGATATCGCCATCGACCAGGGCGGCAACTGCGCCATCACCCCTCCGGGCACCCGGGAAGTGAAGCACGGCGTGGTCCTGGAAGGCATCAAGAACATCCCCGGCATGCTGGCCGCCAGCTCCACCTGGATGTTCGCCCAGAACATCTACAACCTGACCAAGTTCCTCACCCATGACGGCCAGATCAAACTGGACATGAACGACGAGATCGTCAAGTCCATCCTGGTCACCCTCAACGGCGAGATCGTCCACGCGGGCGCTCTCGAGGCCATGGGCCTGAAATAAAGGAGGTATCCCTTGCATCCGTTGATCCTTGTGGGCATCTTCATCGTCTCCAGCGTGCTGGGGTACGTGCTCATCAAAAATGTGCCCAGTCTGTTGCATACGCCTCTCATGTCCGGCATGAACGCCCTCTCCGGCGTCACCGTGCTGGGGGCTATGATTGCCGTAGCCACCGCCGCCTTCACGGGCAGCAAGATCCTGGCGGTGATCGCCATCGCCCTGGCCATGCTGAATGTGGCGGGCGGCTTCCTGGTGACCCACCGGATGCTGCTCATGTTCGGCCACAAGAAGGATAAGGAGGAGAAGGAAGCATGATCGATTCCGTCTACTATATCCTCTGTATCGTTCTGGCGGGACTGGTGCTGCTGGGCATCTCCATGATGAGCAAGGTAAAGACCGCCCTGTGGGGCAACCAGCTCTCCTGCGCCTGCATGGCGGCCGCCATCGTGCTGACCATCGTTCGCTATGATTTCAGCGGCAAGTGGCTTTGGCTTTTGGTGGGCCTGGTGCCCGCGGCCATCGCCGGCGCGATCCTCGCCAAGCGGGTGAAGATGATCGAAATGCCCCAGACCGTGGCCATGCTCAACGGCTTCGGCGGCGCGGCCTCCGCTTTGGTGGCGGCGGTCACTCTCACCGACGGGAAGGTCATCGGTGCTTTTGAAGCCGTTACGGCGGGCATCGCCCTCATCATCGGCATGGTGACCCTGCTGGGCAGTATCCTGGCTGCCGGCAAGCTGGCCAAGTGGTTCAACCAGCGTCCCGTGATCCTGAAAGGCCACACGGGGCTGGTGCTTATCTGCGGCATCCTGGCCGTCCTGTGCGTCCTGCCCCTGGTCACCTGCCAGGGGGACAACGGGAAGCTGATCCTGTTCACCCTGCTGTGCGCGGCCCTGGCCGGCGCCTTCGGCTGGCTCTTTGTGCTGCGGGTGGGCGGCGCTGACATGCCCATCACCATAAGCCTGCTGAACTCCCTCTCCGGCGTGGCCGGCGGCATCGCCGGTAT
>JAEEGI010025895.1_pt1 | contig 11331 bp, 14 predicted proteins | sample 8958751 | NCBI WGS metagenome assembly JAEEGI01 (sample SAMN16246545, study PRJNA631951) | gut metagenome | biome: gut microbiome; feature: rumen; material: KS-attached | host: Bos | place: Iran: Karaj | collected 2018-10 | reverse complement strand
ATCAACCGCTCCCATATTCCAAGGAACTCTATGGTGTTGCGATTGCGTAGCCAATTGGAGAAGAAAAACTCACCATCCTTAGCCTTCAACATGTCTGTTAGGCTGATGTTATAACAGAGGGACGGTTCTTTTGTTATACTCAACTGGGTGCAAAATTATCGAAAATAATGCACATTGCCAAATAATTTGCAGATTATCTTACGGACTCATTGCTTTATCTCGCTTTATTCTACCTACCAAGGCCACTCTCGTATGGTCTTCTTGCCGTCCAGTCCCTTAGAATAATCTATTGTGAAGCGTGACAGCTCATATTTGCCTTCACCTTGGCAGATAATGATGGTATATTTCCCGGCATCAAGAGGGCCTACTTCACAGTAGAGGTCGTATGGGCAAAGACACGAGGCACTTATATAGTCTTTAGTCGGATGATATTCGTACTCCCGAATGGTTATTTCAGAGCCCGAGACAGTGGCTTCTATCCTCGGTTGACTGTAACAAGTAAACTGGGCATTGACATGCTTGAACGACAGGAAGCCATCTTCCATACCTTTGTATTCAATGTACTCCACCGTTTTACCTGTCTGGCCATCTTCACCCCTCGTTTCCAATGGCTTGCATCCAGTATTAGCGAAGTTTCTCACCTGAATGCCCGAATCGCTGTCGCTGTCGCTGTTACATCCGCAGAAGGCGGAAACCAACATCAACGCACTACTCATCAAAAACATACTGTTTTTTTTCATTATCATTCTCTTAATTAAGGAGAGAGGGACGGTATCATCCGCTCTCTCCTGACGTTATATTTCAAAAATTTAAACGTTTACCCTTTTGTTTTATTGGCTCTTGGGCGTAAAGGTAATGCAAATCTTTGAAACGCCCAAATGTTTGATACTTTTTTTACGGACTCATTGCTTTTCTCGTTTTGGAGGTTACTCTTTGTTCTCCTTCGTGGATTCATTTCGACCCTTTGGCTTTGGTGTTATAGTGAACTCCGTCTGCGCAGGTTTGCTGACGCAGTTCGTTCCAAGGTCAATGCCCCAACCGATGAGACCGCCTATAAGGATATTGCCGAGCGTCCAGTCGTTCAGCGTCTTCCTCAGCATAATGTCGTTATACTCGTAGTTTTCCGATGTTATCTTGATGCGCTGCCCGTCTATGTGGTGGCGCTTCACTTTTACCAAGGCCGGAAGCGTCACGTCTATATACGCTGCCTCTTCCGTCTCGATGGTCACTGGCTCTGGCACGTCACCGTTGATGGTAATCTTCGGTGCCCCACCTGCAACAATCGTAGCACACGATGACAGCAGCAAGGTGGCCATCGCCACCGTTGCCGCAACACTGTATGTTTTTACACGTTTCTCCATTGTTCTATTTTAGTTTGTTTTGTTTGACATGTTTTTATGAAGTAATCAGAGTCCTGAAATATGCAAATTTTCATTCCACTTTTATTATTAGAGCGCAAAGTTAGAGTCCCTTGATCACTATGTTTTCCTTTTATTTACTCGTAACCATGACATACCCAAAGTCGATGAGAGAGGGATTCACACCCACTTCATACTTCCCTTGCAACTGGCCTTCGTGGCTGTAAATGGTCACATGCCCATTTGCCGTGCTGCTTTTGTCGGCCGACGGACGCGAAGTGACGCAGATGGTATTGTGATACGCATAATCAGTGGCAATGGCGGTAGGATACTGCTCACCGTCTTCGATGAAGGTGCTGACAGTATTTGTCAGGATGTCATACTTGCTATAGGTTGGCTTGGCCCTGGCTGCTGACGTGTTCACCATATAAAGAGCAGTGCCTTTGGAGTCGTTTCCGTTGCACGCGAAAGTGGCATCAGCAATCTTACGCAGCTCAGGCTCCTTGCCCCACTGCCTCTGAATGACACTCCCCGCCTTGCCGTCTTTCCCGGCATTCAGGATAAAGGCTGCGTAGCTGTCGTCAAATACACGGATATACTCCACAGGATTTGTCAATAGTTCGGAAGTAATGGTATATGGTGCAGGATTGCCATAAAAGCTTACGCTCGATATGCAGGGAGCCTCTGTCCCCTGCCCGGAATGGAGCACCTCAATGGCGTTTTCCTTCGTAGTGTACATGGCCGTTGCCCCTGGACCTACTTCGTAGGCCGCCTCTGCCTCCAGCGCGTCGCCCGAAAAACTCAGCACGTAGCCGGCATCGGTGAGTACTAACAGTTTTTTCCAATGCCACATCATCTTTCTGGGACCTTTGCCCTTGTCGCCAAACAGTCCTGTCGTGGAAATCTTCTTCAGCGACTTCAGCGTCTGACCGTCAATCTCTTCCAGCATATCCTTATCTGGATAGACAACAAAGATACGTTTGCTTAACCAGGCAGTCACCATGTCAGAGGGCGTCGACACCATGTCACTCCCGTTCTGTTCCTTATACAGACCCTGCGTCGCCCTGCGGTTCCTGACATCCACCACCGTGATGCTGGCAGGTATGGAGGCGGCAGCATTGCCGGCATTGACCACATAGACGGCATCAAGCACCTCCTCCATCAATACAACGCCATCATCGTCCTTGTCGGAGTCTTTCTCACAAGCGCCCAGCAGGACGCCACAGGCTATCATAAGCCCAATTGCCGATAGTTTTCTCATTTCTATTTCATATTTGTTCAACACTCATATTACTGTGAAATATCATAACCTTTCATCGTGATTTATGCCCCCTCATAATTCTGTCTTATTTGAAAACAATTAGATAGCCTTCATTTTTTAACTGTGAATACGAGCAATTTACCCTTCTATCATAAAGACCTTCTTCCTTTATCACCTCCCAGCCATATAATTCTATTATACTTTTTCTGAAAATATACAAGACCAATGAGTGCCTCTCAAGGTCATCCTCGTACACCCAGCTGGAATAGATGCTATCTGGCTTGACTTCTATCATACTTGATTGTTTCCATTCAGAAATACCCACTTCGGTTACCCCGCCTGTTATATATATAGACTCTCCTGACTGATTAATCAAAGACCATAGAACCTTTTCATTATCAGCACATGAAAAAAACAGAAAAAAAGACAAGAGCATCAAAATAGTGCTTGCAACATTTGATTTCATAATTATTCCTCCTTGTATATTATTAGGCGTTTCTTTTTTAGGAGTTCTTCTTCACTAAAAACGAACGTTTTATCAAAAGCATCATTTTGTAACACATCACTCCATGCAAGGCTGTCCACTGTTCTTTGTTTTGCGATGTGTACTCGCAACATACCAAAATCTTTTTCGTTGATATAGTCGCGCCAGATGCTGTCCGGCGCTACAGGGCCTGCCTCATTCTGAGACTGGCCTTTCCCTCCATTAGCATATACATAAATAGAATCTTCCGACTTGTTCATAACATAGTATGGCAAGTCTATGTAAGATTCACAAGAGAACAACAAAGCGTTCATGAATATGATTACACAACAAATAACATGACTTTTCATATATAACAGAGGGACGGTTCTTTTGTTATATGATGCTGAATCCGTCATTGCACGAGTCTGTTTTTTTGAACGTACCGTAGCAGTCAGTCTGTAGATACGGTTACCTACAGCATCGTAGCCGTACATAAGATAGTTCTGAGCATTTGCTCTTGTCGTTGCTGCCATTAGTAGTAGCAGTGAAAGGATTTTCTTCATAGCCGATATTATTTTAATTGTCTTGATAAGAAAAGTACCGCAAAGATACAACTTTTCTGCGAGATTAGCAAGGGAATCACGGGGTGAGGAAAGAGTACCGTCTAAAGCAATTCCGGGAAGCAACGCTGGAACTCACTCTCGAAATTAGGTGTCAGGATGCCTTTGCCAATGGCGGCGCGGATTTCGTTGAGTGGCCAGAAGCGGCCACCGTCGAGTTCCTCGCTTGAGGGGCTGACGGGACCGTCGTAGGTGGTGCGGTTCACGTAGACCAGCTCCCGCTCGCGGACGCTGTCGAAAATGTATTTCTCGACAAACTGCGGCTGGAAGCCGGTGATGCCCAGCTCCTCACGGGCCTCGCGGCACAGGGCGTCCTCAGCCGTTTCGCCGTAGTCCATGTGCCCTCCTACGGCGGTGTCCCATTTGCTTGGCTGAATGTCTTTCCACTCCGGGCGTTTCTGCAGATACAGCTCGCCCTTGGAGTTGAACAAGTGTAGATGTACCACTGGGTGCAGCAGCCGCGAACCGTTATGGCATTCGCCTCGCGTGGCCGAGCCAATGGTGTGGCCGTCAGCATCCACAATAGGGAAAATCTCTTGCTTATTGTCTTGCATCATAGTGCTTGTTATGGTGATTCCGTGGAAATTGCGGCAAAAGTACAAAAAAGAATCGTAAAACCCTGCCTTTTTCAAGAAATTTTGTTATTTTTGCAGCAAACTCGACTTCAGTGACAAATACAAACAGGAATAATAGAACTGACCCCACCCCTAAGATTATGAATAGTTGATATGATGGAGCGTTTATTGTTTTTTCTTCTTTTACTATTGCTGAGCCAGCAAGTCCCGGCACAGGAGTGGAAACTCGTGTGGAGCGATGAGTTCAGCACCGAGGGCCGCCCTGACAGCACTGTGTGGAACTACGAGCAGGGCTTCGTGCGCAATCACGAGGCACAATGGTATCAGCGCGATAATGCGTGGCAGCAGGACGGGCTGCTCGTCATTGAGGCCCGCCGTGAACAGCGGCCCAATCCGACCTACGCTCCCGGGAGCCGCCGTTGGGGACAGCAGCGGCCCACCATCGACTACACCTCGGCCTGTCTCACGACGGCGGGCAAGCGCACGTTTCTTTATGGCAGGCTGGAGGTGAGTGCCCGTATTCCCACTGGCGGCGGTGCCTGGCCAGCCATCTGGACACTGGGGAGCGGACTGCCTTGGCCGTCGTGCGGCGAGGTCGACTTGATGGAGTATTATCCCATCAAGGGAGAACCCCATATCCTGGCCAATGTGGCGTGGGGGAGCGACCGTCCCTACGATGCCGTGTGGAACAGCAGGAAGGTGCCGTTCCGCCGTTTCACCGACCGCGACCCTCATTGGGCGCAGTGTTTCCACGTGTGGCGCATGGATTGGGACGAGACCTCCATACGGCTTTACCTCGACGGTGAGCTGCTCAATGAGGTGCCGCTCTCACAGACGACGAACGGCAGCGTAGGCCGCCACACCAACCCTTTTCATCGGCCGCAGTATATCCTGCTCAACCTGGCCTTGGGTGGCGATAATGGTGGCCCAATAGACGATGCGGCACTGCCGATGCGCTATGAGATAGACTATGTACGCATATATGAACGGGTCACTCCTCCTTTCATGTAATCCATAAAAAAAGGACGCATGGCTCTGATGGGGCTATGCGTCCTTGGCTGTAGGGTGAAGATGCTCACTCCTCTTTCGTAATGTCCTCTATCTGGTCGATAATCTCCTGATACTGGCGCTGCGTCTTGAAGTGCAGGCTGAAACCGATGAAGGCACCGATGGTACCGCCGACGACACCGGCCCAAATCAATCCGTTGGCATAGTCGTGGTTCTGCTGGTAGGTTTCATAGAAGAACCACCCCAGCCAGACAAGGACCATCGGGATGCCTACGAGCAGCCAGTCGCTGTCGAACTTCTTGGCTCTTGCAACCTTCTTGCGTGCTTCCACAAGGCTATGGCTCATCAGTTCGGGGTCGCTGATCATGCGGATGTTGTAGAAGGTGGCGCCGGCGCATATCAGCATCATGATGCTCGTCACAATCCAGAAGGGGATGGAGAGGCCGCTCAGGTGGACAAAACACCAGTAGCCGTAGGGCACCATGAGCAGGCCGACGGCCATGAGGATGTAGTTGCGTCGGGTGATGCTGTTCACCTGGTTCTTCATCGAGCGGCGCATCAGCCGGTCGTTCACTATCTGCTGCTCGTTGAGCTTATTCTTGAGCGTGGCCATCTGCTGGCGCATGTTCTCTAATTCGAAATCGTTGGTCATAATGGGTAATCGTTTAATCGTTTGACATTTGCTTTAACTGTTCACGGATTCTGTACAGGCGGACGCTGACGTTCTTAGTGCTGATGCCTACAATCTGGCCAATCTCCTCGTACGATAGGTTCTCGAGCCAGAGCAGGACGACGGCCCGGTCGAAGGGCTGCAGTCGGGAGATGCGCTTGTGGAGCATGTCCACCTGGCGCGTGTCCTCGTCGCGGTCTTCAAAGAGGTTGATGTCCATCGTCAGGCGGACTTCTGCCGAGCGTCGCTTCTTTTTCCTGTCAATAGAGATACAGGTATTGAGGGCGACGCGGTAGATCCACGTCCTGATGTCCGAGCGGTGCTCGAAGCCGTCGAAACCTTTCCACAGGTTGACTAGTACTTCCTGGAACAGGTCGTTCACCTCGTCGGCATCCTGCGAGAACATGTAGCACACGGTGTAGATGGTGCTCTTGTGTTCTGCAACGGTTTGCGCAAACTGTTGTTCTAATGTCGTCATTGTCTTGTCTGTTTTGAATCTTTACACCCGTTAGACGCGGCAAAGGTACGAAAAACTACACAAATATGAAAGTTTTTTATCTGACGGGGCGAAAAGTCTTAAAAACAATTGGCCAGTTGAAGAATTTTTTGTATCTTCGCGGCATAATTCTCTACTAATATGACAGACAATCAGTTTTCTTTGAACGCCAATCCAATCGTTGCGTTCCTGCAAAAGCCTTCGTCAGAGTTTACGAAGGCCGACATTATTGACTACATGGTGAAGAACGACATCCGCATGGTGAACTTCATGTATCCCGGCGGCGACGGCAAGTTGAAGACGCTTAATTTCGTGGTCAACGACCTGGCCTATCTCGACACCATACTCACTTGCGGCGAGCGCGTCGACGGGTCAAGCCTGTTCTCGTTCATACAGGCCGGGTCGAGCGACCTCTACGTGCTGCCCCGTTTCCGTACAGCCTTTGTCGACCCCTTTGCTGAGCTGCCCACCATCTCGCTGCTCTGCTCGTTCTTCGACAAGGACGGACGGCCGCTGGAGTCGTCGCCTGAGCACACGCTCCACAAGGCAGCCGAAGCTTTCCGCAAGGTGACGGGTATGGAGTTCCAGGCGATGGGCGAGCTGGAGTACTACGTCATCAGCGACGACGAGGGCTACTATCCCGCCCAGGACCAGCGCGGCTATCACGAGTCGGCTCCCTACGCCAAGGGCGGCGACTTCCGTACGCAGTGCATGCAGTACATCGCCCAGGCCGGCGGCCAAATCAAGTACGGCCACTCCGAGGTGGGCAACTTCACGCTCGACGGCAAGAACTACGAGCAGAACGAGATAGAGTTCCTGCCCGTGCCCGTTGAGCAGGCTGCCGACCAGCTGATGGTGGCCAAGTGGGTCATCCGTAACCTGGGCTATCAGCTGGGCTACGACGTCACCTTTGCTCCGAAGATCACCACTGGCAAGGCCGGGTCGGGCCTGCACATCCACATGCGTATGGTGAAGGACGGCAAGAACCAGATGCTGACGCTCCCCTCAGACACCACAGAAGGAAAGTGTGGCGTGCTCTCCGAGAGTGCGCGCAAGATGATTGCCGGCATGATGGACCTTGCACCGGCCATCACGGCCTTTGGCAATAAGAATCCGATGAGCTACTTCCGGCTGGTGCCCCATCAGGAGGCGCCGACCAACGTCTGCTGGGGCGACCGCAACCGCTCTGTGCTGGTGCGCGTGCCGCTGGGCTGGGCTGCCAGTGTCGACATGTGCCGTGCTGCCAACCCGCTGGAGCCCCAGGCCAACTACGACACCAGTCAGAAGCAGACCGTGGAGATGCGCTCGCCCGATGGCTCTGCCGACCTCTACCAGCTGCTGGCAGGCCTCTGCGTGGCCTGTCGTCACGGTTTCGAGATGAGCAATGCTCTGGAGGTTGCCGAGCGTACCTACGTCAACGTCAACATCCACGCTGCCGAGAATGCCGACAGGCTTGCCACGCTGGCCCAGCTGCCAGACTCCTGCGTGGCCAGTGCCGCCTGTCTGGAGCGCCAGCGCCAGGTCTTCGAGGAGTATGGTGTCTTTGCGCCTGCCATGATCGACGGTATCATTGCCCAGCTTCGCGCTTTCGACGACGTGAACCTGCGCAAGGAGATTGAAGGCTATCCTGATGAAATCCAGAAGTTGGTCACGCGTTTCTTCCATTGTGGATAATCGCAGGATTCCGATATGGCCGGTATGAGAAAGGTCAGGACCATAGAGATGCAGCGGCTGACGGTCGAGGAGTTCCGCGAGGCCGAGAAACTGCCGCTGGTGGTTGTCCTCGACGATGTGAGGTCGATGCACAATGTGGGCAGCGTGTTTCGTACTGCTGACAGTTTTCGCGTAGAAGCCGTTTTCCTTTGCGGCATTACGTCAACGCCGCCTTCGGCCGAAATCCATAAGACGGCTTTGGGGGCCGAGGACAGCGTCAGCTGGCAGTATTTCCCCACGGCGCTCGATGCCGTGCGCCAGCTTCGCGCCGACGGCTATACGGTCTATGGTGTGGAACAGGTGGAGCACTCCACGAAGCTTCACCGCTTTAGGGCAGACAAGGGCCAGAAGTATGCCGTCGTCTTCGGTAACGAAGTAAAAGGCGTCCACCAGGAAGTGGTGGACGCCTGTGACGGTTGCCTGGAGATTCCGCAACTCGGTACGAAACACTCGATGAATGTCAGCGTCACGGCTGGCATTGTCATCTATAAGTTTGCCGAGCAGCAGCTCCTGACTTAAATTTACTCTTCGGGCGAGAAGTCGCTCTTGCCGACGCCGCAGATGGGGCATACCCAGTCCTCGGGAATGTCTTCGAAGGCAGTGCCGGGCTCGATGCCGCTGTCGGGATCGCCGGCTTCGGGGTCGTACACGTAGCCGCATACGTCGCAAACATACTTTTTCATAAGCGTTGATTGTTTGTTTTTTGGTTAATAATCTGTTCTATTCTCTCGGTTATCTGTTCTGGTTTGATAAGGGTCATGCAGGCCAGGTCGCCGCGGCGGCATGGCTTGTTGCCGTAGATGCTGCACGGGCGGCAGCTGAGGTCGGCCTGTATGGCGTTCTCTGCCGGTTGGTTCCATCCCATGAATCCTGCATCGGGGTGGGTGGCGCCCCAGATGCTGACCACGGGCGTGGCCGTGAGCGATGCCAGGTGCATGTTCGACGAGTCCATTGACAGCATGACGTCGAGGTGGCTCATCAGGATGAGCTCCTGGTGCATGTTCTCAAGGTGCTGGCCCACATAGACGCAGCGGGGCAGCTGCTGGCTCCAGGCGGTGAACAGCTGCTGCTCCTCCTTGCCCTGTCCGAAGAGGAAAAAGCGGGCGTTGGGATGATTCTGCTGCAGTTGCTCGATGACCTGACGGGTGCGGTCGGTCGGGTAGGTCTTGCCGGGGTGTGCGGCAATAGGGGCCACGCCTATCCATTGCTCGAAACTCTTCTTCGGCCCGATGATGGCGGGCAGCATGTTCAGGTTGCCACCCTCAGGCGGGAAGAGCGACGTAAACTCCACCTTGACGGGATAGCCCAGGCGGCCGAGCACGTCGGCGTAGTTCTCGAAGGGTGTTCTCAGCGGCTTGCGTACCTTATTATTATTGCGCGCGATAAACCTGCGGCGGTCGCGGCGGTGCTTGTCGAGATGCTCCACGCGGTAGCGGCCCATGTTGAACCGCATGCGCAGATATTCCGAGCGCAGCACGTTGTGCAGGTCGGCAATCTTGGTAAACTGCTTGGCCGTGAGCCGGCGGTATAGGGCATTGAGCCCTCTGACGCCGTGGTACTCATGCTTCAGGTCAGCCTCCATGAAGTCGACGTTAGGCGCCAGGTCTTCAAAGAAGGCACGCGCAAAGCCCCGGCTGAGCACCGTGATGCGCACGTGGGGGTACTGCTTGGCCAGCGAGTAGACCACAGGCACGGCCATGGCCACGTCGCCCATGGCCGAGAAGCGTATGATGAGTATGTGCTCTCGTTTCACTTCTTCTGATACAGTATGGGGTTAGTCGATGGGTCGTTATACATCTTCATCTGCCGGTACACCTTCATGTAGATGCGCCCGGCCTCGATATCGGCCAGCAGCTGGTCGATGGCTGCCGACAGGTCGTTCTGCTGTTCCAGCAGCACGTCGAGCTTCGCCTGGCAGCGCTGGCGGTGGTCGTCGGTGGCGTCGGCACGGTTCACTTGTTCCTGCATGTGGTAGATTTTCAGTGCGAGGATGCTCAGACGGTCGATGGCCCATGCCGGACTCTCGGTGTTCAGTCGCGCCTCCGGCAGCGGCTTCACGTCGCTGTAGGTCTGGCGGAAGTAACTGTCAATCTGCTCCACGAGGTCTGTGCGGTCCTGGTTTGAGCGGTCGATGCGCCGCTTCAGCGACAGGGCCTCATGCGGGTCGATGTGCGGGTCGCGGATGATGTCCTCGTAGTGCCACTGCACGGTGTCTATCCAGCACTTCATGTAGAGCGAATACTCTATGGTGTCGCGCTGGTAGGGATTCTTCACTGGCGTGTCAACGTTGTCGGTCAGGTGATAGTCGCTGATGGCCTGCCTGAAAATGTTGTTTGCTTGTTCTGTAAATGACATGCTTTTTCCAATTGTTTTTGTTTTTCCCTGCAAAGCTACAGAAAGTTTTCCACATTTGCAACTAAAACGTGAAGTTTTCATGTTAATTTGCATATTAAGCGTACAAAATACACCATGTAGGGCCTGTTTTTTGCACAAACGCCCCCTAAATGTGCAGACATAAGTCACTTTTCCTTGAAAAAATTTGCGTAACTGACGGAAATTGTGTTACTTTGCACCCGCAAACGGCGAAAGGCCGTAAAAAGTGTTTCAAGATAGCAAATAATTATTAACATTTTAAAGATTAAAATTATGTCAGAAATTGAAAGCAAAGTAAAGGCAATTATTGTAGACAAATTAGGTGTTGACGAGGCTGAAGTGAAGCCTGAAGCAAGTTTCTCTAACGACCTCGGTGCTGATTCACTTGACACCGTAGAGCTCATTATGGAGTTCGAGAAGGAATTTGGCATTTCAATTCCCGATGATAGAGCCGAGAAGATTGGTACCGTTGGTGATGCCATCGCTTATATCGAGGAGAATTCAAAATAAACAATATTAGGAATAGAGGAAAGAGAAATGAGAAATGATGGTTGCTTTTGCGGTGATTTATGCACTTGCTGGTAATCAACATTTCTCATTTCTCATTTCTCATTTCTCATTCTGAAAGTTTATGGAGTTAAAAAGAGTAGTTGTAACAGGTCTTGGTGCCGTGACGCCCGTCGGCAATACGCCCGACGAGATGTGGAAGAACCTTCTGGCAGGCGTTAGCGGAGCCGCACCTATTACACTTTTCGATACAACCCTGTTCAAGACCAAGTTTGCCTGCGAGG
>JAEEGI010025889.1_pt1 | contig 11333 bp, 8 predicted proteins | sample 8958751 | NCBI WGS metagenome assembly JAEEGI01 (sample SAMN16246545, study PRJNA631951) | gut metagenome | biome: gut microbiome; feature: rumen; material: KS-attached | host: Bos | place: Iran: Karaj | collected 2018-10 | reverse complement strand
CACGGCATCCCTGCAGTTTTGAAACATTGGAAGCACCCATTGAGATCTCATCGGTACGGATCGCTTTTGAGACATCTTCATTTTCCAAGATGACCCTGCCATCGGCAGGCATCTCAAGATCCATCGCATCGATCATCGCGACGATCTTTTCTTCATCATCCAGTGCGATGCCGTCACGGATCGCTTTCAAAGCGACCGCTCTGTACATTGCGCCGGTATCCAAATGTGTATAACCGAGGATCTTCGCCAGTTCATCGGCGATCGTCGATTTGCCGGCCGCACTTGGCCCGTCGATCGCAATATTGATCCTCATTAAATGACACCCTTCGTCTTTAAGATATAGAAGACGATCAATCCTAATACGGCAACCAATACGATGATCAGAACGATCAGGATGATGTTGAGGATCATGTTTGAACCTTCCTCATCATCTTCGGCTTCTTCATCGTCGTCATTGGTCACGACAAACGGGATCGTATTGGAAACGGTATCTCTGGTCAGAGTCTTTTCAGCTTCGATCTCGTTCAGGCTCTTGATCTCAACGACGTCTTCTTCGATCGTATCTTCAAGTTTCTTGGCAAGTACCGGATGTTCCTCAACTACCGGTTTAGGTTCTTCTCTGACAGGTTCAGGCTTGACTTCAACATTCCTGTCGGCCGGGATCTCATCCATGATCTTGGAGATCTCCATCGATACGGTGCTGTTGAATTCTTCATCGTTGCCTTCGAATCTGATCTCCTGAGGCTCTTCGATAACTTCTTTTGGCTGTTCAGGATGTCTGATCTCATTGACCATGTTGCTGGTCAGCTGAGAGATGGTCATGTCACCGTTGTTCTTGTTGTATTCGCCGACCTCATTGATCGTCTCGGAAACGAAAGAATTGACGAAATCATCCAGCTGATCGATCGCGTGGTTGTCTGCGAATTCAGCAGTCTCTCTTTCATATGTGGCAGGAGCCTCTTCGTGAGAGACCGTCTCAAACGCCTTATCGACGACTTCAATATTCAAAGGCTGCTCTGCAGGTTCACTGGCAGGTGTTTCCTGAACCTTATTCTCTGCTTCTTTATAAAGATCTTCGACTTCCTGAGTCGGATGATAGTAACCTAAGAAACTGTTGTTTTCTTCTTTTGCCGGCTCAATGATTGGAGTTTCTTGTTGTGTAATAGCCGGAGTCGCTTCTTCGATCACGGGCGCAGAATAAACAGGCGTTTCATCGATCCTGTAATCATCCTCGTTCAAAGATGCCATATACTGACTCTCATCGATGATCGGCGTATAATTCTGATCCGTTCTGATATTGATGATCGGCGCCTCATCCGGAACAGGCTGATATTCCGGTTCCTGGATCAATGGTCTGATATTATCAGCAGCCGATGCGATGCGGATCTCTTCAACAGGCTCGCTGATCGGAGTCTGTGTCTCTTTTCTGGCCGAGTTCTCATTGATCTGAGCATGAGCATCCTTTACTTCCGTGATCTGCTGGATCTGCTGCTCCAGTTCATCATTCTTAAAGGAATCGATCAGATCTTCGACCGGCGTCTGCGTATCCTTGAATTCCGTCCAGGTATACTTCGGATCCTCTTCGACCGGTGTTGCAACGACCGGTTTTTCCTGTGTCAAAGGAGACAGCAGTTCTGTGATACTGTTTAATCTATCTTCGTAGCTTGAAAGATCCTTTGTCTGCAAAGAAGATTCTTTGTCATTCGAAAGCGAATCTCTCAATTCAGCGAATTTCTGTGTTCTTGTTAATCTAGCCACAACAAAACCTCCAAATCAATTTTGTACCACAAAATTATATCATAATTGATACCAAAGTAAAACAAATACCACAGCTTCACATAATGTGAAAAAGCCAGTATTCTGGCCTTTTTTTGATCATTTCAGGATCGGAGAGATCCTCTTGTATAAAAGCAGAGTCAGGACATCGACGATGAGCGCCTTGATCAGGTTGAAAGGCATGACGCAGCACAATACGAAACTCAGTTTATCGTTGACGACCGGGAATATCGCATGTCCCATGGAGATGATGGCCTCCAAAGGCATGTTGTACATCTTCACATAAGCCGGGATGATGAACAGATAGTTTCCAAGGACCGCTGCGATGACCATGGCGATCGAAGCGATGAACATGGCCTTGAGTGCGGAAGCACGGGATCTCTTGCGGTCATAGATGAAGGCCGCTGTCACACAATAGACACTTGAGAAACAGAAAGCCGCCATCTCTCCGACAAAAGCAGTCGAAGTCGGCTTCAGCAGGAGCTTGATCACGATCTTGACGAACTGGATGAACAGAGCCGGGACAGGTCCCATGGCGAATGCCCCGATCAGACAAGGCAGATCTCCCAGATCCAGCTTATAAAAGCTCGGAGCGATAGCGATCGGAAAATCAAAGAGCATCAAAACGGCTCCCAAAGCGCCTAAGACGGCGATTGAACTGATGTTTTTAACTGTCAGATACTTCTTCAAAATAAAAAAACCTCTCTCATCCTGACTGTACAGTCGCCACCTGAATCCCACAGGTTCTGCCCGAAGCTCGCGGGGTATACCGCCGATCAAGGAATCGCACCTTGCCCTGATGTTTCTATGTTTAGATAATAACACCAAAAAATAGTAAAATAAAGTTGTATGATCAAGCAATTACAGAAAGCGTTAGATGACGCCAACAGAATCGTTTTCTTCTCCGGAGCCGGCATGTCCACGGCCTCTGGCATCCCTGATTTCCGCTCCGCTACCGGCCTCTACAAGAACGTGTACCGGGCAGAAGAGATGCTTTCACACACCTTCTACGAATACAAAACGGAAGATTTTTTTGAATTCTATCGGGAAAAGATGCTCTATCCTGATGCGAAACCCAATTATGCCCACGAGTTCATCGCCAGACTGCAGGACAAAAAAGATGTCTCTGTCGTCACTCAGAACATCGATGGTCTGCATCAGGCTGCCGGCAGCAGGAAAGTCTATGAGCTGCACGGCTCGGTCTTAAGGAACTACTGCAGCCGCTGCCACAAGTTCTTTGACCTGGACTACATCATCAACAGTTCAGGCGTACCGAAATGCGACCGATGCGGCGCGACCATCAAACCGGACGTCGTCCTCTATGAGGAAGGACTGGATGAGGATGTCATCAGAGGTGCGATCAATGCCATCGCCCAGGCCGACCTTCTGGTCGTCTGCGGCACATCGCTGGTCGTCTATCCCGCCGCATCCTTCATCCGCTACTTCCGTGGTGACAAACTGGCCATCATCAACCGCGACGCCACATCCTACGATTCCGAATGCGACATCGTCATCCACGATGACCTGGTGAACACCTTTAAACAATTAGAGATCCGCTGAGCGGATCTCTTTTTTCATCTGATGAAATGGGTGCTGTGCCCTTTTTCGATCTGCGGCTCTACAAGGCCGTTTTCTTTTGCCAGCTTGCGCATCTTCAGATAGTAAGCCATATTGGCTCCCAGATTGCGCATCGTCTGCATGGCCTCCTCATCCTTCAGTGCATCCTCCGGCGTGAAACCATGGGAATCATTCCAGTATGTCGAAGTGATGATCGTCATGCCGCTGATCGAGAAGAACTTTTCGATGGCATCGTTGGTCGTGATATTGCCTGCCCTTCTGGAATTGGAGATGCAGGCAGCAGCCTTCATGTTCAGCTTCGCCTTATCCGGAAGCGAATAGAAGAGCCTGTCCAGATAAGACATCAGTGAACCAGCCGGACCGGCGTAGTAGACCGGCGAAGCCACGATGATGCCATCCGCCTCCAGGACCTTCTCGTAGGAATCATTGACGACATCCTTTCTGATGCAGCCCTCCTTGTTTTTATGGCAATAGCCGCACGCCATGCAGGAAGGACAATCAGCCGGGACATCGATCCATTCCGTATCGATCCCTTCTTCCATCAGGACCTTTTCGATCTGCGCCAAAGCCGTATATGTCGTTCCCTTCTTATGTGGGGAACCATTGATGAACAATACCTTCACTTTCAGAACTCCTGTGTCGCTTCGATCGCCTTGAGCCACTTGCTGTAAAGCTTCTCAACGCTCTCGTGATCCATTGAAGGCTGGTAACGTTCCGCATACTCATCGACAAAATCCTCACGCGAATAGAAGTCGACTGCCAGACCAGCCAGCCTTGCCGCGCCAAGCGCTGTCGTCTCTGCCAGCACCGGCCTGATGACCGGTATCTCCAGGATATCGGACTGGAACTGAACGAGCAGTTTGTTGACGCTCGCGCCGCCATCGACCTTGATGAAGTGGATCTTTTCCTTCAGATCCTCTTCCATGACTCTGATCAGGTCCTTTGACTGATAAGCCATCGCCTCGATCGCTGCCCTGGCGATATGTCCCCTGCTCGTGCCTCTGGTCAGACCGAATATGGCACCTTTGCACTGCGGATTCCAATACGGAGCACCCAGGCCTGTGAAAGCAGGCACGATCATGACACCGCCTGAATCCTGCACGGAACGGGCAAGCGTCTCAGAGTCCTTCGCCTCAACAAAGAACTTCATCTCATCGCGAAGCCACTGGATCAATGAACCGGAAACAAAGATGGAACCCTCCAGGGCGAATTTGATCTCATTGCCGATCTTCCAGGCGACCGTCGAAAGCAAGCCGTATTTGGAGATGATCGCCTCATTGCCGGTGTTGACCAGGATGAATCCGCCGGTGCCATAGGTGTTCTTGACGCTGGATCTTTCGAAACAGGACTCACCAAAGAGCGCCGCCTGCTGGTCACCGACAAGGGCTGTGATCGGACAGGTATGATTGAAGAAGTGCCGGGGATCGATGTATCCGAAGAAACCGGAAGTGTCCTTGATCTCCGGAAGCATGGAAGCCGGGATCTCAAAGAGATCCAGCAGCTGCTGATCCCAGTTCAGTGTATGGATGTTGAATAGAAGTGTCCTGGATGCATTGGTCACATCCGTCGCATGGACCTGACCGCAGGTGAACTTCCACAGCAGGAAGGTATCGATCGTTCCGAAGAGGAGGTCTTCATTTTCTTTGGCACCCGGCACATGGTCACGGATCCATTTGATCTTGGAAGCTGAGAAATACGGGTCCAGGACCAGACCTGTCTTCTCTTTGATGAAAGGCTCCTTGCCCTCTTCCTTCAGTTTCTCTACGATCTCAGCTGTCTGGCGGGACTGCCATACGATGGCGTGATATACCGGCAGACCGGTCTTGGCGTCCCAGACGACCGTCGTCTCACGCTGATTGGAGATACCGATCGCAATGACCTGATCCGGTCTGATCTGTCCGCCCTCAAAGATCTGTGCCATGACAGCCAGTGTGGACAGCCAGATCTCATTGGCATCCTGTTCGACCCAGCCCGGATGCGGGAAAAAAATGGTGATCTCCTTCTGGGCAACTTTGACGACCTGCTGCTTGGAATCAAAGATGATCGCCCTGGTACTGGTCGTTCCCTGGTCGATCGCTAAGACATATTTTTCCATATTATTGTGCTCCTTATATCTTCAAATTCATTATATAATAAATGGGTAAGTAGGAGGATTTACAATGAAAGAAACTCTTGTTATTTTGGCTGCCGGAATGGGTTCAAGATACGGCGGGCTGAAGCAGATCGACGGAGTAGGAAATCACAATGAACCGATCATCGAATTCACCATTTTCGATGCCATCAGAGCCGGATTCAAGAAGGTCGTCCTGATCATCAAAAAGGAACATCAGGAAGCATTTGAAGAATCCCTCATCAAAAAGATCAGGCCATATATCGAAGTTGAATACGCATTCCAGGACATCCATGACATCCCTGACGATGTCACGATCCCTCTGGAAAGAGTCAAACCTTGGGGCACGACGCACGCTTTGCTTGCCTGCCGCAACATCCTGAAAGATGACCCGTTCATCGTCTGCAATGCCGATGATTTCTATGGCAAAGATGCATTCGCAAAAGTCATGGAATTCTTCCACAACGGCATCGGCGATGAGACCTACTGCATGGTCGGCTACAAAGTTGAAAACACGCTGAGTGATAACGGGACCGTGACCAGAGGCGTCTGCCAGAAGAACGAAGAAGGCTATCTCACCAGCATCAAGGAAGTCATGAACATCAAATGGAACGATGCGCATGATGGTGTCCTCTACGAAGAAAACGGCGAATACAGACCTTTGGAACTGGGAACACCGGTCTCCATGAACTTCTGGGGCTTCAATCCATCCGTCATCGGCAAACTGCAGAACATCTTCACATACGAACTGCCGATCGGTGTCATCAACAACCCGCTCAAGTATGAAGCTTTGCTTCCAAACCACGTCGGTATGATGGTCGACAACAATGAATGCAAAGTCAAAGTCCTGACATCTGACGACTCCTGGTTCGGTGTCACCTACAAGGAAGACAAACCGACTGTCGTCGCCAGGATCCAGGCCTTAAAAGATAACGGGACCTATCCCGACATCCTCTTCAAGGAAGCCGAATAAACAAGATATCATGATAAATAGAAAAGCGATCGCCTTATCAGCGATCGCTTTTTTTCTCTTACTTCTTTCCTTTGTACTCCAGACAGAGCATCGTCAGATCATCGAACTGTTCCTCATCTTTGACGAAGGCGTCGACCGCTTTTCTGACATTGCCCAGGATCTTCTCCGGTTCGACCGATGGATCTTCATTCAAAGCTTCGATCATCCGATCGGTACCGAAGAGTTTCTTGTCCTTATCAGTGGCTTCCGGAACACCATCGGTATACAGGAAGACCTTGTCTCCCGGCTCCAAGTTCAGTTCGTAATCCTTATACATCACACCGGACATGCCGCCGATGACGAAACCGTGCGGATCCTTGAACAGTTCAAAGCCACCGTTCTTCCGCATGATCGCCGGATACTCATGGCCGGCATTCGACGCGATGAGCTTTCCTGTCGAGATCTCCAGGATGCCGACCCAGACTGTGACGAACATCTGCATCTCGTTGTTGGAACAGATCCTTTCATTCGTCTTTCTCAGGATCTCAGCAGCTGAATTGCCCATCTGGGCATAACTCTGAACGATGATCTTGGAAGCCATCATGAACAAAGCGGCCGGAACGCCTTTTCCGGAGACATCCGCCATCACGATGCCAAGATGATCCTGATCGATCAGGAAGAAATCATAGAAGTCACCGCCGACCTCCTTGGCCGGATCCATGAGAGCATAGACATCGAATTCTTTCCTTTCCGGGAAAGCCGGGAAGATGCTCGGGATCATCGATTCCTGTATCCTTCTGGCCATCTCCAGCTCAGTGGAGATCCTCTCCTTTTCCGCCGTCACGCGTTTGACTTCATCCAGATACATGACGGTCCTGTGAGAGATCTCAGCAAAGGATTTGGCCAGGACTTCGATCTCATCTCCTGTCACAAATTCATCTTCCATCCTGAATTCAGGATCTTCATCGCTCAGTTTCGCGATCTTCTGCGTCATTTTATTCAAAGGCCTGACGATCTTCCTGCCCAGGACGATCGCCGACAAACAGGACAAGGCAAAGATCAGCAGGATCAGCAATATCGCATTCCTGTTGGTAGATGCCGATCTGGATCTGTATGTGGCAGCCGCCTCTTCAGTGATCTGTTCATAACTCGTTTTCAGAAGATCTCCCGGTCCTTCAGCGACCTTGGCATCGAAAGCGGCGATCAGCGTCCAGCCAACCGTCTGCATCGGCGAACCGCTCATGTAATAGGTGCTGTCATCCAGATCGACCTTGATGACATCCGTCTTTTCGTTCATTGCCTTCGAGATCAGCTCAGCCAGCTGCCGGTTTTCGTTCTGCCTGAGATCCTTTGCATCGGAGGAATCGTGCACCGCAAAGATGCCATCCTCTTTAGGTGAAAAGACGACATGACCGAAGCGGTTGATGACAAAGAGGAAGCCGCCGTTCTCATCCGAAGCCTTGATCGCATTCTGCATGGAAGAAAGGAAGAGGTCCGAACCGACGACTGCCGCAAGTTCTCCATTCACATAGACCGGCATCGCGCAGACGATACCCACATCGCCTGTGAAGGCATCCAGTTCAACATCTGTAAAGATGAGATCGCCCTCTTCGACTGCCATCTGGTACCAGAAACGCGTACGCGGGTCATAGCTCTTCACATCACCATTCTCATCAAACTTTTCTGCCGAACGGTCATCCGTGACCAGAAAGGCCCCTTCAGGCAGACCGACAAAACAGGAATTGGTCAATTCAGAGGCTTCATATAACGAAGCCATCAGGTCCTTCATGTTCGCCATCAGACCGATACGCCTATCCAGCTGCCGGTCCATCCTCACATCATCAGCCAGGAACACCTGCATACTGACTTCACCGTCTTTGGCAAGATCCGGACCGGCATAGGATGCATAAGGCGCATTCTCCTGTCCGGACAGAAGCTTTTCCGCATATTCTCCCAGCATCTTCACGCGCGTCTTGAGCGAATCAAACATCTGATCGGCGAGTATCGATTCCAGTTCCGTCGTCCGGCCCAAACTCTGTTCAATGACCTGATCCATCAGATCGGAGCTGATCCGTGAGATCGCCTCGCTCTGCTGCTGATTGGTCGCATTGCTCAGATCTTTGAGCATGTTGCCCTGATAGAAGGTGATCCCCGCAAAAGCAAGTGACACCAAAAGGACCGTCACAAGAACGAGATTGAACAGCTTATTTTCTATACCTCCGATCACGAGGTTTCTGAATTTTTTCATCCATTGGCTCCTATAGAATCTTTATTATATTATAATCCCTTTTTGAATCTGTATGAGAAACACGAATCCACAAAAAGAGCCTCCGTCTTGGAGACTCTTTCCGAATCCTTTTCAGTCTTTTCTATCTTAAATAATTGCATGCCTGTATCGCGGCATTGGCACCGTCTGAACAGGCAGTCGCGACCTGACGAAGCGACTTATGGCGGCAGTCCCCGGCTACGAAGATATTGGCGGTCTTCGTCTTTCCGTATTCATCGCTGTCGAAGTAGCCTCTCTCATCCAGATCCGCCACATTGGTGAAATTCCCGTTGTCCGGGATCAGACCGACAGCCAGGAAGACGCCATCGCAGGCTGCGACTTTCTCTTCGCCGTTCTCCAGATATCTGACACCGCAGAGCTTTCCGTCGTTCATCTCGTACGCCAGGACTTTTGTTGAGACGTGCGTCTCGATGTTCGGCTTGCTCAAAACGGAATCCAGCAGTTTCTTCTCGCCTGTGAAGAAAGGCATGTCCTGAAGCATGATGACCTTGTCCACGATCTCAAGCAGATGCGAAGTCTCGACAAAAGCCGAGTTTCCGCCTCCGACCATGACGACCGTCTTATCCTTATAGAAGCTTCCGTCACAGACGGCGCAGAAATGGATGGACTTGCCGATCAGGCTCTCTTCATTGGCCAGGCCAAGCGTGCGGTGGACCGTTCCTGTCGCCAGGATGATCGTCCTTGCTTTCAAAGGCTCGCCCATGTCCAGTGTGACCGTTGCGATCTGACCATCGCTTTCGACTTTCAAAACTTCATCAAAAGCGACTTCTCCGCCCTGCTTCATCACCTGGTCCAGCATCATATCGCCGAATTCATCACCGGAGACCGATAAGAAACCGGGAATGTTCTCCACTTTCGGTGAATTGACGATCTGACCGCCGAAAACAGACTTTTCGACGACCATGACTGTCTTGCCGTTCCTCAGCGCATAAAGTGCTGCCGTCAAGCCGGCAGGACCTCCGCCGACGACCAGTACATCATATATCTTTTCCATACTAAGACCTCTTGTTAATTCTTTATTCATTCTTTTCTGTCTGTGCAGGCTTTATCTGAAAAGCCGGTCACCCGGCTTTGTCAGTTAGTGTTTTCCGTTGTGATACTTCATCCAGTCAACTGCCGCATTGGCACCTACGAACATCGTTCCATCCGGATCGACGATCGTCGGCGTCTCCGTGAGATTCAGCTTTCTTGCCTCATCCATGTTCTCGGAACAGTTGACGATACGGTGTTCGATACCGCCGATCTGCAGACGCTGTTCAGCGCCCTTGCACTTCGGACAGTGATCCTGGACATAGATCGTCGGGATATCGAAACCGGTCATCGGCTTCGCTTCTTCTTCCTTCCTGGCTTCCGCGACATCATTCATGATATCTCTGGCCTTCATGACGGAAGACTCGATGTTGTATTCCTTACGATGCTTGAATTCCTGGACCTTGCCATCGTTCCAGTTCTGGACCGGACGATAGTAACCGGTGATCCTTGACCATACCTCGGTCTTCTTGCCGCACTTCGGACAAGTGTATGCTTCACCTGTGATATAGCCGTGTTCCGGACAGATCGAGTAAGTCGGAGACATCGTGTAGTAAGGAAGCTTATAGTTGTCTGAGATCTTCTTGACCAGGTTGGCAGCAGCCTTCCAGTCAGGCAGCTTCTCGCCTAAGAAGGCGTGGAAGACAGTGCCTGAAGTGTAGAGCGTCTGCAGCTGATCCTGAACATCCAGAGCTGTGAAGATATCTTCCGTGTAACCGACTGGCAGGTGTGAAGAGTTCGTGTAATACGGCGTCTCCCCTTCCTTGCCGGCAGTGATGATATCGGGATATTTTTCCTTGTCATGCTTGGCAAGTCTGTAGGCAGTCGACTCAGCAGGTGTAGCCTCGAGGTTGTAGAGATCGTGGTACATCTCCTGATAATTGACGAGCCTCTTGCGCATGTAGTTGAGGACTTCAACGGCAAATTCCTGGGAGACAGGATCCGTCAGATCCCTTCTGATCCAGTTGGCATTCAGACAAGCCTCATTCATGCCGACCAGACCGATCGTTGAGAAGTGGTTGTTGAATGTGCCGAGATATCTCTTGGTATACGGATAGAGACCGTTGTCGAGAAGTTTGGTGATGACTTCCCTCTTGACATGGAGCGACCTTGCGGCGATGTCCATCAGATTGTCCAGTCTCTTGTAGAAATCTTCCTTGTCACGGGCCAGATAAGCAAGCCTTGGCAGGTTGAGGGTGACGACACCGACAGAACCTGTCGATTCACCTGAACCGAAGAAACCGCCGGATTTCTTGCGCAGCTCTCTCAAGTCCAGTCTCAGACGGCAGCACATCGAACGGATGTCGGATGGCTTCATGTCGGAGTTGACATAGTTTGAGAAATATGGCGTACCGTATTTCGCTGTCATTTCAAACAGCATCCTGTTGTTCTCGGTATCAGACCAGTCGAAATCCTTCGTGATGGAGTAAGTCGGGATCGGATACTGGAAACCACGGCCGTTGGCATCGCCTTCGATCATGACTTCGATGAAAGCCTTGTTGACCATATCCATCTCTTTCTTGCAGTCCTTGTACTTGAAATCAAGAGTACGGCCGCCGACGATGCAGTACTGATCAGCCAGGTCCTCAGGAACGGTCCAG
>JAEEGI010025888.1_pt1 | contig 11333 bp, 10 predicted proteins | sample 8958751 | NCBI WGS metagenome assembly JAEEGI01 (sample SAMN16246545, study PRJNA631951) | gut metagenome | biome: gut microbiome; feature: rumen; material: KS-attached | host: Bos | place: Iran: Karaj | collected 2018-10 | reverse complement strand
TAATAGCTCATAATAAACTATCTGAAATAACGGATTATATTACAGTTGGATTAAGACCAAATGTTGAAAAGTTTGAAATTATAAACAAAGAAATATTTGGACCTGCTATGAAAAATTTTATAATTGTATATGGAAATAGTGATGTTTTAGAAAAAGATCAACAAGCTATGTTTAATGCTTTGCAAACAGAATCAAAGGATGATGATGTTGTTGCATTTGCTAGCCTAAGTAAAGAAACATTAGATAACATCTTGGTTGACGTTACTGTAGATGATGTTTTAATTACTAAAAAAGATCAAAAGGATTATTTTGAAGTAATAAAGAGTATGAATGAAGATATGGTAGATGAGGAAATGTTAAAGAAACTTGATGAACTACCAGATAGCATTCAAGGTTTAATTAAACCCAAGATAGATTTAGATGCCGTAAAAAAGGTTGCTTTATTCTTATTAATTGTTTATATAATATCAGCGTTATGTGGTTACTTTGAACAAATAATAATGGCATTAACATCAAATAAATATGGATTTGGTGTTAGAAAAGCAATAAACGCTAAGATTAATACATTGCCATTAAAATACTTTGATCAACATGAAACAGGAGATATATTATCTCGAGTAACAAATGATGTTGATACAATGTCAATGAATTTGAGTATAAATCTATCATCATTAATCGGTAATTTAACATTATTCTTAGGATCTGTAGTGATGATGTTTATTACTAATCCAATAATGGCTGTTACAGGAATACTTGCAAGTTTTGTTGGGTTTATATTTATGTTCTTGATATTGGGCAAATCACAAAAGTATTTTATTCAAAGACAAGAACAATTAGGAGATTTAAATGGCTACATAGAAGAAATATATTCAGGCCATAATATAGTAGTTTCGTATAATGGTGTTGAAGAAACTAATAAAGAATTTGATAAGTTAAATAAAGTACTTGCCAAAAGCAGTAGAAAGAGCCAATTTTTAAGTGGTATTATGACACCGTTGATGGGATTTGTTGGAAATCTTGCTTATGTTGCAATTTGTGTAGTAGGATCTTTACTTGTTATGAACAATAAAATAACATTTGGTGTTATTGTAGCGTTTATGATTTATGTAAGAATGTTTACTAGACCATTATCACAAATAGCTCAAAGTATGACAGCAATGCAAAGTACTACGGCTGCTGCTGAAAGAGTATTTGAATTCTTAGATGAGAAAGAAGAAAGTCTAGAAGATGATATTAGAAAGCATTTAGATAAATCGAAAGTAAAAGGAAATATTGAATTTAAGAATGTTAAGTTTGGTTATGATCCAAATAAAACAATTATTAAAGATTTTAGTGCTAATATAAAATCTGGTCAAAAGATTGCTTTAGTAGGACCTACTGGTGCTGGTAAAACAACCATGGTAAATCTTTTAATGAAGTTCTATGAAATTAACGCTGGAGATATTATTATTGATGGGATATCAACAAAAGAGTTATCAAGAGAAAACATTCATGATTTGTTCTGTATGGTATTACAAGATACATGGTTATTTGATGGTACTATAGCTGATAATATTAGGTTCAACAAAAAGAATGTTACTGATGCTGAAATATGGGATGTATGTAGAACGTTAGGTTTAGATCATTTTATTAGAACATTACCTAAAGGTTTAGAAGCTGATGTTGGAGATAATGATGTAATTAGTCAGGGCCAAAAACAGTTGATTACAATTGCTCGAGGAATGATTGAAGATGCACCATTTTTGATACTTGATGAAGCTACTAGTAATGTCGATACTCGTACTGAAGAATTGGTTCAAAAAGCAATGGATAAATTAACTATTGGTAGGACATCGTTTATTATTGCTCATAGATTATCTACTATTAAAAACGCTGACTTAATACTTGTTATGAATGAAGGTAATATTGTGGAACAAGGTTCACATGAAGAATTGATGAAACTAGATGGTTTCTATAAAAATCTTTATAACAGCCAGTTTGAAAAGACGATTTAATCGTCTTTTTTATATTTAATATGATATAATGAATGAGAGTAGGAGATGAATTCATGAATAATGATAAGTTAATTGAAGAATTGAGTTCTATAGAAAGCAAATTGGAAAACGATATTACAGTTATTAATTCATCTTTAGGTTTAATTAGAATGTTTAAAAACAATCCTAAATTGTTTTACAAAATCTGTTCTAGATATGATCTAACAGATAAAAGAATGTTAGAATATTTATCTAATTTCGAAGGTTCTTATGTTTTTGCATATAATATTTTTAAAGAAACTGCATTGGAATTAGAACATGAAGGTAGTAAGTAGGTGTAATTTATGGCTGAAGTAAAAGAAGCAAAAGTAGAAGAAGTTCAGGGAAATCAAGAAGTACAAGAAGAGAAGAAAAAAATAAATTTTAAAAGAATAGCGTTATATTTAGTGTTAGTATTTGTATCACTATTTGGAATATTCTTTTGGTCAACTAGTGTTAGATGGAAAGATGAAATAAGCGATAAGTATGAAATAGTTTATTTTAATCAAGAAGATATAAAAATTGATTCTATTGAAGATTTCTTTGGTGGAGAAATGAGTACATCTGTTGGAGATAATGATTCATATTTAATGTATTGTACATCTGAACATGGTGGAGATTGTGTTACAGGAGACTTTAATAGTGGCTTAGAGAATAATTTGAGACATCCATTACTTATAGTTACTATATGTATATTAATTGATTTAATATTGGTGTTAGTATTATTAAGGAATAAAAAACTTAATAAAATATTAGTTTATGCTGTAACAATTGTTGTTTGTTTATATGGTTTAATAGTTGCTTGTTCTCAAGCGTTTAGTGTTTCAAGTTATTTGATGCAATCTAGAGGTCATGATACTGTAGATGCTTATATTTATAAAGCAACTTATACAGAAAGTGATAAGAGTTTTAAACCAATTATGAAATATAATATGGGTAGTGAAGAAAAGTATTCATATTTAGATAGTAAGATAAAAGGTAATATCAAAGATCATTTAAATGAAAAAATAGCAGTTTATTATCGAAATGAAGTTATTTCTTATAAAAGAAGTATTGTTTGTAATATAATTGGATTTGTTGTATCTATTTTAATCTTTATAATTGGTTTTAGATTTTTGAAACTAAGAAAACTGGATAGTTATGAAGAATTACAAAAGGAAATAGAAGAAGAAAAAAAAGAAAAGAAGAAAGATAAAAAATAAGAAAGTAGTTAACTACTTTCTTTTTTTATGATATAATTTTTTTAATAATAGGATAGTGGGTTGGTTAACATGAATAAATTGTTAATTAAAATTTTTGTTATGGTATTCTTTTTTTGCGTTCCTATGTTTGTTAGTGCTGATTTAGTAGAATCTAATATCACGCCAATAAACGCTGGTATAGAAGAAATGAATCTAAATAAGATAACTTTTAAGAGTATGAGTTATACTAGATTTTTGGATCTAAATGGTAGTGGATATCCTGGAGATGAAGTTAGAGGTCTAATAGTTAATGGATACGTAAGGGATATCGAACTAGATGTTAGTTTGAATTTGTATAATTCAAAGAAGGAATTGATTAAAGAAATACCACAGACTGTTTATGTTGGTTCTAAAGAACAAGTAATGTACAGATGCTTTGTCAAAAAAAATGAATTAAGTGGTAAATACAATGAGATTAAATATTATTCTATTGTTACGAATTTAAAAAGTGATGTTGAAATACTAGATTCTGAAGATAGTAATCCTTATTATATTGAAGATTATAATATTAAAGTTAATGTCTTGGAGAACAATGTTTATGAAGTAAATACTTCTTTTGTGGCAAATTATAAAAAGTTTGTTAGTTCTGTAGATATTAGTATTCCTTTTAGACATAAATATGTAAGAGATGATGGAACTAAAGTTAATAAAAGAGCTGTTATTTCAGATATTATTTCTAATGATAATATTAGTCTAAAAACAGTTAAAGCTAATAGAGTTGTAACACTTGGTAAAGATGATAAAACTAGTACAAAGAAGAAGTATAGTTTCCAATATAATTATAATGTTGGAAAAGATACTTTAAATGGTAATGACGAATTTGTCTTCTATCTAATAAACAATTATGATGTAAAAGTAGATGGTTTGTCATTTGAAATAATGATGCCTAAAAAAATCTCTGAAACAGAAGTGTCTTTTATAGATGCAGATGGAATAAAAGTTGAAGATGTTGAGTATGATGTTGATTTTCATAAAATAAAAGGAAAAATAGTAGGTGTTATTAATCCTTCTACATCATATGCTATAAAAATTAATTTAGGAGATAATTATTTTACTAAATGTAGTAAGAATATTAGTAAATTAAGTATTATCACATTAATTACATCTTTTATCTTCTTGATTATTAGCTTGTTAATAGCATTTATTGCTAAGAGGTATCATAAGAAGAACATTTATAGTAGTTTATATTTTAATAGTAAGATTAATAGTTTAGAAGTTGGATATTTATATAATGGTAAAGTTAAGCTATCTGATATTGGAACTTTGCTATTGTGTCTTGCTAATAAAGGTTATATAGGAATTGATACTACTAAGAAAAATTACAAGATAGTAAAAATCAAAGACTATAACGAAAATGATCGAGTAGAAAAAATCTTCATGGAAGAACTATTTAAGGATAAAAAAGAGATTACAAGAAAAGAATTAAATGAAGCATTAGGAAATGTTGAATTCTTAATGAATGAAAAGTTATCTAGTAAGTTGGATGAAAAAATATTTATTAAACCAGTATTTAATTATCGATTATTATTTTGGTTAATGATTATCATAATATTCATCTTAAATACAAGAAATATTTTGATAGAATATCAACCTAGTTACATTCTTGCCAATACTTTAGTATGTGGTGTAGGATTAATAATTCTGATAAATGGTATGTTTAGAAGAATTAAACCAATAGAAAGAATTATACTTGTAGTATTGTCTTTAATATTAATAATGGTTCCGGTTGTTCTAACATCATATCCAGCATTTATAATTGATACTAATAATTTAATTATTTATATCTTTAGTATGATTTGTATATTTATAATTGTTGGTATAAGCAATAGTATGAGTAATAGAACATTATATGGAAGTATGATGTTACATAAAATAGTTTCATATAAGAATTATTTGATAAAAGTAGATAATTATAAAGTTATAGATGAATATGTTAAGAATAAAAACTTATATTATGATGTATTACCATATACTTATGTATTTGGTATAAGTGATAGATGGTTAGAAAGATTTAAAAATGAAAAAGTCAAATGCCCTAAATGGTATAAGACAACTAAATTTGATCTTGAAACATTTGATAAAACTATAAAAGATATTTATTCAGATATATTTGTATCTTTAAAGAATATTGAGGGGAAGAATAAAAAAAGTTAGGTGGTGATAGCTAATGACTACGGAAAATAAAGCTAAATATAATATTGGCGATGAAGTTCTAGTATTAAGTAGTAACAAAGTTGGTAGTATTAAAGAGATAGTTTCTTATTTAGGTGATGGTGAAAACTTATACCTTGTAACTGTAGGTAAACAAGATAAACTATGTGTTGAATCTAACTTACAGATGTATAAAAGAAAAGTTGTTTCTATTGCTTTAGACGTTAACGTAGATGAATTAGCTAGTCAATTCGCCATTGATGATGAAATAAAAAGAATTATTAAAGATTTAAAATTAAAACCTAGTGATGATAGTGAAATGGTATTACTAAATGCTTGTAGATTACAAAGATATTTAGTAATGAGAGATGATTATCAAAAATCAAATGATACAGTTGGTGAAAATGTATTAAAAAATCAATTGTATCATGGTTTGTTCGATGGAAAGACAGATAGTATTATTCTTTCTTATATATTTAGTGAAGTATTAAAAAGGATTAATACGGATGTGTTATGTGTGGCTTGTAAAGATATTAGTGGTAAGTATCATGTTTCTAATATGGTAAACATTGAAGGATTGTATTATTTCTTTGATGTAGAAGCAGAAAAAATTAATAAATTTAGTTATGATGGTTTTGTATTATGTTATGGAGCTTTAGGTTATAATTCATATAGTGATTTGTATAAACCTTTATGTTTAGTTGATTTTAATAACTTATTAGGTGAGAATAAATTACCAAGTAATATGGCAGTTGGAGATATCGATATCGATTATGTTAATAAGTTATTGTTAATGAACGAAGGTGATCATAATGAATAGTTCTGTAATTAATAAGCTATATGGAAGAGAATTGTTCTCAATTATGGAAGATATGGTCCAAACATTTAAAGAGCTAAACTATGATGAAGAAACTATATACAAGAATTTAAGAGGTATTAATGAATCTGTAAGAGTAGGAATATACTTAATAGCTTTAAAGAAGAATTATGATGTTGCTGCTTATAGAATAAATAGAGTTAATAAAAGAATAAATGAGGAAAGAGCCAAAGGATTTATTGCTTCATATAAATTAAAAGAAACTGATAAGTTCTTATCTACTCTTGGTAAAAGTGATAAGATATCTTTGATGTCAGATTTAGGAGTAGATGTTAGCTTAGAAGAAAGAATTGATCTTCCTGATGAATTAAGAGATTATTATACAATAATTAGTAATTCAATTATGGATGCTCAAGAAGGAGATTTAAGAAATGGCTTAGATCAATTCATAAATTATAAGAAGGAAACTTAGTTTCCTTTTTTTATGTTATAATAATTATGAAGGAATTAATCATATGAAAGTAATATTTACAGAAGAAGTTAATAACAATGATGAATTAAATAAATTATTGGAAGAAAAGAATATCAAATTACCTGATTTTAGAACTGCTGTAATAGCTTTATTTGTTGATAAAGATGATAATATAATATTACAAAGAAGAGGTGTTAAATCTCGTGATGAACATCATAAATTAGAAGATATTGGTGGTGCTTGTGAAGAGGGAGATAAAACATTTAAAGATGCGTTGAAAAGAGAAATACTTGAAGAAGCAGGAGAAGAAATTGATTATGATATAGCAGATTTTATTGGGGCTGTTTTAATAAGAAAATATGATATTAGAAGTAGTGATTATGTTAATTGGTTATTTATGTTATATAAATGTATATATAAGAGCGGGGAGTTTAAAATAGCTGAAAAAGATAAATGTGAAGGTTATGAAAAATATAAGTATGAAGACATCCCTAGAGATCAAACAGCGAAATCCACATTATTTTTTTGGGATTACTATATGAAAGGAAGATAATTATGAAAGTGTTGTTTATAATTTTAATGATTCTTATCATTTTGGTTGCTTTAATTATGGTTGGATTAACTGTTTATGCTATTTTTAATGAAGATTTTAGAAAGAAAATGTTTGGTAGTAAAAAATGATGTTTGCTATAAACTAAGAATTATGCAATAATTAGTAAAGAATGGGTGAATAATGATGAGAAAAAGAAGAGATGGTCATAGAGCTAAAGATTTTCATGGAATGGATCAATTGCTAATAGATATCAAACCTAAAGCTTATATGCGTGAGGTTTATTTAAATCAAGATTTTGATTTTACAAAGTTGGATAAGTATGTTGCTAATAAGAAAAAAGAAGGTTTAAATATTACGTATTTTCACGCTATTTTAGCAGCTTTAGGTAAAGTTATATATAATAGACCTAAACTTAATAGATTTATTGCTAATAGACACGTTTATGAACATGATAAGGTAATTATTTCTTTCGTTGCTAAAGTTTCATTTGAAGATAAAGCGAAAGAGATAATGTTATTAATACCAATTGAACCTGATGATAATACAGAAAGTATTAGTAAAAAAGTGTTGGATAAATTAGATCATGTTAGAGTAAAACAAGATGCAGATCAAGAAGGTGGAGCTAATGGAATACTTGATGTATTAGGTGCTTTACCTAACTTTATTAGAGTTCCGTTGTTAGGTTTTTTGAAATGGATGGATAAACATGATTTATTACCATCATCTTTAACTGGAGATTTGCTATACTATAGTAGTATGATGGTTACTAATATTGGAACATTAGGTTGTGATGGAATTTATCATAATAATACTGATTTTGGTACTTGTCCTTCTATTGTTTCTATAGGAGAAATTAAAGATAAAACAAGAGTAGTAGATGGAGAAGTAGAAGTATATAAAGGATGTAATATGGGTATTACATTTGATGAAGGTTGTGCTGAGGGATATTACTTAATTAAATCATTAAAATTAATGCAATATTTAATAGATAATCCTGATTTATTAGATGAACCAGCTAATACAATTTATGATAATTATTATTCAAAAGAAAAGAAAACTAAATAGTTTTCTTTTTATTTGATTATTGATAAAATAATTATGGAGGTAATGAAATGAAAAGTAGAGGATTTGAAATAGCAAAAGGATGGGAAGATAAAGATATTAATCTTCCAGAAAGGAAGACAGCTCATTCAGCAGGATATGATTTTGAAGCTGCTGAAGATACAGTGATACCAAGTTTTAAGAAGGGCATGGCACCTACATTGGTTGCTACAGGTATAAAGTCATATATGATGGATGATGAAGTTTTATATCTATATAATAGAAGTTCTAATCCAAAGAAGAAAGGCTTAATACTTGCTAACTCTGTTGGAGTTATTGATAAAGACTATTATGGTAATCCAGATAACGATGGTCATATTATGTTTGCTTTCTTTAATTGTAAAGATGAAGATATTACAATTAAGAAAGGTGAAGCAATTGGTCAAGGAGTATTTATGAAATACTTGGTAGTTGATGGAGATAAAGCTTCAGGTAGTAGAAAAGGCGGCTTTGGATCAACTGATAAATAAAAGAATCACGAAAAATTAATCGTGATTCTTTTTCCTTTTGTTTGAATAAAACCTTCTTCTTTCATATATCCAAGTTCTCTAGTCATAGCTGATCTATCTATTCCTAAGTAGTTGGCTAAATCAGAGTAATTAAATGGTAAATATATGATATGTGAATGAGTAAACTCTCTTTGCATTTTAAAGTATTCTAATAGTTTGTAACGAATTGTTTTTTTAGTTAAAACTCTTATTCTTTGATTTTTTTCCATTAATTTTTCACTTACTATAACGAATAGATTTCTAATAAAATCGTTATAGTATTTTTTATCTGTGTTATCTATACTTATTAGTATTCTATAATCAATAACTATTACTTCTGTTTCACCAAGTGCTGTTATTTGAAATTCACTATTTGTAATAGCGGATAGTTTAGTACCAAAGACATTTCCTACTTCTAATTCATCAATTATTATTTGATTCCCGTAGTAGTCAGTATGGGTAATTCTAGCTGCTCCTTTGGTTATAATTCCTATGACATCATCCTTTTTATATGTCTCTAAAATCTCTTGGGCGTCATGATAAATGTAAAGGTGATGTCTTAATAGCTTAAGTAATTTTTTTTGATTTTGTGAGGAAATTCCGTCGAATGGATTTGTCATTTTACCACCTCTTGTAAATATTGTATCAACAAATGTAAAAAGTTGCAATTGCAACAATGGTAGTTTTTCAAGTGGTGGTATACTTTTTTTAGTAATCTTAAAATAGGTAAAAGGTTAAAAGGTAAAAGGTGGAGGACAAAAATATGAAAATCATTAAGAGAGATGGGCACATTGTCGATTATTGCCCTGAAAAAATCGAGAATGCAATTCAAAAAGCTAATCTTGAGGTTGAAGAGGAGGAAAGAGTTTCTGATATTCAAATTAAGAATATAGTTAAGTATATCGAAGGGTTACATAAGAAAAGAATGTTGGTAGAGGACATTCAAGATATTATTGAAATGCGACTTATGTCAATGGGGAAATATAAGTTAGCTAAAGAATATATCACTTATAGATATACAAGAGAGTTAGTTAGACGTAGTAATACAACTGACTTAACTATTAAAGAACTGATTGATGGGGAATCAGAATATTGGAATACAGAAAATTCTAATAAAAACTCTCGTATTGTAACTAACCAAAGAGATTATTTGGCAGGGATTACTAGTACAGATATCACTAGAAGATTTTTGCTTCCAGAAGATATTGTTAATGCGCATGACGCAGGGATAATTCATTTCCATGATGCAGATTATTTTGCACAAAATGGATTACATAACTGTGATTTGATAAACTTAGAAGATATGTTACAAAATGGAACTAATATGAATGGGGTAATGATAGAGAAACCACATAAGTTTTTGACTGCTATGACAATAGCAACTCAATTAATACTTGCTGTTACTTCATGCCAATATGGTGGAGCAACTATTTCTCTTACTCATTTAGCTCCATTTGTAAGAGAAAGTAAAAAAAGATATGAAGCAAAATATAAGAAAAGAAAGTTAACTAAAGAGCAAATTGATAAGTTTGTTGAAGAAGACTTACGTAAAGAGATTGAAGATGGAGTTCAAACATTCCAATATCAAGTTAATTCAATGACTAATACTAATGGTCAGACTCCTTTTTTATCAGTTAATATGTATCTTGGTGAGACTGATGAATATAAAGAAGAACTTGCGATGATAATTGAAGAGTTCTTAAAACAAAGAATTGAAGGAATGAAGAATGAAAAAGGTGTTTATATAACTCCAGCATTCCCTAAATTATTATATGTATTAGAAGAAGATAATATTCATCCAGATAGTAAGTATTATTATTTAACTAAATTGGCAGCTAAATGTACTGCAAAGAGAATGGTACCTGACTATATATCTGAAAAAATAATGTTAGAATTAAAGAAAAATGAATATGGAGAAGGAGAATGTTATCCTTGTATGGGATGTCGTTCCTTCTTAACTCCAGATAGATCTATATCTTTAGGTAATATAGCTAAAGCTAAGAATTATGTTGAAGGTAAAGGTAAGTATTATGGAAGATTTAATCAAGGTGTAGTTACAATCAATTTACCAGATATAGCTTTATCTTCTGGAAAAGATATGGACTTGTTTTGGAAGATATTTGATGAAAGACTAGAATTATGCCATAGAGCATTACAAGTTAGACATAAAAGATTAAGTAAAGTTGTTTCAGATGTTGCACCAATTCTTTGGCAACATGGGGCATTAGCAAGACTTGAAAAAGGTGAATCAATTCATGATTTATTACATCATGGTTATTCAACAATTTCTTTAGGATATGCTGGTTTATATGAATGTGTTAAATATATGACTGGACATTCTCATACTGATAATGGTAAAGGTAAAGAGTTTGGTCTTGAAGTAATGCAACATTTAAATGATGCTTGTAAAGTGTGGAAAGCAGCAGAAGATATAGATTATTCTGTATATGGAACACCAATTGAATCAACTACTTATAAATTCGCTAAAGGTTTAAGAG
>JAEEGI010025886.1_pt1 | contig 11334 bp, 8 predicted proteins | sample 8958751 | NCBI WGS metagenome assembly JAEEGI01 (sample SAMN16246545, study PRJNA631951) | gut metagenome | biome: gut microbiome; feature: rumen; material: KS-attached | host: Bos | place: Iran: Karaj | collected 2018-10 | reverse complement strand
ATGATGCTCTGAACACCGGTGGAGTTACGACCCATCGGACGCACCTGATTCTCGGAGAAGCGCACGGCCTTACCGTTGCGGCTGGCCACCACCACTTCGTCCTCGCCGTTGGTCAGAGCCACGGCTATCACGGCGTCCTCCTCACGGATGTTGATGGCAATCACACCGTTGGCACGCGGACGGGAGTATTCCGTCAGGCGGGTCTTCTTGATGATGCCTTCCCTCGTGCAGAAGATGACGTAGTGGCTCTGGCAGAATTCCGGATTCTGCAGCTTGCGGATGCACAGGCAGTTGGACACGCTGTCGCCCGGTTCGATCTGCAGCAGGTTCTGTATGGCGCGTCCCTTGTTCTGCTTCGAACCTTCGGGGATGTCGTATACACGGAGCCAGTAGCAGCGGCCGCGCTCGGTGAAGAACATCATCGTGTTGTGCATCGTGGCCATGTAGATGTGCTCGATGAAGTCGCTGTCGCGCGTGGCGCTGGCTTTCACACCGATGCCTCCCCTGCCCTGGGCACGGAACTCGGCCAGCGGGGTACGCTTGATGTAGCCCAGGTGCGAAATGGTGATGACCATCTCGTCGTCGGCATAGAAGTCCTCAGCGTTGAATTCCTCAGCGCTGGGCAAGATCTCGGTGCGGCGCTCGTCGCCGTACTGGTTCTTCACCTCTATGAGCTCGTCCTTCATCACCTTGCGGCAGAGGCTGTCGTCGGTGAGGATCTGGTTGTAGTATTTGATTTTCTCCTGCAAGTCGTCAAACTCGCCGTGGAGCTTCTCCTGCTGCAGACCGGTGAGCTGGGCCAGACGCATGTCCACGATGGCCTTCGACTGCACCTCGTCCAATCCGAAGCGCTTCTGCAGGTTTTCCTGAGCCTCTTGGGGCGACTTGCTGCTCTTGATGATCTGCACCACCTCCTCGATGTTGTCCGAAGCGATGATCAGACCCTCCAGGATGTGGGCGCGCTCTTCAGCCTTGCGCAGGTCATATTTCGTGCGGCGGATAACCACCTCGTGGCGGTGGCTGACGAAGTTGGCGATGCAGTCGCGCAGCGTCAGCAGCTTGGGACGCCCCTTCACCAGCGCAATGGCGTTGACGGCAAACGACGTCTGCAGCGGGGTCATCTTGAAGAGCTTGTTGAGCACCACACGGGCGTTGGCGTCGCGCTTCACGTCCACCACGATGCGCATACCTTCGCGGTCGCTCTCGTCGTTGGCGTTGGAGATGCCGTCGATCTTGCCCTCCTTCACCAGCTCGGCGATGTATTCGATGAGCTGCGCCTTGTTGACGCCGTAGGGAATCTCAGTGATGACGATCTTGTCGTGCTGCTCACCGGCCTCGATGTCGGCCTTGGCTCTCATGATGATGCGGCCGCGACCCGTCTCATAGGCCTCGCGGATACCCTGCAGACCCATGATGTAACCGCCTGTGGGGAAGTCGGGACCCTTGACATACTGCATCAGGGCCTCGCTGTCCATCGTCTCGTCGTCGATGAAGGCCACGCTGGCGTCGATCACCTCCGAGAGGTTATGTGTAGGAATGTTGGTGGCCATACCCACGGCGATACCGGTGGCGCCGTTGACCAGCAGGTTGGGGATCTTGGTGGGCATCACAGTGGGCTCGTAGAGCGTGTCGTCGAAGTTGGTGGTCATGTCCACCGTCTCCTTCTCCAGGTCTTCCATCATGGCCTCGCCCATCAGCGAGAGACGGGCCTCGGTGTAACGCATGGCTGCTGCGCCGTCGCCGTCCACCGAGCCGAAGTTACCCTGGCCGTCCACGAGCATGTAGCGCATGTTCCACTCCTGGGCCATACGCACCAGAGCGCCGTAGACGCTCGAGTCGCCGTGGGGGTGATACTTACCCAGCACCTCACCCACGATACGTGCACTCTTCTTGTAAGGCCTGGAGTGCAGGTTGCCGAGCTCCTTCATACCGAAGAGGATGCGTCGGTGTACGGGTTTGAAACCATCGCGGACATCGGGCAAGGCACGCGCCACTATCACGCTCATCGAGTAGTCGATGTAGCTTTTCCGCATCTCGGACTCAATGTCCACTTTGATGATTCTGTCTTGATCTTCCATATCTATTAATATGCGCGCACGCGCGAAAATTTTAGGGCCCGAAGGCCCAAAAACATGTTTATTTTACGATATCAGCCATTTTCAGTGCAGCCACGGCACACTCACTGCCCTTGTTGCCCAAGCGGCCACCGGCCCTGTCAAGGGCCTGTTGCTGGGTGTTGCAAGTCAGCAGACCGAAGATGACGGGCGTGGTGCCCTGACAGTTGAGGCGGGCGATGCCTTCGGTCACACCCTCGCAGATGTAGTCGAAGTGAGGCGTGTCGCCTCTGATCACACAGCCGATGGCCACCACGGCGTCACTGGTCTTCATCTTCACCGCACTGGCGTAGATGAGCTCGTAGCTGCCGGGCACGTGCACCACCTCAATGTCTTCTTCGGCTACCCCGTGGGCTTTGAGCGTGTCCACACAGCCCTCGCACAGAGCCTCGGTCACGTCGCTGTTCCACTCGCTCACGAGCACGGCAAACTTCCTGCCCTTGCCCGAAGGCACCCGGGCGTTGTCGAAGCTGCTGAGATTGTGCTGTTCGCTGGCCATGGTTGCTTTATTTGCTTTTCTGTCTGTTGCTTTACTTCACCGACTCGATGTACTTGTCGATCTCCTGAGCGGCATAGGTCTGAGCGTATTTGCTCTTCACCGTCTCGAAGCACTTCAGGGCCTTCTCCTTCTCACCCTCAGCGGCATAGAGCTGACCGGCCTGCACGTAATACATGGGAGAGAGCGTGTTGTTGTCAGCCTTCTCTGCGGCCTTCTCCAGCGTCTTGGCGCCCTTGAGGTTGTCACCGGTCTCGGCGTAGCAGTTGCCCAGCGCACCCAGTGCAGCGGGCGACACCATCTCGTCGTCGCAGGCGTCATAGTCCTCCAGATAGCCGATAGCGGTCTGGGCGTCGCCCTTCTGAGCATAGCACAGGCCGGCGTAGAGCTGGGCCAGGTTGCCGCTCTTGGTGGAGCCGTAGCTGTCGATAATCTCCAGGAAGCCGGCATTCTCGCCGTCGCCGTTGAGGGCCTTATCCCACTCGCCGGCACGGAACAGGCTCTCAGCCACGCTGATGGCCTCGGCTGCCTTCTCCTCGCGGGGAGCGAAGTAGAACTGGTGCAGCAGCAACACGGCGATCACGAGGACCACCAGACAACCGCCGCCCCAAAGGATACCCTTCTGGTGCTTTTCAACAAAATCTCTTGACACGGCCACGGTCTGATCAATCTCGTTGACCTGCTGGGCCTGGTTTTTCTTTGCCATATCTTTATACATTTTTCAAATTCGACCGCAAAGTTACAAAAAATTGGGAGATTATCCAAAAACTTCGCGCCCGGAGTTTTCTTCTTTAACTTTTTTTCCTAATTTTGTGCCCGCAATATGGTTTTAAATCACCTTTCCATACTCAATTACCGCAACATTGCCGCGGCCGAGCTCGACTTTTGCGACGGCATCAACTGCCTCATTGGCAACAACGGCGAGGGCAAGACCAACCTGCTCGACGCCGTCTATTTCCTGTCGCTCTCCAAGTCGTCGTTCACCGCACAGGACTCGCTCTGCATCCGCCACGGGGCCGACATGATGGCCCTCGGAGGCGACTACCGCACGGAGGAGGGCACTCAGGAGAGCATCCGCGTGGGTCTCAAGCGCGGCCAGAAAAAGGTGATGCGCCGCGGCGCCAAGGCCTACAAGCGCCTCTCGGAACACATCGGCTTCATCCCCCTGGTGATGATTTCGCCCGACGACAACATGCTTGTCAGCGGCGAGAGCAGCGAGCGGCGCCGTTTCCTCGACGCCGTCATCGCCCAGACCTCGGCGCCTTATCTGGACGCCCTCACCGAATACGCCAAGGCGCTTCAGCAGCGCAACGCCCTTCTGAAGATGGAGGACGAACCCGACCCCACCCTGCTCTCACTGTGGGAGGAGGAGATGGCGCGCCACGGGGAGTTTATCTACCGCAGCCGCAGGGACTTCATCGAGCAGTTCATTCCCGTTTTCCAAAGCACCTACGAGACCATTTCCCGACAGCACGAGACCGTCTCGCTCAGCTACGTGAGCCACGGCGACCGGGGTCCTCTGCTGGACACCATCCGCGACGGCCGCTCGCGCGACCGTGCCGTGGGCTATTCGCTGCACGGCGTCCACCGCGACGACCTCGACATGACGGTCGACGGCTATCCCCTGCGTCGCGAGGCCTCTTTGGGCCAGAAGCGCACGATGGTGCTCTCCATGAAGTTGGCTCAGTTTGATTTCCTGCGTCAGAGCGGCTCAAAGACCACTCCGATACTACTTTTGGACGACATCTTCGACCGCCTCGATGCCCGCCGCGTGGAGCAGATCATTGCGCTGGTGTCGTCGGAGCGCTTCGGCCAGACCTTCATCACCGACACCAACCGCGACCACCTCGACCAGATTCTGAGTCTCGTTTCTGGTCAGTATCGTCTCTTCCATGTCCATGCCGGAACGTTCAACGAGAAACAACCCTAATCCCCAAAACCGATGAGAAGGAGAAAAGCCTTGCCATTGGGCGAAATCATTCGCCACTACCTGCGCCAAGAGGGACTGGAAACCCCGCTCAACGAGGTCCGAGCCATCAATGCTTGGCCCGAAGTAGCCGGTCCGCTCGTTGCCCGTCTCACAGGCGACGTTTCTTTCCGTCAAGGCACGCTATACGTGAAAATTACTCGTCCCGCTCTTCGTCAGGACCTCATGATGGAGCGCACCTTCCTCATCAGCAAAGTCAATGCCGCCGTTGGTGCGCAGGTTGTACAGAATATTGTGTTCTATTGAACGGCGTTCGAAGTTCATAGTTCTGAGTTCTTGCTCCTCAGCCTTACGCAAGCGTCCTAAAGGACGAGCGCGGAGTTTATAGTTCACAGTTAAAAAGAATCGAGATACCCAATGGCATCTCGATTCTATGTTTTCTATGCGTGTCTAAAATATTGCCCTCGCCCCAACGGGGAGAGCAGGGAGAGGGGCCTCATTATTCACTAGGCTCTGCCGCCATCACCGCCCTCACGGTCTGGCCGTAGTTTCGAGCTGTGTTATTAATGGTTATCACACCCAGTTCAAAATTAAAGCGACATGCGTTGTATGGGTAAAAGCCAATCGTTCGCATCATGTAACTGCCCATTACCCCAACTCGGTAAGGCTCAGTTTCGTTATACAAACCAGCCACAGGCAGGAATATGTAGTTACCGTTCTTCTTACTCGTAATCTTCAAACCATAGACGTTGTTAAGGGTTATCCACACGGCCGTGGTGTATTTGTCGTCCAGGAGTTCTGCGAATTGCTCCTCACTCGGCGTGCGCCATTCCGAACCCCACTGAGTACAGGCTGCATCGTCAGCGGGTTCAAGCTCTGTCAGCGCGTCCGTAAAGCCATTGTATCCATTAGCACTGTTCTGGCAATACTTGGTCAGGGTGCTCATCGACCCTTTACAATACTTATATGTATTCCAGTCATAGTTGCTCTTCGTTTCCGTCTCGCCCCAAGCAAAGTAGTCGCCAAAGTCCTCGGGACTAGTGGCCCCGATGTTACAGGAAGCCCACAGCGCGCCGCTGGGCAGACCAAGGTCGACATACAGATGCGTATCCACCGCTACGGGTTCTTTCGTATATTTCACGTACGTCTGCGTCGAATAGTCCACCGCCAGCAGGTAGTCCTCCTCCACCTCATTCAGGACGATGGTTCTCACGGGCAATCCTTGGGCGTTGAACATCATAAGCGTTCCCTGATATGGTCGGAACTTGTAGGTGAAGCCCACGCCAAAGTCCGTCGTCCCGTCCTCGTTCAGGGTAAACGAATTCCCCTCAGGCGTGTACCACTTACCCACCACCATGCTATTGTCCACTCCGAAAGGTTTGCCACCGATGTCGATGGTCTCCACGGGCGTCTTTCCCAGAATCACATTCACCAACGACGTCACATCCGAGATGGTCACCTGCTCATCACTGTTCATATCGCCCTTCACAATGGTCTGAGCATTTGCCGTCGTCACAATGAAAAGCAACAACGACAATAACATCTTTCTCATATTCATCACATTCCTATTCTTACGCCCCTGAAGAGGTTAGTTCCCCGAACCACCGAACAACTCGTCGAGCAAGGTATAGAACGCGGGGCTCTCGCCGACGATGCTCTTCACAATCTTGCCGTCAGGACCGATAATAATCTTTGTGGGGAAAGCCGTCACACCGTAGTCAGCCAGAAGAGTGGACTTGTCCGGACAGTAGACGTGCAACCAGGGCAGTTCGTGCTTCTTCACGGCAGCTTTCCATTTCTCCTCCGTATCGCTGCAGTCCACGCCCACGATCTCGAACTTGCCGGGATACTTGGCATAGTATTCCTTCATCTGAGGAAATCCCTTGATGCACCACACGCACCACGAACCCCAAAAGTCCAGCACTACATACTTGCCACGCAGCGACGAGAGCGCGAGCGGCTTTCCGTTGATGTCGTTGAGTGTGAACTCGGGAGCGTCCAGTCCGCTGGCCTGCTTCTTCTCGGCCTCCTTTTTTGCTTCCTCCTGCTTAGCGCGCGCCTCAAGGTCGGCCAGCCTTCTCTCGTAGAGCGGCTTCATACGTCCCTCGCGCACCTTCTCGTCGAAGCTCCCGTACGCCTCCTTCATCTTCTCCAGTCCGTCCATTTTGTTCAGTAGCCACATGGCAGCCTCCTGTTTCGGGTTCGCCTTTATGTAGTCCACCAGCGACTGTTGGTAGCGGTCGTAGCTGGGCTGAAGGACTTCTTTGTAGAACTTCGAGCGTTCCTCCTGACTCACATTGTCGTTTGCCATCAGCTTGCCTAATTTGTCGAGATTAGTCTCATATTCCTTGACGGCATTCTCGCCGAAGAGGTCCACCTGATGATAGTCGGCATAGTACCCCGTTCCGTCCACGTCGTAGCGCGATTTGTCGGTCTCCCACAGGTGCATCTTCTCGCCCCCCACCAGTGGTACGTTGAAGAAGTGCGGTTCGGGCATGTCACCACGCAACAGTCTGGGCTGTAGCAGCAGAGCCGTACAGGGCGTGTCCACCACGAGTTCGAACTTAAACTTGCCGTCCTTGCCCACGAAGGTCTGATCCTCATGGCCAGAGCGGTAAACCACCAACGAGTCGCCAAAGTCTTTGACATCGATTTTAACCTTCAGTTTACCATCGTTCTTTGCAGCCCATCCGCACATGGCGACGGCTGCGAGCAAAGCGCTCAGAATCAATCTTTTCATACTACTATTGAATATCGAGGCAAAGTTACGAATACGTTTTGACTACGCCAAGCAATTCGGTGAAAGAAAAAAAGAAAGGGACAAAAAAATATGTTCATTGATAACCGAACCTATGTTCGTTGTCAATCGAACCTATGTTCAATGGCACTTAAACCTATGTTCAATGGCAATCGCAATCGGACGCAAAGCTACGCTTGCGTAGAGAAACGGAGCAAAAACCTATGTTCAAATTATTACCTCATCGACATTGATGTCGTGAGATTCGGCAGGAATGGAATCAAGGAGTTGGAAGGGGAAGCAGATGCCCAGGGTGTGGGCCTGGGGGATGCGAGGGAGGAGACGGTCGTAATAACCCTTTCCACGTCCCAACCGATGGCCTGCACGGTCGAAAGCCATACCGGGAATGAGAGCTAAATCGATCTGGTGGTATTGCTCCAATGGGAAGTCCTCGCCAACGGGTTCGAGGATATGGAAAGCGCCCTCACGAAGGCTATCACTGCCCTTAAAGTATTTAAGCACCAAATCATCGCCAACTACCACTGGCAGAAGGACTTGTTTTCCTGAAAGTAGCGCCTCGTCAAGCAAGGACTGCAGGTCGGGTTCGTCGGGCAAAGCATAATAGAGCAGTACGGTTTTCGCCTCTTGCCAACAGGACATCTGCATTATTATCTTGCATAGTTCAGCCGACCAAACAGGGAAAGAACTTTGGTATAGTTCCTTCTGCTTTCGTATGCTTCTTCTCAATTCAGCCTTTATCATATTATCATTTTGACCTTTGGTCGACTTTTGTCGCGACTCGGCAAAGTTAAAGCGAGCTTCATTTTGCTCTCGCTGCTCCAAAATTTCTCATTCTCCAAACAACTTCGGCTTCCTTCTCCGTGCTTCGTCGAAACTGAGTAAATCGTTAGGTTGCTCCGAGTTTTGCCGCCGCAGGTGTTCCTGCTCTGCCTTGAGGGAACTCAACGCCTCATCGCGCGTCTCGGGGGTAAGGAAACGAGCCGCCTGTGGTGCATTCTGACTGGCGTCCCTTACCCAAATGACAGGGCCTTCGTAGACGGGAGCTATCTTCAATGCTGTGTGGAGCGGACTGGTGGTGGCGCCACCTATCATGACGGGAATGGAAATGCCTGCCTCGCGCAACTGACTGACGACGCGTATCATCTCCTCGAGCGAAGGGGTGATAAGGCCGGAAAGGCCAATGACGTCGGGGTGTACCTCCAGTGCCTTACGCACAATGTCTTCGGCAGGGACCATGACGCCCATGTCGATGATTTCGTATCCGTTGCAAGCCATTACGACACTGACGATGTTCTTGCCGATGTCGTGGACGTCGCCCTTCACCGTGGCCAGAAGTACGCGTCCTGCGGACCTTACTCCCTCTCCTTGGGAGAGGGCTGGGGTGAGGTAGTTCACCGCCTGCTTCATGGTTCGTGCCGTCTTGACGACCTGCGGGAGGAACATCTTGCCCTCGCCAAAGAGTTGACCAACGAGGTTCATGCCCTGCATGAGTGGACCTTCGATGATGCTTACGGCATCGGGATAGGTCTGCAAGGCCTCGGCTAGGTCTGCCTCCAGATTGTCACTATTGCCGCGACGCAAGGCTTCGATTAGGCGTTGCTCTAACGAGAGCGCCTGTTCTGAGTTATCTGATTTATCGGAGTTATCCGAGTTTTCGGATTTATCAGAGATTTCCGAATGATCTGAAGCAAAGGCGATTAGGCGCTCGCTTGCTTCGGTAGACGGACGAAGGATGACGTCCTCAAGCATCTGGAGAAGGTCCTGTGGGATATCGCTGTACATCACCTTGGAGGCGGGATTCATGATGGCCATATCCATCCCATGCTGACGGGCATGATAGAGGAACACCGCATGCATGGCTTCACGCAGGAAGTTGTTGCCTCGGAAGGCGAAAGAAAGGTTGCTGATGCCCCCACTGATGTGTACGAGAGGCATGGGCTCACGAATCCAGTCGATGGTGCGAATGAAGTCGAGGGCGTAAGTATCGTGTTCGGGGATACCCGTGCAGATGGCCAGGACATTGGGGTCGAAGATGATGTCGGAAGCAGGGAAACCTGCCTGTTCGGTCAGCAGTCGGTAAGAGCGTTCACAAACGGCAATGCGCCGTTCGTAGGTCGTGGCCTGTCCCTCCTCATCGAAGAGCATCACCACCACGGCTGCACCCAAGCGTCGCAACTCGCGAGCATGGGCAAGGAATACCTCCTCACCTTCCTTCAACGATATACTATTGACGATGGACTTGCCCTGCAGACATTTTAGTGCCGCACGTATGACTTCCCAGTTGCTGGAGTCTATCATCACGGGGATGCGGGCGATTTCGGGGTCGCTGGTGAGCAGGTTGAGGAAGGTAGTCATCTCGTGACGGGCATCGAGCAGTCCGTCGTCCATATTGATGTCGAGGACCATAGCGCCAGCCTCTACCTGATGACGGGCTATGGAAAGTGCCTCGTCGTAGTTCTTCTCATTGATGAGTCGCAGGAACTTGCGACTTCCCGCCACATTGCACCGCTCGCCCACATTGATGAATCCCACTTCGGGAGTGAGAACCATCGGTTCGAGACCGGAGAGGCGAAGAAGAGTGTTCGGAGTTTTCTGAGTATTCGGAAGAGGATGAGTAATCCGACTATTTTGAGTAATCAGATGGGAGATGGCCCGAATATGGTTGGGAGTAGTTCCACAACAGCCTCCGATAATGTTTACCAGACCTTCGTCGACGAAATGGCGGACCTCCTCGAGCATTAGTTCGGGCGTCTGGTCATACTCGCCAAAGACGTTGGGCAAGCCGGCATTGGGGTAAGCACTAATGTAGTAAGGTGACAGGCGAGCGAGCGTGCGAAGGTTGGGCAACATGTCGCGAGCACCAAACGAACAGTTGAAACCGACACTGAGGACAGGGGCATGGGAGACGGAGATGAGGAAGGCCTCGATGGTCTGTCCCGTAAGCAGGCGTCCCGACTTGTCGCTAATGGTCACGCTGAGCATCAGGGGAACACTACGCCCAACCCTTTTCATCGCCTCCTCGGCCGCATATATGCCGGCTTTAGCGTTCAGCGTGTCGAAGATGGTCTCCATCAGCAAGGCGTCTACCCCGCCCTCTATAAGTGCTTCCATCTGCTCGATATAGGCATCAGAAAGCTCGTCGAAGGTGATGGCTCGCAATCCTGGGTTCTCGACATCTGGACTAAGCGAACAACTCTTGCTAGTAGGGCCAACACTACCCAGTACGAAGCGAGGTTTGTCTGTCGTTGAGTATTTGTCAGCGGCCTCGCGTGCTATGCGTACTGCAGCAAGGTTGATGTCGCGTACGAGGTGTTCGCTGTGATAATCGGAGAGAGATATGCGTTGGGCGTTGAAGGTGCAGGTGGTGATAAGGTCAGCCCCAGCCTCGAGGTATTGTTCGTGAATGTTGCGGATGATGTCGGGCTCGGTCAGGCAAAGCAAATCGCCCAGCCCCTTTCCCTTCGGGATCATTGTTCCCATCGCACCATCGAGGCACAACAATTTAGGCTTCGCTAACTGCTTTGTCAGTTCTGTTTCCAATCTTTTACCTCCCATACCTCTCAAAATAATCTAATAGTTTTTCTTAAAGCTTCTGGAAATTTCCCTACGGTCTTCTTTCTCCTTCAGCGTCTCACGCTTGTCGTATTCCTTCTTACCGCGAGCGATGGAGATGTCCAGCTTGGCGCGGCCATTCTCGTCGATATATAATAAGGTAGGCACGAGGGTGAAACCAGGCGCCTTGAGGGATGACGCAATCTTGCGAATCTCACGCCGATTGAGCAGGAGCTTGCGATCGCGACGCTCTACGTGATTGTTGTATGACCCGTGTTCGTAGTGGGCAACGTACATGTTCTTCACCCACACCTCACCCTGAATGATGACACAATACGTGTCGACGAGACTTGCCTTGCCTGCACGGATGCTCTTGATCTCCGTACCCGTCAGGACAATGCCCGCCGTATAATCGTCCAACAAGAGGTAGTCGAACGACGCACGCTTGTTCTTTATATTGACTTTACTTACAAATGCTTTCTTCTTC
>JAEEGI010025880.1_pt1 | contig 11336 bp, 4 predicted proteins | sample 8958751 | NCBI WGS metagenome assembly JAEEGI01 (sample SAMN16246545, study PRJNA631951) | gut metagenome | biome: gut microbiome; feature: rumen; material: KS-attached | host: Bos | place: Iran: Karaj | collected 2018-10 | reverse complement strand
GAGTCAGCGCCAAGGTCGTTGGTGAAGCTGGCTTCCATAGTGACTTCTGAAGGATCCACGCCGAGTTTCTCAGCAATGATCGGAACGATTTCATTCAAAATTTCTTGCATAGTTTTCAATTTTTAGTTGATAAATAGGCCGCAAAGATAAGACTTATTTCCCTTTCAAAAGCAAATTTTTTATCAATAAAATGATAATCAATCGTTTAAAAAAGAACGTCGGCCTTTCTTGTGACCAATAATAACTCGTTTTCGGCGGCAAAGGTACAACTTTTTTTTATTACGACGTTTTTTTTCGGTTTTTTGGGTGGTTTCGAAATAAAAACATCCCAATTCAATTGAAACTTCGTAATTTTACCCCCTCAAACGAAACACCATGGAAAACACAGAAAAAAAACTCTTCCTCTTAGATGCCTACGCACTGATATACAGGGCTTTCTTCGCCATGAGCAAGAACCCTCGGATGAACTCGAAAGGCCTCAACACTTCGGCAGTGATGGGCTTCTTGAACTCACTTTACGAGATCCTGCAGAAAGAGAAACCCACCCACATCGGCGTGGTCTTCGACGTGTCTGGCACCGCCCAACGACAGGCCGAATACAGCGAATACAAAGCCAACCGCGAGAAAATGCCCGACGACCTGCGCGACTCCATACCTTATATTATTAGACTTATCGAGGCCTTCAACATTCCCGTCTACGGCATGGAAGGCTACGAGGCCGACGATGTCATTGGCACACTTTCGAAAAAAGCGGAACAACAAGGCTTTACAACTTATATGATGACCCCAGACAAGGACTTTGGGCAATTGGTAACGGACAAAATCCTGCTCTACAAGCCTGCCAAATTCGGTGAGCCGGCACAGGTATGGGGACCAAAAGAGGTGTGTGAGCGCTACGGCATCGAGGAACCCAAACAACTCATCGACATCCTCGGCCTTTGGGGTGATGCCGCCGACAACATTCCAGGTATACCAGGCATTGGGGAGAAGACCGCAGCGCAGTTGGTGCAGAAATACGGCAGCGTGGAGAACCTCATCGCCCATGCTGACGAATTGAAAGGCAAACAGAAAGAAAACGTCGTCAACTTTGCCGAACAAGGATTGATGTCGAAGATGCTGGCCACCATCAATCTGGAAGTGCCTGTCGACTTCAACGAAGAGGAGCTGAAAGCCAAGGATCCCGATGTGCCAGCACTGATGGCTTTGTTTGAGGAACTGGAGTTTAGGACCTTCGCCAAACGGTTTTTGGAGGATTATAAAGGAAAACAATCCCCTTTGGACGGCCCTTCGACCCTTCGACAAGCTCAGGGCTCAGGGACCTCAGCCTTACCGTCATTGCGAGGAACGAAGCAATCCAGGGAAACTGCGGAAAGTCAAACACCCGATTTGTTCTCCACCTCCACTTCCTCCGGTGAGTTTGACCTCTTCCATCAAAACGACAACAGCGGTCTGTTGGAGTTTTCCGACAAGGACTCGGCCAAGACGGTACCGCATGACTATAAACTTGTTGAAAGCGATGCCGACATTAAGGCTTTGGTTGACTTGCTGTCCAAACAAAAACAGTTTGTCTTCGACACCGAAACCACCAATATTGATGTATATTCCGCTGAATTGGTTGGCCTTTCCTTCGCCATCAAGGCACATGAGGCGTGGTATCTGTCCATGCCCACCGAGCGCGAGGAATGCCAAAAGAAACTGGAGTTGCTGCGACCTTTGTTTGAAAACGAAAATATCCTGAAAATCGGGCAGAACCTGAAATACGACATCTCCATGCTCGCGCAATACGGCATCTGCGTGAAAGGCCCGATGTTCGACACCATGCTGGCGCATTACCTCCTCGAACCTGAGCAACGCCACAATATGGACTACCTCGCCGAGGTGTACCTCAACTACATCACCATTCCCATCGAGGACTTGATTGGCCAAGGTCGCCAGCAGAAAACCATGCGCGAGGTGCCCGTGGAGTTGGTGAAGGAATACGCCGCCGAGGATGCCGACATCACGCTGCAACTCTATGAAAAGCTTTTGCCTTTGCTGAAAGAAAACGGTGTGGAAAAACTGTTTTACGAGATTGAGATGCCACTGGTACCCGTGCTCAGTCGCATGGAGGCCAACGGTGTGAAGATCGACACGGAAAATCTACAGCAAATCAGTGAAGAATTTGGCCGTCAGATACGGAAGATTGAGGAAGAAATCTACAAAGCCGCTGGTATGCCTTTCAACATCGCCTCACCTAAACAGTTGGGTGAAGTCCTTTTTGAGAAACTGAAAATCGACGAGAAAGCCAAGAAAACCAAGACGGGACAATATGCCACGGGCGAAGATGTCTTGCAGAAACTGTCGCATAAGCACCCCATCATCCAGATGATTTTGGATTATCGTTCGTTCACGAAGCTGAAATCAACCTATCTCGATGCACTGCCTGCTTTGGTCAACCCGAAGGACGGGCTGATTCACACCTCTTACAACCAAGCCGTTACGGCTACAGGGCGCTTGAGTTCCAACAACCCCAACCTGCAAAATATCCCCGTGCGCACCGAGAAAGGCCGCGAGATACGTCGCGCCTTTGTGCCGCGTAGCGAGGCATACACCCTCCTTGCCGCCGACTATAGCCAAATCGAGTTGCGCATCATCGCCCATCTGAGTCAAGACCCTGCCATGGTGAACGACTTCAACCTCGGCCACGACATCCATGCTGCCACGGCGGCCAAGGTGTTCCATGTGCCGATGGAACAAGTCACCAAGGAGCAACGCAGCCGTGCCAAGGCCGTCAACTTCGGTATCATCTATGGCATGTCGGCTTTCGGTCTGGCCGAACGCATGGAGCTCTCGCGAAGCGAGGCCGCCGACATCATCAAGAAATACTTCGAGGAGTATGCGGGCATCAAAGAATACATGAACCGCAGCATCGCCTTGGCGCGTGAACGCGGTTATGCCGAGACTATTTTAGGCCGCCGCCGTTATTTGCGCGACATCAACGGGGCCAATAGTGTAGTGCGCGGCTTCGCCGAGCGCAACGCCATCAACGCGCCCATCCAAGGCAGCTCCGCTGACATGATCAAAATCGCCATGATTGGCATCCATCAGGAGCTGGAACGTCTAAAGATGCAATCGAAGATGATCCTTCAGGTGCACGACGAATTGGTCTTTGATGCGCATCTCGATGAACTTGATGCCTTAAAAGCTATCGTTCAGAATAAAATGGTGAATGCCTTGCCGCTCTCAGTGCCTGTAATCGTAGAGATGAACACTGGAGCCAACTGGTTAGAGGCGCATTAATCCTCGGTAGTGTCAGCCTCGCAAATCACTCCGCTGCCGATGACATACGGTTCCGTCTCATGATACACCACACCAAACTGTCCAGGGGCCACGCCTGAAATGGCCACTTCTGATTCAATCTCCGCACCACGCTCAGTGAGGCGAATTGTACCGTAAGTGAATTCCGGTTGATGCCGAATCTTGAATCTGACACGCTGTCCGTCAACAAACTGCAAGGCAGGGTTCATCGGCTGCAAGTCACCCAAGGGGACAATATTGGTGTATTGCGCCACGGGGTCATAGCCCTGCGACACATAGACAATGTTGTTCGGGATGTCTTTCTTCACCACAAACCACGGTCCGCCGCCAAGACCTAAGCCTTTGCGCTGCCCGATGGTATGGAACCAAAAGCCCTTATGTCGGCCTAATTTCTTGCCCGTTTCCAGTTCCACGATGTCGCCAGGCATCTCGCCAAGGTATTCGCGGATATAGTCGTTGTAATTAATCTTACCCAAAAAACAAATCCCTTGACTGTCGTGACGTTCCGCACTCGGTAGCTTGTATTGTGCGGCTAAGCGGCGCACTTCAGGCTTGGGAATGTCACCAATGGGAAAGATGACCTTGCTCAGCTGGGCATAGGTGATACGACCCAAGAAATAAGTCTGGTCCTTGAAAGTGTCGGCAGCTGTGCCAAGCCAGAAGATGCCATTTTCATCTTCCCACGAGCGGGCATAATGTCCAGTGGCAATCTTGTCGAAGTTGTGCCCTTCCTTTTCCTCGAAGGCACCGAGTTTGATCCAGCGGTTGCACATCACGTCGGGGTTGGGGGTGAGGCCTTTGCGCACCATCTCCATAGTATAGCGCCCGACGGTCTCGAAATACTCATGCTGCAAATCCACGATGTCGAACTTGCAACCATATTTCTTGGCGATATAAGTCGTAATCTCAATGTCTTCCTCCGATGGGCAGCTCGACAGGTCTTCCTTGCCTTCCATACCTATTTTAATATAGAAAATATGCGGATCGTAGCCCTGCTCTTTCAGCAGCGGCACCACCACGGAGCTATCTACGCCCCCCGAAACCAATGCGGCAATATTCATGGCTGCAAAAGTACGTTTTTTCCCGAAAAAACAATTAAAATGAGGTCTTTGAAAATTATTTTTTCGTCTGTGTAAAACCTATAATTTTTTTCTCTAATTTTGCACCCGCTTTGAACGACCCCTAAAGGTATAACTAAAAAGCTGAAATACAATCAAATAACATAATTCAAATCATCAAAAAACAACAAAACAACAAAAATGAAAAGGAGATTTACAATCCTGACTGCAGCTTTCGCGCTGCTCGCATTCCTCGCTATCCCTATGGGGATGAAGGGACAAACTGCCTCGTTCGCTCCTGCTGACTTTAGTGGTCAAGGAACATCCGGAACAGGTAGTGCAATTTCAGCAACCGTTGATGGTGTTACCTTTGCCTGTGATAAGGGCTTTGGAACGACCCAGATTCGTTGCTATAGTGGTGGTACCATTACCATTTCTTCTTCAAACACAATTACTGCAATCTCTTTCACTTTCTCTGGCAGTTACACTGGAGGAATGGAAACATCTTACACAAATTTGTCCACTAATTCATGGACACAAACGCTGTCAAGCCAAGCTCGTATCACAGAATGTAATGTTTCTTACTCAGGCGGCGATACTCCTCAACCTACCACCTACACTGTCACTTTCAACGCTGGTGACGGCACATTCGTGGGCAACACCGATTTCCCGAATGCTAGTAACACAAAAATCGCAGGCACCTATACCTTGCCTTCGGCAACGCCCGTAGAAGGATACATCTTTAATGGTTGGAATCTTGGCGAGAACACCTATGAAGGCGGAGCAAGCTATACTGTTTCTGGCGATGTCGATTTCACTGCTTCCTATACTGAAAACACCACGCCTACTCCTAGCGGAGAAACTGCTACTTTGAATATTCAAGCCTATGCTGAGGCCAACAATTGGACTAATAGTACAAAATATACTACTGCCATAGTTACTCCTGTTACTTTCACTGCTAATGGAGGTAATAATACTGGTAAGTACTATACAAGCGGTTATGAATGGAGATACTATCAAGGCGAAAATGCTAGCATTACTATTTCTATTGCTGAAGGATATACGCTTGTTAGCGTTACACCCACATATAATGTAAATAATGGAGGTGTTCTAAAAAATGGAAATGTAACTATCGCAAGTGGAACAACCGTTTCTGTTTCAGGAACATCCGTTACCTTTACTGTTGGCAATAGTGGTTCAGCCACTAATGGCCAAGTGAGATTCACGAACATTGACGTTGTTTATGTCTCTGATGGCGGCACACAAACTGCTAGCGACCTTACTATCATCAACACCACAACTGATCTCACTTTTGACCTTTACAACAATGCGACTGCTCAGGTCATTAGCTATACCACTTCCAGCACGGGCGCCATCACTATCACCCCTGCCGAAAGTAACTATTTCACCTATGTCCATGACGCAACAGCAAAGACCATCACTGTCGCTCCTACGGCTGTGACCCCGAGCGCACAAACCGTCACCATCAGCCAGGAAGCCGATGATGATTATTATGCTGGCACAACTACCTTTACGGTTTCGGTTGCCAATAGCGATCCAACTATCCCTGGTACTATAAATAATCCATACACTGTTGCACAAGCCCGCGCCGCCATTGATGCTGGCACTGGCACACAAGGCGTTTATGTTACGGGCACTGTATCCGAAAACAACTATTATAGCCAAAGCAATCACTACATTACATACTTCATTTCTGCTGATGGTTCAACTGAAAGCGACCAGCTGGAAGCTTTCCATGGCAAAGGCATCAATGGTGCTGATTTCACCTCTGCTGATGACATCCAAGTAGGTGATATTGTTGTGATTTATGGAAATTTGACAAAATACAACATCACTTATGAACTTGCTGAAGGTAATCAATTGGTTTCATTAGAACGTCCCACCCCTCCATCCCAAGAATACACTTTGACCGTTACCGCATCGGAAAATGTTGAGATTTTCACTTTCATTGGAACTTCAACCGATCCAGCTGTGGAAGGCTCAACAACTCAGCAAGTGATTAGCGGCACCGAAGTGGGCATAAGCGTGAGTACAACAACGGGTTATGTTCTTACATTGATGGTGGATGGTGAAGATGTAACTTCAGATCTTGATGACACGGGCTATTACACCTTCACAATGCCTGCCCATAATGTCACCGTTACTGCTACTGCTGCGGAAGTTGTTCCTCCCACTCCTAGCAACTGGGTGCTGACCAGCATTGAAGATCTCACTGAGGACGATATCTTCGTCATCGTGGGTGACAATGGTGAAACATATGCCATGTCGAATGACAATGGTGCTTCAAATCCTCCAGCGGCTGTTGAAGTCATCGTTGCCGAAGGCACTCTGTCTGCCGAACCAGCTGCCAATCTCCAGTGGAATATCAGCATTACTGATGATGGTTATACCTTCTATCCGAATGGTGAAACTGAGACTTGGCTGTATTGCACCAACACCAACAATGGCGTTCGCGTGGGAACCAATGACAATAAAGTTTTTACTATTGAAGATGGTTATCTCAAAAATGTAGCTACCAGCCGTTATGTTGGTATCTATAACTCACAAGATTGGAGATGCTATACAAACACTACTGGAAACATTGCTAACCAGACCTTTGCTTTCTACAAGAAAGTTGCTCAGCCTGCCACCGAGACCCACACCCTCACCATCAACGGCTACCAGAATGACGAAAACGACGGCGGCTACTACCTCATCGCTTCGCCCGTCAACGTGGATCCTGCCACTGTTGGCATGACCACCGGCGACTTCGACCTCTACTATTTCGACGAGGGCCAAGAGCTGGAATGGCGTAACTATGAAGCCACTTCTTTCAACCTCGTTCCTGGCAAGGGCTACCTCTATGCCAAGAAGGCCACTACCGAAGGTGAAACCTTCAGCTTTGAGCTTACCGGCACACCTTATAGCGGCAATGGAACGATTGACTTGACTTACACAGAAAATGCTGAATTTGCTGGTTTCAACCTCATCGGCAACCCGTTCGGTACCAACGCTAACTTGGATCTGCCTTACTATAGATTGAACTCGGACGGCAGCGCACTGAACACCACAACGGAAAGTTCTGAAATCAATGTCATGGAAGGTGTGTTTGTCCAAGCTACTGCTGCAAACCCAAAAGCTAACTTCACTAAGGTTGGCGAAAGTGCCAAGAAGATCGGCCAACTCAATGTTAAGGTGACACGCAACCGTAGCGTCATCCTCGACAATGCCATCATCCGCTTCGACGAAGGCGCAACGCTCAGCAAGTTCCAACTTAACGCGAACAGCACCAAGCTTTATTTCACCGAAGGCAACCAAGACTTCGCTGTGGTGCGCAGCGCCAACGAAGGCGAGATGCCTGTCAACTTCAAGGCCGGTGAAAACGGTACTTATACCATCAGCATCGATGCTGAAAACGTGGACGTGAACTACCTCCACCTCATCGACAATATGACTGGTGCCGACGTCGACCTGCTTGCCACCCCGAGCTATAGCTTCGAGGCCAAGGTTACCGACTACGCCAGCCGCTTTCGCCTCGTGTTCAGCGCCAACAGTGGCGTCAACGAGCAGAACAGCGAGACCTTCGCCTTCTTCAATGGCAACAACTTGGTCATCAACAACGAAGGTGAAGCCACCCTGCAGGTCATCGACATGATGGGCCGCATGATCAGCAGCGAGCAAATCCAAGGCAGCTACAGCAATAGCCTCAACCTGAGCGCTGGCGTGTATGTGCTCCGTCTGAGCAATGGCAACGCTGTGAAGACTCAGAAGATTGTCATCGACTGATAAGATTCGCTTCGTTTAGTACGAGGTATAAAATGACTGGTGCCGTAGAGATTGCTACGGCACCAGTTTTTTATTGACCCACATGGAAATCACCACTATCAATCGGACAAAGAATAGGGTTTGTCCTCCAGCTTTAAACCACGTTCCACATTCGGTTTGCTGTCCATCTCGAAAACGAGTTCCCCGCCTTGCATCAATTGTTCATGGGTAAGGTACAATTTGCTGATTTCCTGACCATTGAGCGTCACTTTCTGCACATAACGGTTTTCATCACTGACACCTGGTGCCTTGATTTCCAAGGTCTTGCCATTGCCCAAACGCACTTTCAGATAGGGTAGGTAAGGTGCACCTAGTACATATTGGTCGCTGCCAGGGCAAACAGGGTAGAAGCCCATCGCGGAGAAGATGTACCAGGCTGACATCTGGCCGCAGTCGTCGTTGCCGCAGAGGCCGTCAATGTTGTTTTTGTAGAAGCGGTTCATGATCTCGCGCAGCCAGTATTGGGTCTTGTAGGGCTGTGAGGTCCAGTTGTATAGGTAGGCGATATGGTGTGCGGGTTCATTTCCATGATTGTAGCATCCCATCAAGCCTTCCTCGGTGACGTCTTCGGTGTTCTCAAAGAACTCGGGCGGCAGTTGCATGACGAACAAGGTGTCGAGGTTTTGGATGAACTGCGCATCGCCGCCCATAGCCTCGATGAGGCCTTTCACATCCTGCGGCACATAGAACGAATACACCCAGGAGTTGCCTTCCACAAAGCCCTCACCTTCAGTGTCGAAGAGGCTGAAAGGTGCTTTCCAAGTGCCATCGCTCATCTTGGGACGGGCAAAGCCCAACTCCGTGTCGAAGGTGTTGCGCCAATTGGCGGCGCGTTGTTTGTAGATGTTGGCCATCTCTTGGTTGCCAGCCTTTAGTGCAGCTTGGTAAATGGCCCAATCATCATAAGCATATTCCAAGGTCACGGAGACGCAGCCGCTGTTCTTGTTGAAGGGGACATATCCCAGGTTTTGGTAGTCGTCAAGGTTGACGTAATAGGGGCAGGTGGAACTTCGTTGCATGGCTTTCAGCATGGCGTCACTTTGGTTGGCCACGCCTTTCGTATAGGCATCGGCCAACACGGGAACGGCGTGGTAGCCAATCATGCACCAGTTGTCGTTGCCCATGTGTGACCAAACGGGAAGTAGTCCGTGGACGCTCTGCTCACTGTGTTTCAGCATCGATTGCACCATGTCGGCATTGCGTTGCGGCTGCAGCACATTGAAGAGCGGATGCAAGGCCCGGTAGGTGTCCCAAAGCGAGAACACGGTATAGTTGGTGAAGCCTTCGGCTTGGTGGATGTTGTGGTCGAGGCCACGATATTGTCCGTCCACATCCATATAGATGGAGGGGTTGATCATGGTGTGATACAACGAGGTGTAGAGCATAGCCTTCTGATCTTCGGTGCCTTCGGCTTGCAGGATGGAAAGTTCCTTGTTCCATTTGGATTGTGTTTCAGCCAACAATTGCTCAAAGTTTCGACCGTCGGTCTCGGCGTAGAGGTTGCGCAAGGCGCCTTCGGTGCTGGTGGCAGAGAGGGCGACTTTCATCTCCAAAGTATTGGGATTGTCGAAGGTGAAATAAGCCACAATCTTGCGCCCTGTCATCTCTGGATAGTTGTGTTTGACATCGAACTTACCCCAGCCGCCGTTGTATTTGGGCTTCTCCAACTCACGGTAACCGTAGTCCTTGATAGGTTGGTTGAAGCTGATAGCGAAGTAGGTGTAGTTCGTTCTCGCCCATCCGTTGGTGATGCGATAGCCCGTCAGCAGGGTGTCGTTCTCCACGCGGAGGTTGGCCCAAAGGGTCTTGCCGTCGTAGTTATAGATGCCGTGCTGCAAGTCGAGGATGATGCTGCCGTCCTGGCCTTCCGGATAGGTATAGCGATGGATGCCAGCGTGTTCCGTGGCTGTCAGTTGTGCTTTGATGGCATAATCCTGTAAAAACACCTCATAGTAACCTGGTACGGCAATCTCTGTGTCGTGGCTGAAACGTGAGCGGTAACCTGCATCGGGATTGGTTTGTGTGCCTGGATTGAACTTGATTTCACCAGTGACGGGCATCACCAAAATGTCTCCCAAATCAGAGTGCCCTGTGCCGCTGAAATGGGTGTGGCTAAAGCCTACTATAGTGCTGTCTTTGTGTTGATAGCCAGCACAATACTCATACACCCGAGGTTGATAAACGCCGTCGATGTTGTGCGGCACGGTGTCGGTGTCGGGACTGAGCTGCACGATACCGAAAGGCGCACAAGCACCAGGGAAGGTATGTCCCATGCCGTTCGTCCCGATGATGGGATTGACGTATTGGAGGTAATCGGCGGCAGGGTTTGGATGGGTGGTCGCAGCAGGTTTTTCGCTGCAACCGATCATCGTTAATCCTATGAAAACCAATAGATAGTGATGTATTTTCATTTGCTTGGTAGTTTTAAAGGGCAAAATTAGAATAAATAATGAAACCTCCGACAAGAAACGAATAATGGATTTTGACTACCTTTGCAGCCGATGAAAACCTATCTGCATATCGTCGTGTTATTATCGTTGATGGTGGTTGGCTGTGCCCGAACCGTTGATGATAGGGTTGAAGAGGTGGTGGCCACACCGTCTCTCCTGAAATTATCCGCCATCGATAGTTTGATGTGGCGGCAGCCGGATAGTGCGCTGGCGGTGATGATGGAGTTTGCGGCAAGCCCCGAGGCGGATAGCATGGATGAGTTTAACGGGCATTACTGCCAGGTGCTGGTGGCGGAGCTGCTGTTTAAGAATGACTATGCACAGAGCAACCGGACGGAGGTGCTGCGGGCGGTGAGGTATTTTGATTCGTTGGTGGATATACATGGAGCGGACACACGCGGTGTGTCCCTACCATTCATAGATGCACGGGCACATTATATTAATGGGGCGGGATATTATGAACGGGATAGCCTTATTGAGGCTTGCGGGGAATATCTCAATGCCTTGCGGATCATGGAAAGCCATTTTGCCAAGAATGAATTGGTGGGAAAGAAGGCGCGGTTTATGGCCTTGACATACGGCCGTCTTCTTGATATGTTCAAAGGCCAACTTATGCCAGAATCCGCCATTTATTGTGCCAAGCAGTACTTGTTATACAACCAGATTGCGCCGACTTCACTCAACGCTAAAGCCAATATTTTGTATC
>JAEEGI010025879.1_pt1 | contig 11337 bp, 7 predicted proteins | sample 8958751 | NCBI WGS metagenome assembly JAEEGI01 (sample SAMN16246545, study PRJNA631951) | gut metagenome | biome: gut microbiome; feature: rumen; material: KS-attached | host: Bos | place: Iran: Karaj | collected 2018-10 | reverse complement strand
GACAGCGACCTCAGCCGTATCAGTCTTGACGTAGAGAGCGACACGGTCATTTTCAGCTGCCAGCGAGAATCCTGGGACAGCCTTCAGATCATCCTTGAGTTTGGCAAAGTCCGTGCCTTCAGTAATCGTCTGCGGGTTCTGCGTCAAGGTGCGGTATACGTTGTAACTGCGATAGTGCACGATATACCAACCGACGAGGCACAGGAGGGCGACGACCAGAACAGCTACAATGATCCAAAGGATTTTTTTAGCACGCGGCGAAAGCTGCCAGGTGTTTTCGGTGTTTTCCATCTTGCCGTCCCTCCTTTCAGAATCTGAATATCAGTTCGGTGTAGATGCTGCGGAAGAATGTGTAGACCTGCGTGATGAAGTTGAACACCAGCAGGGTCAGGAACACGATAATCAGCACAGCAACTATAGTGAGGAAAAGAGTGACAATAGTTTTACCAAGTGTGTAATTATGGATCTGCATGATGCCGATCAGCATCATGACAACGGAATAAGCAGTGCCGATACCCATCAGGATAGTATAGAACGCTTCCTCGTTTTCTGCGACACCCTGCGATACAATGGTAGCCAGCACTGTTGTAATGATCATGGGCACCAGTGAGTATCCGATGGCAATTAGAATGTCTTTGAAGCGACCTTCACCTTCCATCAGGCAGGTAATGGACCAGTTGCCCAGGCACAATACAAAGTAGAGCATAAGTACGCCGGCCAATTCCGCGATGGAATTGACAGTACGCGGTTCGATATCGTTGACTACGAAGCTCGCGTAGATGCGGTTCATTGAGAAAGCGATGGCATAGAGGATTACCAGAAGCACTGCAATTGCAACACTGCCGCGCTCCTGATGACGGATCCAGTAGAAACCATCAGAGGGGTGGCTCACTGTATAGAACAGGTACTTCCACCGTTCCTTGCTGAACAGGTTTTTCATGCCGCCTTCCCTCCTTTCGCACGGCGTACGCCCCGTTTGGGCTTGATAAAGCGATTCCATACAACAAGCAGGATAACCAGTACGACCAGACCAGTTAAGAGCCAGCTGATATTTTCGCGCAGAGCTTCATTACGCCAGCGCTTGAAGGCTACGGAGTAGTATGCTCGGTTCATGCCGCGGCGGAGATAGAGCAGCGCATTCTCGTTATCGCCTGCGGAGAGGTAGGCTTTTCCGATACCGCTGTTAGCCAGCTCATTGTTCTCGTCCAGTTTCAGGACTTCCTGCCACAGCGGAATGGCCAAGCTCTCATCACCATTGAAACGAAGACCGACGGCTTCATTGATCAGAGCACCGTATTCTGTCACGGAGAAGATGTTCACTGTTGCCTGCAGGGAGTCGAGCACCAGCAGGTTGCTACCCAGCTGCTCAATCGCTGCAGGCATGCGGAAAGTGCCTTCCTGCGTACCGATGCCGCCGAAGATATAGAGCAGATTTCCCTCGCGATCGTAGGTAAAGATCCTGCCGCGCTTCGCGTCGAGCAGAGAATAGATACCATGATCACGGTAAACCACGTCAACAATTTGACTGGGTCCGGAATAGATACCGACCGCATTGAATACAAGGTCGCCGCCAACGTTTTCCTTGGGACCTTTGCGGATGACATCCTCGCCTCGGGGGTTCAGGCGGCGTACGGCCTGTATGCCATCGGTATCTTTATTGGAAGCATACACAAAGCCTTCTTCATCCACATCGATACCGGTGAACTCGGTGGGGATGAACAGCTGCTGCTTGGAGCGCTCTTCCTTGGTAGAGACCTTTCTCCAGAATCTTTCCCACAGACTGATTTTTACGCTGATGGTACCGAAGAAACCGGTGAAATCGCCTTCGGATGAGAACACCATGATGCCCTGGAACATGTTCTGTGCCACGCAGTAGACACGGTCAGCATAGTCCACGGAGACCTTGAGCGGTGTGAATACGAATTTCTCATCCAGGACTTCACTTTGTGGATTCTGAACATACTTGACGAACGTGCCGTCAAGTTCCAGCACCACGATGCGGCGGTTCTGTGAGTCGGCGATGTAGAGTTGCTGGTTTTCAGAGACGGCTACACCGTAAGGCGCATTGAAAGTCTCATGCTTGCCTTCGGCCTCAAATCCGTCGATCACCTGCAGGACCGTTTTCATGTCTTCGGACAGCACCACGATGCGGTTATTTCCCGTATCAGCGATGTAGAGCTTTCCGTCAGGGGAAACACACAGATCCTGCGGAGAACGGAATGCGCCGAGGGATTCGCCCTGCCAGATCAGAGACACACCGGAGATATTTCCATTCGGAACATAAGGAGCCGGAGTATACAGAATGTTATTCCAGTAGTCGTAGTTGTAGCAATCATAGGGCAGAGACCCTGTGGCAAGTGCATAAGGTGCCAGAAGGCACAGGATGGCTGCCAGGCACAGCGTGCGGAGAATCATACGTTTCATCTTTCGCACACCCCCTTAATCCTTCATGCCCGAGGTGGTCATGGTCTCGAGAATGGAGCTCTGGCAGATGAGGAAGAACGTAATCGGGATTGCTGCGATGATGAAGGTCACCGCCGCACCTGCACCGGCGCGGCTTACGCCGCCCGATGTGATCTGCTGCAGAGCATACTGCAGAGGCTTGAGTTCTTCCGAACGCAGGAACATACCGCCCGTGTTGCCCCACATCTGCTGGAACTGGAAGATAGCCAGTGTCAGCCAGGCAGGACGTACGTTGGGCATGACGATATGCCAGAAAATCTGCCATTCGGTCGCGCCCTGGAGGCGTGCGCTTTCCATCAGAGAGTCGGGAAGCTGTTCCATAAACTGCTTCATGAGGTAAAGACCCATGCCGAAGGACCACGCAGGCAGGACCAGTGCCGCATAAGTGTTGTTGATGCCCAGCCAGGAAATGATCAGGTACTGCGGGATCTGCGTGACTGTCCAGGAGAACATCATGGACAGGACGACCATGGAAAACAGCAGCGCCTTGCCGGGGAACTTATGCTTGGCCAGGGGATAAGCGGCCAGTGATGCAACGATGACGTGACCAACCATGCCGCCTACCGTGATAATGATCGTGTTGAGAATGTAGCGGGAGAAAGGTACCCAGCTTTCATTCATAAGCACGAACAGATCACTGAAGTTGGTAAGAGAAGGGTTGCGTACAAAGATGCGCGGCGGATACTGATAAATTTCATCCAATGGCTTGAGCGCGTTGTTAACGATCATTACCAGCGGGAGAACCATGAAAACGCCGCAGATGCCCATCAGAATGAAGAGCAGCGTGTTGCCCGCCATGGAGCGGTTCAGTTTCTTGCCGCCCGTGCGGCGGCGCATCTTCTTTTCCAGTTTAATGATTTTGGCGGGACGGTTGTCCACGGGCTTGTTCTTAGGCATTGCCGTCATATCATTCACCTACCCTTCTGAGCAGGCGCTGCACCAGTTTATTGGTGCCCACCATCAGCAGGAAGAGGATGGTGGCGATAGCGGAGGCATAGCCCATATCCAGACGAGTCGATCCGTAGTCAAGAAGATGCGTGACAATTGTTGCACCTGAGTAGTTGACCGATGGGTTGCCGGCCAGTGCGATAGAAATGTCGGCGACAGCAAAAGACTGAGTGATCTGCATGACGGCACCGAACATCAGCTGCGGCTTCATGGCTGGGAGGGTGACGAACCAGAGTTCCTGCCAGCGATTCTTTACACCATCGATTGCAGCGGCTTCGTACATGCCCTTGTCCACAGTCTGAAGACCAGCAATGAACGACAGGAAACCGGTGCCCAGACTCAGCCACAACTGCACGATGATCAGTACCGGCATGACGTATTTTTCGGTCTGCATCCACAATACCGGCTGGTTAATGAGGTCCAGGCGCAGGAGCAAGCCGTTCAGATATCCGTAGCGGTCGCCGGTCAGGATTAGGTTCCAGATCATATACGCATTACCGCAGATGGACGGGGCATAGAACACCAGCGTCATGACCGCACGCAGCTTGGGCTTGAACTCATTGATGATCCATGCAAACAGCAGGCACAGCATATAGCTGACCGGGCCTGTAACGACTGCGAACAGCAGTGTGTTTCGAAGCGAAACGATGAAGATATCATCTTCGAGCAGAAGCTTGGTATAATTGGCCCAACCAATGAATCTTGGAGCCTCCAGCATATTGAAATATGTGAAGGATAGATAGATTGACATGAGAACAGGAAGCACCGTGAACAGGAAGAAGAGAATGAAATACGGTGCTATGAGCATGTAGGAAGATCTGTTTTTCCAGATCTCATGCCTGAGTGTCAGATCGCGTGCAACGGTCTGACGGCGTTTTGCAACGGTCTGACTCATCTTATTCCCCCTCTCTGTCCGCTGCCGTGGGCAGACCGAATTCGATGCGCTTGTAGGTGATTTCTGCGTTGATATAGTAGATCTTATCCATCAGTTCTTCGCGGGGGGTGTTGCCCGATTCATTGCGGCCTTTGCTGGCGTTATCCGTGGTAACAGCATAGAATGCGTTGTTCACATTACGCCAGGTATAATATCCGCCGGGCACCTGTGGGATGCCGATGACGTTAGCAAACTGTGCGGACAACGCCTTATAGTCGCGGATCGGCCAGGACAGGTTGGCCAGGGCTTCCTGGTTTGCAGTGGCAACACGTGCGGAGGAACCCATCAGAGATTCCATCTCGCGGCCATACAGGGTCTGCGTTGCAGCGCTGGTCCACCATTTCAGGAACTCCCAGCAGGCATCCGGCTCCTTGGTCGCGCTCATGATGATATCAGCCAGGCCGCTGCAGCCTGTAGCGGTATTGAGTGTACCGTCGTCGCGGAGCGTACCGGGAACGTGTGTGAAATCCCAGAGACCTTTGATGTCAGGTGCAGAGACCTGCAGGTTGTTGTATGTAGTATAGTCACTGATAATGATCGGGCACTCACCTGTACGGAAACGCTCTTCCACACTTGTGGCACGATCCAGTTTATAATCAGTATAGAACTCGCAATAGCGGCGGAACACATTGATGGCGGTGTCGGTATCAAGAGCAGAGGCATCACCGTTCTCGGTGTAGTAGGAACCGCCCGCCTGGTAGAGAAGCATGGCAAAAGTCTGCTCACCGGGCAGCATGCCAAACTCCATCTGGTTCTTGCTCAGCACGCTCATGGCGACCTTCACGTCATCCCATGTCTGCGGGAGTTCCAGTCCGATCTCTGCGAGAATATCCTTGCGGTAGAACATCATGGGGAAGGTCTGGGTATCCGGCAGCGCGTAGGTAGCACCATTGAAGGAGAAGGGGACGAGTGCACTGGGCATGAAACGTGCAGCAACTTCAGCAAAGTCCTCAAATACGGTGAGGTCCATGACGGCATTACGTAGGCCGTAGTTCATGGGCGTATCGTTGCCAGTATTCATGACCGCACCTGCGATGCCAGTCGTGTTTGCTACCTGGATGGCAACATCAGGACCTTGCCCGGACAGCGTGGCGCGCAACAAGGTGTTCATATCGACCAGCTGCACGTTTACACTGATTCCGGTCTCGGGTGTGAAGTTCTCATCAATCAGGTCTTTGATTACATTGGCCTGGTCACGGCCGGTACCAATCCACAGCGTGATGACCTTACCGCCACTCTTTTCATCCGCAATATTACCTACCTGGTTGTAGTCGATAATAAACGAATTGTACAGGCGGCTTGATTCATGTGCCAGACCGGAGAAGAAGCCCGTATTCTCTGCAGCGGGGTTTACGTCGGGTGTATGGATATAGATACGATCCATCTGCAGCGGCTGACCGAGGACTTGTGTGATCCAGTTACCGCAGGCACGCACATTCGTCTTATATGAAGAGAGCACCTTGGTAAAGCGTTCCTGGTCGCGGATCAGCTCTGTCAGCTGGTCGTCCATGGTCTTCAGTACGGTCAGCTTATCACTTGTATGCCCGGCGGTTGCTTCCAGCCAGGTAATGGCGCGTCTCAGATCTCTCTGAACGTCGATCAGTTCCTGTTCCAGACCGGGCAGGCTGCGTTCGATCTGATAATCACGGTACTGGTCGGGGGATACGCCGGTGATATAAAGTACCTGGCGGTAAATACCGTTGAGCTGCAGTACACATTGCTGAACCTGGCTGATAATGGACGCCATGTCGCCCAGCACTACTTCCATACGCAGGGTATGCTCGCCTGCGGGCAGATGAATGAGATAAGGAGTGCCGTCTCCGGAGGATGCTGTTTCCATACGCCAGTTCTGGCTGTAGTGGAAAGGCAGCGCGCCGAACTCGCTGAAGGGCACTGTACCGTCAATGAAAATCTTGCGGTACACATCAATACCACGGACAAAATTCTGCTTGTCATAGAAGGACAGGCAGTAGTCGCCTTCCTCGGGTACTTCGAACTTCCATTCAACCCACTGCCCAGCATTCTTCCAAGCGTTGCCGCCGATGGTGTTGTTCAGCAGATAACGTGCACTTGAAGGATATACCGCGGCAGATGCCTGATCCTGTACGGGATAGAGCATCTGAGAAGAAGTCTTATCTGCGGTCTCTGCCTCAATGCGTACACAGATTCCGGACGGCTGCGCGGAACTCGCCTGTTCGGTTTCAGCATAAGGTACCGGATGCTCGGTATTTTCGAATACCAGGCGGCGTACGAGCATTGGCTCACGCAAGGAAAGCATGCTCAACGTGTGCTGCCCTGCATCAAGGTACAGGCTCAGACAGTCGGTAATGTAGCCATTGCTGTCATAAATCGCTGTTGTGACCCATTCAGGCATCTCTTCCGGAGAAGGCTTGAGGTCATTGCCTTGATTATCCTTGCGCCAGGTGATTACATTCACGCCATTTTCATCTGTAATGCGCTGCAGCCCTTCATGCAGATCGTTGCGCCACACACGTGTGAAGGCAATCAGTGAGAGCTCATCATACGGAAGCTTTCCATCCAGGAAAAAAGCACGCTGAATCTCGGAGTTTTTTCCGGAATAAGGATAATACTCCACCTGCAGGTCGTACCAGCCAGCCTGCTCCACATCGAACTCCCATTCGACAAGCGCCTCTTCACCTGTCAGAAGAGAATCGCCCTGAGTCCCGTCGTAATCGCTGAGGATTGTTGGCGTATCCACACCTTCCTCCTCGTAGCGCACATACTCAGATGCTTCCAGTATGATTCTGGCATCCGGACGCTCGGAAGCGAAACGCTGCAGGTATTCGTCATAAGCCGGGATGCTCTTATCGATCGAATACGTGCTTACCAGCGCTTCGTAGTCTGCCAGGGACAGGTCCGTGGCAGCTGTCGCAGAAAATGCGATCGATACGAGCGCCAGCGCCACCGCCAGCAAGATCCATTTCCTCATTTCACTCGCTCCTAATAATGATTGTATCGTTGAAGCCGTCCAACGGCTTAAATACCGTTGCCTTTAAGATCCGGAATGTCTGCGCGGGTGATGACACGTTCGTCGGCATACACTTTTTTCAGCAGCCATATCTCGGTATACTGCTCACTGGGAGCGTTGAACTTGGAGTTCTTGAGTACAAACTCCCCGCCCCATGTACAGAAGCTTCCCCAGACAGTACCGTCACGGAAAAGCAGTTCCGCATCGGGCACACAGCCGTTTTCCGAAAGGATGATCATCTTGCGCGCATCCGTATAATCCAGACATTCGATAAACTTGGCACTCTGTGAGGAATACACGCGTTCGCCGGGATAGATGTCTTCACCGATAATGTCCACGGTGTCATCACCAGGATACCATTCTGCATTCTGCCCGTTCCAGATCCAGATCAGGTTGTTCAACCCATGCAGATTGCAAAGACGGTCATACAGCAGATTCCATAACTGCTTATACGCATCTGCACCTGAAGCGCCCCACCAGAACCAGCCACCGCTGGCTTCATGCAGAGGTCGCCATAAAACGGGCACACCCGCATCGCGCAGTACTTTGAGCTCTTCCGCAATGGCATCAATATCCCGAATCAGGAGATCATAACCTGCAGAATCCCGGCCGTCCAGCGCTTTGGCGAGATTGAAAGAGGTATACTGGGTATAAAACCCAGAATACCAGCGGTCTGACTGAAGGTAAGGTTCAGGCGCATTCCAATGCCAGCAGAAAGTGACGAGTCCGCCCTTTTCCCAGTAATCGATGGCAAGCTTAACGGCGTTTCCCGAAGCACCATACGCTACACGGGAGGGCGAATACTCCATCATATCAAGCCCAAGAATTGCCGGATACGATCCGCCGGTTGCCCGCCAGATCGCCTGGTTTTCCATACCATACATACCACCGTCACAGAACTGCCCTGTTATGACTTTTTTTCCATAGCATTCGCAGAGCCAGTTGAAAAGACGCTGCGCTTCAGGTGAAGGATCGGGATTGCAAAGGACGGGTTCGATTTGGTATAGGTCTTCCGGAAGAGGGGCAGAGGGCGCTACTTCGATTGCGTCTACTTTGATCCAGCCCCATTCCGTGTCCATGCCAAGCGTGTGATCTCCGGCGGTAAGATATACATATTTCAGCGTGTTCCGGTCAAAAGACTTGCTTTCGGTGATCACTTTCCCGATGCTGCTACCGTCTAGGATCAGCGGGTTCTCTTTATGCGAGCCGTCCATGCTGGCCAGAACGACGGAGATATCATATGATCCATCTTTCTCAACTGAGAGCAGCAGCTGAAAGCTGTCGCCTGCAGACCTGAAGCCTTCGACCCAGCCGGTGCCTGAGGACTGCTTTGCTTTTACGTTTCCGAAGAAGGTGCCATCCTCTGCTTCCAGATGCAAGACTGCGTTTTCCGCTGGTGACTCCGCAGAACTGTACAAAAATGTGCAGCAAAGCACGGTAACCAGTATCATAATCGTGATGATCCTTTTTCCGGTCTGCCGCATTTCCTCTCCTCCTGTTCTGTATGCTGATAAAAACCCTTGTTATTAATCAAAAAAGCCCACACAAAAGTGGGCATGTGCAATTATTGCACATTGGTCATGGCATAGGTCGTGAGGGCTTCCACAATCTGCGGATAAATCCATGTGCAGTTGTAACGGCGCAAAAGGCCAAACCTTTCGCCGTCTCCGGTAAAGCAGTTGTTGTCCCACCAGCAGCAGGGCATATTGCGTGCACTGGCATTAGCTACATAGAAAGAAGTGAAGTCTACGCGCGCCTGCAGGTTGCCGTTCTTTTCACGTGCACCGAACTCGCCAATGATGACGGGAATACCATTAGCGATGTATTTCTTATACAGACTGTCCATGAACTTGGTGATTTCGCGGGTGGAACGGGTGGACTTGAGACTGAACTCGGAAGTACCGCCATCCTGCAAAGCGAAGTTATAGGGCGTATAGGCGTGCGCAGAAACGATAATGCGGTTGTCTGCCGTGTCATTGGGCAGAACAAAGAAAGCGTTTGTGGCGGCGGCCGGCGTGGCGGCATAGGCGGGCACCATCAGATAACGCGTCTCGTTATAACTGCCGGCAGCGCGTACGGTGTCAACAAAGACCTGATTAAGACGGTTGATGCACTCTGCAGCTTCCCTGCAGGCAGGGACAGCCCCTGTGAAGGTCCATTCATTAGTGGGATGACCCTTGAGACGGGGCTCGTTCAGCGATTCGAAGATCAGGTGCTCATCATAATCTGCAAAGCGCTCAGCCAGCTGCGCCCAGATGCGTGAGATATAGCGCTCACTGGTTTCATAGTATTCTTCAGTGGGATAGAAATAATCTTTTCCCTCGTCATGGTGGGTGTCCAGAATCACATACATGCCGCGACTGTAGGCATAGTCCAATACTTCCTGGACACGGTCCAGCCACTGCTCGCTGATATTAAAATCTGCATCCACGTGATTATGCCAGGTTACAGGCATACGGATTGTAGTGAAACCTGCGTCGTGTACAGCAGCAATCATTGCTTCAGTGGTCCTTGCTCCATGCCAGATGGTCTCCTGATCCATTTCACGGGATGCCGGAAGAGCATCATTGTAAGCATCAAAAGTGTTTCCAAGGTTCCAGCCTACACCCATAGTACGCAAAAAAGCCATTGCTTCGTTGTCCGGGACCTCGAATGCCTGTACATCGACTTCGGGCACCTGAACGGCTTCTTTTTCAGCAAGTCCCGTACAAGCAGCAACACAGCAGATTAGAGAGAGAAGCAATGCCAGCGAATGTTTCATTAAATGAGACATTTTCTTCATCCTTTTTGCAGTAATTCTGGTACGAATACGTTTTCGTAATTTTATTATAACATACTATTTACATGTTGAAAAGCAGATTTTTTGACTTTTTTCTGTTCAGATGCTGTCCTCAGGCAGCGTGGCTGAGAACGGGAAGACAGGCAGGGCGCTCTGCCCGAACAGACAGGCATCCGGTGCATTTTCCTGCCCGTATTCGATCTTAGCTCCGGACGGAGCAGAAACAATCAGCTTGTTTTCGGAAACAATCGCATCTGAAACAGGCACACCGTTCACACGAAGGGCGGAAGTCAGGCGTATGGGTGATGCAAGCGGCATATCGAAATGCAGCACTGCATGACCATCCGCATATTCAGTACTGATCAGAGAGGGGGAAGACGCGCCATCGCCGATCCCATATGCCAGGAACAGTGCTGCATCTGCCATGCGCAGCGCAGCGGTGCGTTTATCAACAGGATGCAGATTGTCCTTTTCACCGCAGTCCAGAAGACATACTGCCCTGCAGTTTGGATCAGAGGCACAAACCTTTTGCTGTGCTTCGCGTATGCCTGCCCAATCTTCGTTATGCGGATCTGCGCCATAAATGGGCAGCTGTGCAGCAATGAACGGAAGAGTTGGGGACTCAAACCCGCGGCGCCAGTCACGGATCATCGCTTCAAGAAGAGCAGCATACTGCATGGCACGTCCGGAATCGGATTCACCCTGATACCAGAAAAGCCCGCGCGCAGTGAAAGGTGTGATGCGGCAGGTCATGTTTTCCCACAATCCTGCCGGACGACGCGGCATGAAAGGCCCGGCGGGTGGTGGCCAGGGATAAGGCCCGAGACGTTTTTCAATCTCCGGCGGCCGGATACCCGGATTTTCGGTCTGGAGGCGTTCACTGTCACGCCAGTAGTTGACCAGCTGCTGCTGGTATTCAGCAGTATCATGCTCATAACGTTCTTCAGTGATTCCATCTACCAGGCGTGCAAATGCGGCAAGCTGCTCCTGACCTTCCGGCATGGAAGCGAGGGTTTCCCTGGACATCCAGTGTGCTATCTCGGTTCCGCCGAGACAGCAGATTACCATACCAACGGGCACGCCCAGTATATCACGCAGCCTGCGGCCGGCATGATAAGCGATGGCACTTACATCTGCGCAGGAGTTCGGGGAAAGTGCCTTCCAAATGGTATGTTGCTCTTTTTCTTCAGCTTCAGTTTCACGTCCTGCATCCGGTACCGTATA
>JAEEGI010025875.1_pt1 | contig 11338 bp, 4 predicted proteins | sample 8958751 | NCBI WGS metagenome assembly JAEEGI01 (sample SAMN16246545, study PRJNA631951) | gut metagenome | biome: gut microbiome; feature: rumen; material: KS-attached | host: Bos | place: Iran: Karaj | collected 2018-10 | reverse complement strand
AAAAAAAAAAAAAAAAAAAAAAAAAAAAAAAAAAAAAAAAAAAAAAAAAAAAATAAAAAAATAAAAAAAAATAAATGGGAACTTCACTAAATGTAAAATAATATAATTATATAATAAAAAAATAGTGTTGCAATCCAGATAACATAAAACATGAACATATAAATGAAATAGGAACAAATACATATCAATCAAATAAAAGAATAAAAACAGAAAATAAAATAGAAACAGAAAATGATACAGATAAATCAAAATTTAATTTAGAGCCATCAAATATAAATTCAATAGCTGCAATAACTTTTCAAGGAATAAATAATTCAAATTCAGATAATAATAATAATAATAATTTACGTCCTTTTCAAAATAAAAATTATAATAATTTAAATTCATTTGAAAATGAAAATGAAAAAATATCAAGAATAAATAATATAAAAAAAGTATTAGACAAATCACCAATATTAAATATAGAAATCAAATCATCACCTTTTTTTCAAATAGGAACTTCCTTTAAAATTGGTCCTTTAGGTTTAATTTCATATCCAAATAAAAATAATAATAATAATATAAATCAAAATAATGGTATAGTTTACTTTGGATTTTTTCCAGGTCAAAATAATCCAAATTCAAATAATTATGTTGATATTCAATTACCGCCAAAAGATATTGATTTAAGTACAATTTCTCCTATGAATAATATTAATAATAGTAATAGTAATAATACAAATATTAATAATAATAATAAATATATTGGAAGGTACTTTTATATTTATTTTAATCCTGATTTTATGAAATATTATATTAGAGATTGTGGTAATGGTTTTGGTACTTATATTAGAATTCAAAATGAAACTTTATTAAAAGATAATTCTATTATTAATATTGGAAATTCTTATATTTCAGTTTCTATTGGTTATGAAGATGAGTCAATTAATGATTTACATTTTGATAATTCTCATAAAAATATATTACATAATAATTTAAATAAAGATTATAATAATAATTTAAATTTAAAAATAGTATGTAAAGGAAAAATATTTTATGATCCTATTAATTTTCAACCAACAAAAAGTGCAATTAGAATAGGAAGAAATTCTAATTGTGAAGTAGTAGTTGATGATAAAATTTTAAGTAGAATTCATTGTACTATTGTTTATAGAAAAAATATAGGTTGGATTATTAGAGATGGACTTTATAATAAAAATAAAGATGGATCAATTGAAATGAAACCTTCAACAAATGGAACTTGGTTATATGCTTTAGAAGATATATCAATTTATGAAGGAATGATTATTAAATCTAATTATAATTTGTTTAAGTTTTCTTTTCTGAAATAATATTGAATGTATTTATTATATTTATGTATAATTATTATTAGATTCAGTATTTATGGTAAAATATGTTTTTTTTAATTTTTTTTATTCAAAATAAAAAAAGAAAGAAAAGTATAAAAATTTAATAAAAAAAAATTCCTTTTTTTTTAAATATTAAATGACCATTTTAAAAAAGAATTAAAAAATAAAAAAAAAAACTTATTTATTTAAATCTAGGTTGTTCATTCATAGATCTTGCACTTTTTTCAACCATTTTCATAAACAAATCAAAATCAATCATTCCACTTCTATCTTTATCTCCAATTTTAACAAGCATTTTCCATTGAGTTCTACTAATATTAGTTCTAGGTAAAAAACTTTGTAAAACTGAAATTAAATTATCACATTGAATAACACTTGAACTAGCTCCATCATTAATTAAAAATGGTTTAACATTATCTTTTATTAATTTTCTATTTCTACTTATTTCAACATATATTTTTTGTAAATCATTTGAAACTTCCCATTTTTTTAATTGATTAATTTTATTTTTATTTTCATTAATATCTAAATTTGAACTTATATTTCCAAAACTTCTTAACCATTCATTCATATCAATTTCACCATCTTTTCTTAAATCTAAATAATCAAAAGAATTTTTTAATAAAGTAAAATTAGGTAAATCTTTTTTTTCTCTTGTGAATAAATCACAAACTAAACTTTTATATTCATTAAAATCTAAAGTATTTGAAATATTAGCATCATTGTATTGAAAAGCTAAACGAGGATTTGAATAATATTTATATATTAATTCTTTAACTTGAGAAATAAAAGGTTGAATATTTTTATCTCCTTGAATAATATTTTTATCTTTATTATTAATGAAATTTAAAAATACATTTATATTAATTTTCCCATCTCTAGTTTCTCCAATTTGAGAAATTATATTTTCAATTTCTAAATGTGTTAAACCAATATTTAAATCTTTTATCATATTATGGAATTCATATTTATTAATAATACCATTATTACTTTTAGCTTTAATCATATTAAAATAAGAAGAATAATCAAATCCAGAAGAATTAATTAATCTTTTTAATTTAGCTAAACAATCATAATCATAAGGAGTTTGTAATTTTTCATCTTTTGGTTGTCTTCCTCTTATATTTGCACTTTTTGGTCTTTGTCTTGTTGTTGATAATTTAGTTTTATTTGTTCTTTTTAAATCATATGATTCATCACTTTCATATGAATCAAAATATATAAAATTAAATTCTGAAAATGTTATATTATCTATATTTTTAAAATTTAATCTCATATATTTTAATATTGTTTCTGTTAAGTATTTATTAGGGAAAAATTGATTGATTGTATTAAAGAAATTCTTTTTGGAAATGAAATTATCATTAAAAGTAAAATTGTTTTTATTATTTATTTTATTCATATTATCATCATTACTTTGATTTGTGAAAAATTTAAATGCATCTATTGAATTATTAAAGTTTTGTTGAATGAAACTTTTAATATCAAAATGCATTTTTTTATAAAAATCAAACATTTTTAATTTATTTTGAAAATCAAATATAGTTAAATAATTTTTTTTTTGTGAATCTAAAGTAGTATAAACTGCTAAAACTTCATCTCTAGTTAAATTAAATCCACTAAAACATTCATAATTTTCTCGATGGAATTTTTCAAAATCATCAAAAGTAAATTTATTCTTATCACTTGCATTTTTTTCAAAGAATTCTTCAACACTTTCATATCTTTCACTAATAAACATTCCAAATTTTTCAATAATTTCATTAATCCATTCTGTATTTTCTTTTCCTTTATATAAATTTTGATTTATTGTTTCTTTAAATTTTTCTTTTAAATCAATAAAATCACTTTTATTAATTGCTTTATTAGTTAATTCTTTAATATCAGCTAATCCAATATTATTATTTTTTGTTAAAGAAATTGCTTGCATAACTCTTTGTAATTTATATATATTTAATTCATCTCTTGAAAAACCAAGATTATTCATACAAAACATTTTAAAATCATCTAAGTTAATTATTCCATCATTATCATTATCCATTAAATTAAATATTTCAGAATCACTTAAAGAAGTAACATTATTTCTTAACCATTTAACTAAAGCATCTATCAATTCATTTTCTAATTTATTATTATTTCTTACTATTATTTCATTAGATTTAAATTCTTTAAATCTTTTTTGGAAAGTATCTAAATCAACTAAACCATTATGATAATAATCTAAATAATTAAAAAATTGATCTTTAATTGCATCACTTAATAATATATAATTATTAATTCCTGTATTGAATTCATAATTTGAAACAAAGCCATCATGATTTGTATCTAATTTATTAAATAATCCTACAACAGTTATATTTTTTTTTTTCATTTCTGCTTTAATTTGTCTAACCAAAGATTTAAATTTTTCTTCTGTCATTGTATCATATGCATATAAATTATTATCAGGTGTAAATGAAGAATTTTCAAATTTGAAAAAAGCTGTTGATAAATATCTTTCAAAAATTCCTTTTATATCTTCTATTGATATTTTACCATCTGAATCTAAATCAAATTTCATTACTATATTATTTGTTAAATTTGGTATTTTTGATTTTAAGAAATTTCTAAAATTTTCAATTGATGTTACTTTTTTTACTTCATAATAACTTTTTTTTTCTTGTTTATTTAATTTTTGGAAAAAGATTATTAAATCATTTTTACATTCATTTTTCACAAATTTTTTTATTTCTTCAATGCATTGATTAAATAAATCATCTTTACTATTGTAATAAATTAATAATAAAAATTCAGGATATTTAACTAAATTATTATTATCAACTAAATCACAAATTCTAGTAAATTTCATTATATCTTCATCTTTAAATTCATTAGAAAATTTTTGTATAACTGAGCAAAAATCTGCTTTTGTTAATCTTCCATTATTTAAACTATCTATATTTTGAAAAGCTTTTTGTAAAGTTTCATAATCAGTTAAGCTTTTAATATTTTCCATGAAATTTTTTTTAAAAGAAAATTTATTTAATTCAAGGAAATTCTGAGTTTTAAAAACATCAAAATTTTTTAAAATAGTATTAGTATCAATAGTTTCTTTTCCATCATTCATTTCATAAAATAAATCTCGAATAAAATCATATCCCAAAGTATAATCTAATTTTTTAATTTTACCTTCAAAACCAGTAAAATCTAAAACTTGATTTTTTTCAGGATTAATATCCATTCTATAAGCTAAATCTTCAATATCTAATTTATATCTTTTTATTATATCTTGAATTTCAAATAAAGGACGAGTAATTTTTCCTATTACTTTATTAAATTCTTGTCTATCAATCACTCCATCTTTTTTTAAATCAATTAAATCAAAAATATGATCAATTTCTTGAGCTGAATAATTAAAATATTTCTCAACTAAAAATATTCTATGAAAATCATATCTTGTAATTACATTTGAGTCTCTTGAGATATTATATGTTAAAAGATGAGAAAAATATTCATCTACTTTCATATTTGCATGTTCTATTGCATATTTAAAATTATTTATTACTTTTAAATCAAATTCATAATCCATTGTTCTTTGATCTTCATCAAAATATTTTTTATAATCTTGAATAGTAAAGTTTCTATCTGATTTAATTAAAAAAAAATAAATAGCATTTAAAGTTTCTTCAGAGAAATTAGTTTGTCCTAAAAATAAATTAATAAAATCATTTTTTGAAATTGAGTTTTTATCTTTAAATAAAAAGTTTTGTCCTCCTGCTGCATAAATAATATCTTTTAATTTTAAAAACTGTTCTGTTATATCTGAAGTTTTCATTTCACTTAATAATATTTTACAATTATTCATTTTATCATTAAATTCTTGTAAAGTAAAAGAATTGGGATTTTCAATATCAATAAATTGCAAAATTTGATTTATTTTATTTCTTGGATAAACTATATCAAATCCTCTTAAAATATTTAAAAATTCATTTAAAGAGATTTTTTGTTCTAATCTTGTTTTATTATTAAACATTAAACTGTCTTGAATTGTTTTTATAGTTTTTATTTCATTTTCAATTTGTTTCAAAGTTACTTTTTGATTATTTAAATTTTGATTTCCTTCAATGTTTAAATTATTTTCTAATCTCATTGCAGATAAAGGTCTTAATTTTTGGCTTTTAAACACATTATTATTTTTATTAAAACTTCTAGTTTGAACATCAAAAGTTTCATTAAATGTATTTACTCCAATAATTTTTTTAATATCTCTTAAAAGAAAAGTCATTAATTTCATATAATCTATAACTTCTAAATTATCAGAATATATTTTAACAATTTCATTAATTAATTGAGTATTTAAACCATAATGTACATTTGCTTTTGAAAAAGCTCTTACACATTCTATTTTTTGTATTTGCCCTGAATTTCTTTTATCAAATTTTTTCATTTCTTTTATAATTAAAGATTTATGAAATTGAATTGCTTCTAAAATATCATTTGGAATATTTAAATCTTTTAAAGTTAATTTTTTCCCTTTTTTTGGCATTTTTGGTTGATCATTGATAAAATTTAATTTTCTTTCTTCTTCTTGAATATTATTTTCAATATTTTGAGGAGGAATATTTTCATCACCATATATTTCTTCTAAATCAATTCCTAAATTATTTTTTAACCAATTTTCCCCATCATGTGAAATTTTTGTAATAACAGAAGTTTTTGGTCTTAAAGTTTGTAATCTTCTTTCAACATTAGGAATATCTTTAATATGTACTTTTTTATTTGGAGTAACTTCCATATATAATTCCATATCTTTTTTAGTTCTTAATAAAGTTTGTGGAATATTTTTAGATTTATTAATAATATTTTCATTAAATTTAACTCCTAAAATATTTCCTCTTATAAGTAAAGTTCCTAAATAAGGCATTTCTTTATTTTTAAATTGTTTTTTTCTTATTTGATCACTTAAATATAAAATTTGATTTTGAATTATCATATAACATTCTTCTTTAGAAACTCCCATTGCATAAGCAATTTCAGCATAATTAATTCTGACATGAGATAAACTATTATTTAATTTTTGATTATAATATATTAAACCATTAGAATCACTATATTGACCAGGTTTTAAATATTCATTAAATTCTTTACTAACAATAAAAACTGGTTTTTTACTTTTTTTATCTCTTTGAAATTGATTAGTTGTTCCTTCTAAATTTACTTCAGAACTTATAAATGTAAATGTTCCAAAACCTTTGATTAATGTTCCTTTTCCACTTTCATAATTTTGAGCTATAAATTCACAAAGACAATTCCATGCTTTATTTAATACTTCAGGAGAAAAAGATTTTAATATATCTTCCCTGTTTAATAAACCATTATTTACTCTTATTTTTTCACCTATTTTATTTACTATTTGTGCACTTGATTCACGGACAGTTGCGGATTTATACATTTTTTTATATTTTTTTTCTTTTAGTTTTATGGATTTAATAAATATTAATTTAATTTTTATTAAAAATTTTTATTATAATTTGAGAATATGAATTTTTAATTGTTTTTAATTTCTATTTTAAGTTGAAAATAAAAAGTTTAATAGCATTTTTTCTTTTTAAGGAATAGCAAGGGAATTGAAGAGATTTTATTATTAAAGAATTAAGTAAAATATTTATATGAAAAATATATAAGAGAAGGATATAACAAAAAATAAAAAATATTTATGTATAGCATTTTTTATGAAAATATTCTCCTTAATAAATAATAATAGTAATTGCTATTTCAATATTATCATTTTTTGTACAATTAAATAATGAGAAAGTTTTAAAATGAATAAAAAGTTTTAATCACATTGGAGAAAATAAAATAAAACAATTTAACAATTAATAATAATAAAAGATATTATTCTTTTTTTTTATATATAAATATGCCAAATTAAATACAAATAATTTAAAATTTATATTTCTTAATAAAAAATAATATTTCATTTTTTTTTTCTAATAATTATTCTCCCCAAATAATTTTACATTTTTCGTTAATACCTTCAAACATATTACTAACTTGAGTAGTTTTATCAGACTTGGAATCTTCTAAAACACTGTTAAGATCTTGATAATTTCCAACAGTTTTAAAACTAAAATTTTTAATATTTAAAGTTTTAAGATTTCCACATTTACAAAACATACGTTTCATATTCCTAACATTACTGGTATCAAAATTACTTAAATCTAAATTTTCAAAACTACTTCCTTCATAAAACATATATTTCATATCAGTACAATTAGTTGTATTAAAATGTGAAACATTAACACTTTTCAAAGAAGAACATAAAGAAAATAAACTTCTCATTGTAGTAACATTTATAGTATTAAAATTATCTATATTTAAAACAGTAAGAGAACAACAACCATCAAACATACTTCTCATATTTGTAACTTTTGAAGTATCAAAATTCAATAAATTTAATGTTTTTAAAGAAGAACAATCTTTGAACATTAAACTCATATCAGTAACATTACTAGTTTTAAAATGTGATAAATCTAAATGTGTTATTGTTGATCCATCAAAAAATAATGATCTCATATTAAAAACTTGACTTGTATCAAAATGAGTTAAATCAATTGTTGATAATGTTAATATACTTGCAAATAATGTATTTATATCTTTTAATTGAGTTTTGCATCCTATTATAATTTTATTTTTCCCTTTTTTGTTCATTTCGTAATCATAAACAGATTCTTTTTTTTCTCCGTTTAAATAAATGTCACAATTTTCTGGAATGTATTTATAATTTTCATGATTGTGATTTATTACTCTAATTTTTTTACCTACATTTTCTTCTGTTATATTATGCTCACATATTACGTAATTTGGATATTTTTGAATTATCTGGCTTTGTACTAAGATTTGGGAACATCCCATTTTTTATTAAAAAAAAATTTTTATTATTTTTAATAGAAAAAAAGTTATAATAATTATTTTTTTTATTATAATATATTTATTTTAATTTATATTTTTATTTATTTATCAGTTCATTTTTTTTTTTCAGAATTAAAAAATATGATTTTTAAATAAACAAAATAAAATTTAATTTAAAAAGTTCAAAAATGGAAAATTATGAAATAATAAATCCAATAGGAAAAGGTAACTTTGGAATAATATCAAAAATATTTAGAAAATCTGATAAAAAAATATTAGTATGGAAAGAAATAAATTATAGTCAAATAACAGATAAAGAAAAACAACAAATAGTATCTGAAGTAAATATATTAAGAGAATTAAAGCATCCTAATATAGTGCGTTACTATGATAGAATAATAGATAAAAAAAATCAAAAGATTTATATTATAATGGAATATTGTGAAAAAGGAGATTTAAATCAATTAATAAAAAAATTAAAAAAGCAAAAAGATTATTTATCAGAAAATAAAATTTGGGAAATTTTTTCTCAAGTTTTATTAGCAGTTAATTATTGTCATAATCACAAAGAAGGAAAAATATTACATCGAGATATAAAGCCTTCAAATATATTTATAGATAAAGACAATAATATTAAATTAGGAGATTTTGGTTTAAGTAGAGAATTATCTAACGAATCTAAATTTGCATATTCTCATGTTGGAACTCCTTATTATATGTCACCTGAGCAAATTGAAGAAAATAAATATAATGAAAAAAGCGATATTTGGTCTCTAGGATGTTTTTTATATGAATTATGTACTTTTAATCCTCCTTTCGAAGCTAAAAATCATATTCAATTAGCTTTAAAAATTAAAAGTGGAAAAATTGATAAAAGTAATTTTAAATATTCAGATAATTTATGGAATATTATTAAATCAATGATTAATGTTAATGTTATTGATAGACCTTTTAGTTATGATTTAATTAATTTTTCTCAAGTTAATATATGTTTAAGAGAAAGGGAAGTTAAAGAATATTATTATAGAATTAAAGCTTTTGAAATTGAGTTGAAAAATAAAGAAAGAGATTTGGAAATTATGAAAAAAGAACTTTTAGAAAGAGAAAAAAAAATTGTGGAAAGAGAAAATGAATTAAATGAAAAAGAAAAAATATTAAATGAATTAAATTATAAAATAATATCTGGGAAAAATAATGATAGTACAAATATTTCTAGTGAAAATAATTATAATAATAATATTGGACATACTCCACAAAATAGTAATTTAGAATCTAATATTTTAACTTCATATAGTATTTTAAATTCTCATAGAAATTCTATTATAAATCAAAATAATTTTAACGATGAAAAAAATGATGAAAGTAATAACAATGAAGAAAATATTGATGATAATGAAAAATATTGTATTTTACTTCCTTCAGACACTAAAAAAAGTAAAAGCTTAACTGTTCCTATCTCTGTGAATTCATCTATTAAATTTGATGAAAAATTTTATCAAAATTATGGTAATAATAGATTAAAATGTAATTTAAATAATGTAAATTTTAAAAATATGTATTCAAATAATCCTCAATCAAAAATAAATAATAATATTCTTAAACAATATTTAATAACACCAAATTTCAATCCAAATACAATTAAAAAAGATAAATATGATAATATTAAAAATAATGATATTAATTATCAAATGAAACAAAATTTAAAAAGTAAAGAAAGTAATAAATTTAAAACAAATATAGTAGTAACAAATAAAAATAATTTACAAATTCATAATGATGAAAGCGTAAATCCAAGTAGAAATATAAAAACAGAATCAAATAAAAAAATGTTAGAAAAAGGATTTTTTAAAAAAAGAGCAAATACTCCAAATTTAACAGCATTTACTTCAAGATGCACAACAAATAATACACCTACTAAAAAATTATTAAATAATAATTTGAATTCTAATAATAATATTTCAAATACATATTATTCTAAATATGTTAGAAGAAATAATTCTGGAGTTTCTATTAATAATTTTATAGATATAAATAGAATAAATTCTAATAATAAAAAAAAGAATTCTTATCGATGTATGATTCCAAGAAATCATCATTAAAAAATTTAATAAATATTCTATTATTATATTAATTAATATTTTAAAAATAATATAAATAAAACTATTTTATTTAGAATCAAATTTCAAATAAAAAATAAATAAAAGTTTTTAAAAATGGGAAATTCTTGTACAAAAAATTTATTATCTAAAATATGTCCTACTAAAAATTTTCCTTATTCTCGTTTACAAAACATTGAAAACTCAGAAAATAAATTTAATTATAAAAAAATAAAAGTACTTCAATTATCATCATCAAATGAATTTATTTTACAAGGAAATTACAAAAAATTAGAAAACTATGATATTTTAAAATCATTTTTAAATAAACCATTAGTGAAAATTTACATGAACCAAATTTTTAAACCTAATAAAACAATAAAAAAATTTCAATATCAAAAAATAAAAGGAATATACAATCAAATAAAGCCAGATATCGATAAATTATTTTCTCGTTATAAAATAAAATGTACAATTCCTAAAAGTAAATTTAACGTAGAAGTAATTGCATATAAATTATCATGTAATCCATCAACAGAGGAAGATTTAGATATGTATTTCCCAATTTTTTTTATGGAATTATGTTTATATCCAAAAAGCTTTATAAAAAAATCTCAAATAAAACAAATAGTATTTGTTCATGATATTGAATTTACAACACCATATTATTCTCAAGAAAGATCAGGTTGTCCTGATTATTATGATACTAAAGGATTAATACTATCAACACAAGAAAGAAACTTTGCTTATATTAGAATTGTTTTTCATCATGAATTTTTCCATTATATTGATTGGATTGATGATAAATCTTATGATGATGATGAGTGGAATAAATTAAATGAACCTAATTTTAAATATGGTAAAGGAGGAGAATATGAAAGAACTTGGATTAAATTAGATCCTAATGTTAAAGGATTTATTAATCATTATTCTACTTCTGCTTTAGAAGAAGATAAAGCTGAAATATATCAATATTTAATCGGTTGCCCTGATGAAGCTTTA
>JAEEGI010025874.1_pt1 | contig 11339 bp, 8 predicted proteins | sample 8958751 | NCBI WGS metagenome assembly JAEEGI01 (sample SAMN16246545, study PRJNA631951) | gut metagenome | biome: gut microbiome; feature: rumen; material: KS-attached | host: Bos | place: Iran: Karaj | collected 2018-10 | reverse complement strand
ATTCTTTTCTACCAACCGATAAATACCATGATCAATACAAACCCATGGCTTACCATTTCCATCGACATCAACAAGACAAACATCAGGGGTATTCCTCTTATATTGATAAGAGCAAACATTGTTAATCTGACCATCTTCACTGAAAGACAGTAAAGCCACCTGTTGAATCGTAACCAGCCATACCCTGCCCAAAGCATCCGTATAAACTTTCACAGCTGGTTGAGAGAGTAGTTCACTAAGGTCGCCGCCATTGGCTGTCTTCGGCACCACAGGGAGCATGGTCTTTAGGTCCAATACACTAGTACCTTCATCGAAAGAGATCCAGAGTCTTTTAAAACGGTCTTCAGTGATACTCTTACATGATAGACTTTTGAGCGCAAGCAAGGGCTGCATCATCCCATAGCCGTCATATCGCACCAAACCGCCACCATATGTGCCAACCCAGAAAAAACCATTAGAATCCGTATAAAGCGCACTGACATTGTTATGAGGGAGTCCGTTGGATAAGTCTAAATATGTCTGGTTATAACGCTCCGTCAAGAGGTTCCCACTACTGAAACAAGTCAGCGAGAACAAGAACGATACGATAACTCCTACGAAACGTCTCAACATAAGAAAAACTATTTTAATACTTGAAACTGCTGCCGCCTACGAACTCGCGCATGATACTCGTGGGCGGTATTTCCTTGTCGCTGATGGGGATGAAGTAGTGGATGAACTTCAAGAGCCGATGAGCCTCCGCATACTCCGCACAGTTCTTCGGCACGGAGGAGAGGATGAGTTCGGCATGGGTGCGCAGCACGGCAAACTCGATGTTGAGTGCCGAGTTGAACATCACATCGGCCGTCTCCTGATAGGGGAAGATCCACTGTTCCTCGGCCTCGCACACGCTCTTCCACTGACTGATGGTCTCGCGGGCGGTATAGGCACCCTTGTTGTAGTCGCGAATGATGCGGCGCAGCAGGCGGTTGTCCTGCGTGGGGATCCAGTTGTGGTCATCGAGGGAGATGCTGGTCAGGGCAGAGATGTAGATCTTGTATTTCAGCCGATCGTCGATGCCTGCCGTGAGTAAGGGGTTCAGGGCGTGGATACCCTCGATGATCAGCACGCTGTCGTTTTTCAGCTGGAGCCGCTTGCCGTTATACTCGCGCTTACCCGTCACGAAGTTGTACTCCGGCACCTCTACCGTCTCGCCGTTCATCAGGCGCGACAGATGATCGCCCAGAAGCTTGTAATCGACGGTCTCGATGTTATCGAAGTCATACTGTCCGTTAGGCAGCTTCGGCGTATCCAGACGGTTCACGAAATAGTCGTCGGTGGAGAAGGAAAGGGGTCGAAGCCCACAGGCGAGGAGCTGCACTGACAATCGTTTGCAGAAGGTGGATTTACCTGAACTGGAGGGGCCAGTGATCAGCACGAGCTTGATGGGATCCGTCTCCCGATGGAAGCGGGCATCGATCTCCTCGGCGATCTTCACGATCTTCTTCTCCTGCAGGGCCTCGGAAACCTGGATCAGTTCCGAAGCATAGCCTCGCAGGATGGCCTTGTTGACATCACCGGCATTCGAGAGGCGCATGATGATATCCCAGCGCACCTTCTCGGCAAACACCTCATACGTACGGGGCTGGTCAACCCTTTCAGCCAGCACCAGGGGATTACGCCTGTCGGGCACCCGCAACAGCAGGCCGTCCTGATAGCGCTCCAGTCCCCACACCTTCAGATAACCTGCGGAGGGCACGAGCGGACCGTAGTAGTAGTCCACGGTGTCGCCCAAGGTGTAATAGTCGGTATAGACCTGTCCGCTGGTCTCCAGGAGTTTCACCTTATCGGTAAAGCCGCGCTCGCGGAACACACAGATGGCCTCCTCGGTGGTAGATTCTGTGCGGCGGAAGGGCATGTCGGCATCGATGATCTCCTGCATACGGGTGCAGATACGCTTCACATCGGCATCGGTAAGGGGTTCGCCTGAACGTTTCTTGAAATTACAATAATACCCTCGCGAGAGAGGATGCTCGATGAAGAGTTTGCTGCCAGGGAACATATCGCTCACCGCCTTGTAAAGCACAAAACAGAGCGAGCGCACATAGACACGACGCCCAGAGCCGTCGCTGGCATCGATGAACTCCACGTCGCGGTTGTTGAACAGACGGAATTTCAGTCCCTGCGAGGCATTGTTAACCTTCGCCGACACCACAGGAAAGGGCATGTTCAACTCGTCGGCATAGGCCTGATAGACCTCTACCAGCGAAGTGCCCTCCGGAAAGCTCTTGGTGATGCCGTTGTTCTTGCAGCGTATCTGGAGCATAGGCGTCAGCGTTTGTCGGCAATCTTACGGAAGCTCTGCAGTTTCTCACCGAAGCAGAGGTCGCCACAGTCACCGAATCCTGGCACGATATACTTATGCTCGTTCATACCCTGGTCGATGGAGGCGCACCAGATGGTGGCATCGTCGGGGAGTGCTTCCTTCACCACCTCGATACCCTCGGGGGCGGCGATGATACAGCACACGTGGATCTTCTTCGGTTTGCCTGACATGAGCAGGGCCTCGATGGCTGCTGCCATAGAACCGCCCGTAGCCAGCATGGGATCGGCGATGATAAGCGTCTTACCCTTCACGCTGGGGGCAGCGATATAGTCGGCATGGATGCCCACCTCGGTATGCTCACGGTTGATATACATACGGAAGGCAGACACATAGGCATTGTCGGCACGATCGAAGATGTTGAGGAATCCCTGATGGAAAGGCAGTCCGGCACGAAGTACGGTGCCCAGGATGATATCGTCCTTCGGCAGAGGAATGTCCAGCGTGCCAAGGGGTGTCGTCACGGTCTTAGGCTTATACTCGAGCTTCTTGGATACCTCATAAGCCATCAGTTCACCGATGCGCTCCACATTATGACGGAACGTGAGGCGGTTTTTCTGGTAACTCTTATCACGGAGTTCTGACATGAACTGATTGATGATACTGTTCTGTTCTGAGAAATTAATAACTTCCATTTTGTCACATTTTAAGTTTGTTTGGGTGCAAAAATAAGAAAAAAAAACAGAAATCGTGGCAATTTCAAAAAAAATAACGTAACTTTGCACCCGCATAACCAACTAACCAATGATGCGAAGGCTGCTATACCTAACCATAATTACAGCCCTAATCTGTAGTGCATGCACCAATCGTAAACCCAATTACGTGATTGGTGTATCCCAATGTACTGAGGATATCTGGCGCGACTGGCAGAACTCGGAGATGACGCTTGAGAGCATGCTTCACGATGGTGTGGAGCTGCGGTTCAAGACAGCCCGTGATGACTCCAAACGACAGATCGAGCAGATCGACAGTCTCGTGGAGAGCGGCATCCAGTTGCTCATCGTGGCCCCGAACCAGTTGGCTTCTGTGACTCCTGCCATCAACCGTGCCTACGATAAAGGTATCCCCGTGATTGTGTTTGAGCGCAAGACCGATTCCCCCAAATACACAGCCTTCGTCAGTGCCGACAACTATGAGATCGGCCGCATCATGGGCGAATATGTGGTGATGCGCCTCAAGGGGAAGGGTCGTGTGTTGGAAATCCTTGGTCTGAAGGGTTCTTCGCCTGCCGAGGAGCGTCATAAGGGCTTTACCGACGCCTTAAAGGGGTCTGGCATAGAGATTGTAGCCTCCCTGCAGAGCGACTGGACGGAGGAGAAAGGTTATGAGACGGTGAAGAACTACACAGGCAGTCTGGAGGACATCGACCTGGTGTTTGCCCATAATGACCGTTCGGCACTCGGTGCCCGCAGGGCCTTCATCGAAGCCAAGATCATCCCGCTGCCCCTCTTCTGCGGCATCGACGGTCTGCCAGGAAAATACGGCGGCATCCAGATGGTGCGCGACGGCATCCTCGACGCCTCGTATATCTACCCCACCCGCGGCGACCAGCTGTTGCAACTGGCGCTCGACATCCTCGATGAAAAGCCTTATCCGAAGGAGATCGTGCTCACCTCAGCCATCGTGACCAGTGAGAATGCCAACGTACTGATGCTGGAGAGCGACATGGTGTCACGCCAGTCACAGCGTCTGTCACGTCTGAAGGATATGACCGATACCTACATGCAGCAGCTCGGCACCCACAGGGTCATCTCCATCCTGGCTGGCGTCCTGATTTTCCTGCTGCTCCTGATGATCATCGGTATCTATTATCACTTCCTACAAACCGCCCGCCTTAATGACGAGCGCAACAAGATGGAGCGTGAGAAACTTGACTTCTATACCCAGGTGAGCCATGAGCTGCGCACCCCGCTGACCTTGATTCAGGCGCCGCTGGAGGAGTTGACAGAGACAGAAGAAGGCAAGAAGGCCAGTCCTGAGACCAAGGCTCTCTATAACATGCTGCGCCGCAACACCAACCAGCTGATAGAGCTCATCAACAAGATGCTCGACGTACAGGCTACAGGCAGTCTCGACATCCTGGCCACAGGTCATCAGAACGCGGTGATGGCCCCCACCACACCCGTGTTGCCAACAGCGCCAATAGAAGATGACGGTTCGAAAAGCGATATCCTCATCGTTGACGACAATGCCGACATCCGTACCCTGCTGCGCCGCATCCTGCAAGACCGCTACCAGGTGAACGAAGCCGAAGACGGGCAACAGGGTCTTGAGCTGGCCAATGAGATTGTGCCCGACTTGATTGTGAGCGACGTGATGATGCCTGTGATGAACGGTCTGGAGTTCTGTCAGCGTGTCAAGGATAACATCGCCACCTCGCATATCCCCGTCATCCTGCTCACGGCCCGTGCCCTGAGCAAGCATCAGGTGGAGGGTTATGAGAGCGGGGCCGACGCCTATATCACCAAACCTTTCTCTGCCGATGTGCTGCTCGCCCGCATCGACAATCTGCTGAAGAACCGTCTGCGCTTAAAGGGACTCTTCGCCAATGAGGAAGAGAAAAAGGTGGAACAGGCAGAAACGCCAGCAGAGGAGCCTCAGCAGCCTCAACAGAAAGAAGACAAGTTCATGACTAGATTCCGCGAGTATATCGAACAGCATATGAGCGACAGCAGCCTGAGTGTGGAGGCTATCGGTGCAGAGCTCGGTCTCTCGCGCGTACAATTATATAGAAAGGTGAAGGCACTCACTGGTCAGTCGCCAGTAGAGCTTCTGCGCACGGTCCGTCTTCACAAGGCCCATCGGCTGTTGCAGGATTCTGTCAAGAGCATCTCTGAAGTAGCCTATGAGGTAGGGTTTACCTCACCCAGCTACTTCACGAAATGTTTCAGGGATGAATTCGGCGCCAGTCCCTCCGAACTTATTTCATAAGATAAGGTGTACATTGCCGGATGACGATGGGCAGTTCCTCGGCAGTAGCATCCTGCTCCGTAATCGTCAGTCTCACCATCGACCCCTGACTATTGAGTTCGTTTCGCGGATCGAAGATGAAGTTGCCTATGCTATAGAAGATCGGTTTCCCCTGATAGGTCTCGCTAGGCTGACGGGTATGCGTATGATGGCATACCAAACAATCGGCCCCGGCATCTATCAGCTGACGCGCCTCATAACGCTGACGCGCCACCACCTCCACATGATTCTCCCACCCCCAGTGCAAACTGACGATGATATAGCACTTCGGATCATCGTGCCTTAACTGGGCGATGCGCTGACAGAGGGCTTCGACGGTCTGCTGACTCACACAGGGCTGATCCGGCAGACGGGCGAAGTTCTCAAGTGCCAACTGCAACGAGGCGATGAGCCACACCTTACGCGGATGGTCGGTGAGCAGCACGGGCTCAGCGGCCTCCGCCTGGTTCTGTCCTGCCCCGATGGGGGTCATGCCTGCCTTGAGAACCTGCGCCTTCGTGTCAATCAGTCCCTTCCGCCCTTGGTCGATGCTGTGGTTGTTCGCCAGATTCAAGTGGGTCACCCCATGCCGTTTCAGGCCACTCAGCCATTCAGGCTCTGCCCTGAAGATATACTGTTTGAACACAGGGGCATGGATCTTGGTAGCCGGGCATTCCAGATTGCCCACCACAGCATCGGAGGTACGGAACAGGGAGTCGATCTCCGCTGAGAACAGCTGGTCGATGCCTTTCTGTTCCACCACCTGACGCACCCCACGGTCGAGCAGGATGTCACCCGTCAGTGTGATGACAAACGAGCTAACAGCCAGTACTATAGAAGAAACGTTCATTCGAATGAGGCAGTTCCTTCAGGGGTACGATGATATCCTTCATCCAGACGGGGCGACCCTCCTCAGGATCTGTCTCCATCGTCTTCTGCCATTCCTCGTCAGTCAGTCTCAGCATATCGACAGGACGCCTGGTCTCACGGTAGGAGAGTACAGCGCCACGCATCAGCCAGAGGAAACCATCCACCTCTACAATGCAATAAATCTCGTCGGCCATACCCACACCCACATACATCACACTCTTCTCAGGGTTGTTGTCGGCATTGGCGGTATAGACGTCAGCAATCAGCGCCACCTTACGGTCGGTGCCCTCTACATCATCCCAGCCCATCAGGTACATATCATCATCGCGTACCAGGTCGAGCGAGATATTCTCAAACGTCGCACCGATATGTTTCAGTTCATCGTAGTCGAACTCGTCCAGTTTCTTTCCAGCCAGCTCGCGCTCACTGACACGCAACAGGAATTCAGCCTCCTCTTTCAGGCGGGCGGTGGCATTCTCGCCTTTCTCGGTGGTCAGGTTGTAACGCTTCAGCACGTCGGCAGTAGCCTGCAGCAGACTGATGGCCTTGCGCCAGAACTTCACGTTGGGCTCCACATAACCTGTCACCACTGGCTCTGGGGGACCGCCTCCGCCACACTCTGCTCCAAAGGGCTGCTTGGCATAGAGGATGGCATCATGTTTCAGCTCTGCCCATGAAGCCAAAGCGGCATTCAGGTCTTTCTTCTGCCATTCGGGTGTGAGCATGAAGTAAGGATAACCCTTGCAGGTATCGTTCACCGTCTTCAAGGCATCCATCCATTTGGTGCTGATAGTCTGTTGCCAATCAATCTCCTTCATGCGCTGCTTCATCTTACTCAGGGCAGCCACGAAACCATCCCACTGCTGGGCTTCCTGCAACTCTTCCAATAGGATGCGCTCTGCCGACTTCACTCCCATCGAGGCCATCACGTCGAGACCCTTCGGCAAGGCGCGTTGGGTGGGATCATTGTCATAGTCCACCATCTCCTGCAGCACCTCACCATCAGGCATATAACGCTGGGGCAGGAGGTTGATCTTATAGGGACTGGTGTATTCGAATTTCGGACGGATACGCGTCTGCTTCTGAGCCAGCGCCTCGATCTCCCCACGCAACTGGGCCATCGCCTTCTTGTTCTTCATCAGTTCACTGGCCTTGCGCCCCTTCATCAGCTCATGCACCTGCATGATGGTGATATTGTCAGGCGCACCGAAGAGCCACGTCATGGGTTCAAACAGCTGTTGGTACAGGTCACGCATCTTGGCATCTCCTGCTGTGAGCTCAGCCAACACGAGGGCTGTCTGTAACTGCGAGGGCTTGTCTGTTCCGAAGGGCACCGTCTGCAGCCACATCATCGCCTTGAAGTAGGTCTTCAGCGTATCGTTGCGGGTGTAGTGTCCACGCGGGCGGAACAGCGGATAAGAGAAGGGGACATCGATATAACCGAGGTATTCAGACATTTCGCTTTTCGCCGCATTCACCTTCTCCACTTCGTCGGCCACAGTACCTGCAGCACCTTTCTCGCCTTTGATCAGAGCATAACCCACATCGAAGTAGGTCTTCAGCCACTGCAGTTCTGGCGTCGTGCCATTGGTCAGCTGACGTCCCCGCTCACACAACTGCAGCACCACGTCATGGAGTTTCTGCTGTTCGATGTCGCGCAGCAGACAGTCAAAGTAGAGATGATACAGTTGCAGATAGAGATCAGTGGTCACGAAGTTGGGGAAGTTCGTATAGTCGTTGGTCTCATACACCTGGAACAGTTGGTTGTGCTGGGCAGGTACGATGGCAAAGCCGTTACGTCCCAGCTTGTCCTTCAGACGGGCATCAAAATCCGTCATCTGCATAGCGTTCACCACATTATCCATATTGACCCGGTGACCATTCACACGGGGTTTGAAGTTCTCCCGCTTCAGTTCCTTTTCACGTGCCTGCAACTTGTTGATGAAGGCGTATTCAGGCTTACTGATCTTGAAGGGCACCTTAGCATCGGCCTTGTAATAATCATCACGCTCATAGCCCGTCATCTGATCCTCCACCTTACCCCAGCGCGCCCACATCAGTGAGTCGTACCACGAGGTGCACTGGAACACGCCACGAAGGAACGCGTCGCGGAAGGGGAAGCCCTCACGGGCATAGAAACTGTTACGAAGCACACGCAGTTCAGTCAGACTGAATTGCGAGATGTCCTGATTCAGGTTCACACGCTTGTTCAACTGCTCTACGTCGATGCCACCTTTGCCAGGCACCATCACGCGTTGTGCTTTCTGTGCCGTAGCCGGCATGGCCAACAGACACAACATGGTTACAAAAATCTTCTTCATCTTCATCACACTTATAGTTTACGGTTCAAATATTTGTCTCGCTTCTGCCTCATCGGCATCTCTGATCAGGTAACGTTCAAAGGCCATGCCGAAATCGTCCCAACGGTATTCTGCCACCGTGAATTGTCCTTTGGCATTGGTCTCCAGGCTGCGCACCCTTCCATCGCGGAAATGGAAGTCCTGCAGCTTGCCACCCAACTTCGACCCTAACCACATCGGCCTCACCAGACCCTCGTAGTTCTTGAATATAAACAGTCGCCTGCCCTTCTCGGGATAAAAGCGGGTGGCCTTGATCACACCCACCAGTGCCTCAATGGTTCCATTGCCATCCACATCACCCGTCTCCATCCGATAGACGGGATATGGTAACGACCATTGATGGGTCATCGAGTCAGTGGTCAGCGTCAACAGATAGAGGCTATCGTTCTTCTGCACCAGAGAAAAGGTCTGTCCCCAGCACACTACAGTCAGCAAGCTGACCACGATACTCAGCCCCCATCGTCGCATCATAGTGCAAAGATACACATAATATAGATAATGTAGGGGAGCTATATTCTAAAAAGATGTTAATTTATGGCAACTATCATACCTAGTAATCAAAATTTTAACGATATTTGTACTTAAAATGTACTAAAAACCCAAAGATTATGAAGAAAAATCTATTGATCATGGTAATAGGGCTCATGTCAGCTAACATTGTTTTGGCACAGGAAGAGCCGAAGTTATCAGTAAAACCATCAGGACGTATCCTCTTTGATGCGGCCTACATCAATCCACAAAACCAGAAAGACGAACTGAAGAGCGGTGTCGCCATCCCCGACATGCGTGTCGGAGTCGGTTTCTCTTACGGGAAATGGAAGGCTAAGCTCGACATCGGTTATGCCTATGGTAAGGTGGGCTTGAAGGATGTCTTCGTGCAGTATGACTTCGACAAGTTGAACTCCATCCGTGGTGGTTACTTCATCCATCAGTACGGTTTCCAGAGCAGCACCAGTTCTTCTTTCAAGGAGACGATGGAGGAACCCCAGAGCAATGCCGTGTTCAACAACGACCGTACCCTCGGTGTGATGTATGAGTATAATGGCAAGAAGTTCCTCGCCACCGCCAGTGTCATCGTGGAGACAGAAGCCATGAAACGCCCGACGGATGAGATCGGCAACGAAGGCATAGGTGCTCAGACACGACTGCTGTACCGTCCCTTCACCGAACAGGGCAAGATGTTCCAGGTAGGTGTCAGTGGTGGTATCGACGGTGCCCGTTACAGCAGCACCGAGGGGCAGAACCACAAACAGTTTACGTTGAGCAGCAACTGGCCGACACGTGTGGCGAAAGTGAAATCCCAGCAGGTGGTCGTCACCGATGCCAAAACCATGTTTAAGTTTTCCCCTGAGATCATGTACTCCTACGGACGTTTTGCCGTAATCGGACAGTATTTCCTCAACACCATCACCCGCGACAATGGCCTGAACAACTTTACGGGCAGTGGCGCCTATGTCACCCTGCGCGGTCTCATCAAGGGTCGAAACTACGCGCCAAACATGGTTGACGGTGGTATCGCCACCCCCGATCCCGGTAATATGGACATCTGTCTGCAGTACAACTATACGTCACTCTCCGACGCTAAGGCAGACATCCGGGGCGGTTACCTGAGCGACTGGGCCATCTGCTACAACTTCTACATCAACAAGTATATGATCTGGCGTGTGCGTGCCTCCTACACAAAGGTAACCAACCGTAGCGGGTTTGACGACAATGAGGTGAGTATCCTGGAGACCCGATTCCAAGTGAAGTTCTGATACATTAAACATTAAATATTTACGATTATGAAGAAGTTTATGATGATTGCTGCCATGACGATGCTGGCAGTATGTGCTTCGGCACAGAGTGACAAGTCACCCGTTAACGCGTATTTCACCACCAGTGAGATGCCCGACATGCTCAAATGGTGTCCGGCTCCCCCCGATACCGTCGGCGCTGCCTTTGCCTTCGACATCATGCAGTATATGTGGGGCAAGGAGATGCGTAACAACAAGGAGCGTGCTGCCATCGCCATCCGCGACGCCGTCTATGGCCTCGACTGTATTATCCGTGAGTTCAGTGAGCCGTTCGGTCTGCAGATCTCCAAAGAGGAGACCCCAGAGATCTACAAGGTGTTGCGTGAAGGAACGGCTACCTGCGACAGTATCTGCACCATTCCCAAGAGGTATTACATGCGCAAGCGTCCGTTCGTGCGCTTCAACGAGCCGACCCTCTATCCTGAGGATGAGCCTCATCTCCGCAAGAACGGCTCCTATCCCTCAGGTCACACCCTGCTCGGCTGGAGCTCTGCTTTGTTGCTCTCAGAGATCAATCCCGACCGTGCTGACACTCTGCTAGCCCGTGGTTATATGTATGGTGATAGCCGTCTGATCGTCGGTGCCCACTGGCAGAGTGATGTCAACGCCGCCCGCCTGGCCGCCTCAGCCGCCTATGCCCGTCTGCACACCAGTGAGCGTTTCCTTGAGCAGATGCGCCGTGCCCGTCAGGAGTTCCGTGTCAAGAAGGGGCTCGCCACCATCGTTGAGATGAAGGCCTACAAGAAAGAACAGAAGAAGCGCGCCCAGGGCAAGTAGTAGCAAAAATCGTTCATTTCTAACTCATATGTTACAATGAACGATTTTTGGCATTCTTTGAAACAAATTTTATCGATTCCATCGAATTTTATGCATAACTTTGCAGCACAGATTAAGTTCATGCATTAAGATTAATGGTTATTGTTATTTTTAATTTAGTTAGTAATAAACACTAAGGTTAGTTAGGTAATGAGTGGAAAATAGCGGCTCGGGAGAGTCGCTATT
>JAEEGI010025872.1_pt1 | contig 11340 bp, 8 predicted proteins | sample 8958751 | NCBI WGS metagenome assembly JAEEGI01 (sample SAMN16246545, study PRJNA631951) | gut metagenome | biome: gut microbiome; feature: rumen; material: KS-attached | host: Bos | place: Iran: Karaj | collected 2018-10 | reverse complement strand
TTCCTGGGCTCCCTGCTGCCCACGCAGGTCTTCACGAAGGACATGGCCGAAAAGAACCACGGCTGCATCATCAACATCTCCTCCATGAACGCCTTCAAGCCGTTGACGAAGATCCCCGCCTACAGCGCCGCCAAGGCCGCCGTCAGCAACTTCACCCAGTGGCTGGCCGTCCACATGGCGCCCGTCGGCATCCGCGTCAACGCCATCGCCCCCGGCTTCTTCCTCACGGATCAGAACCGCAGCCTGTTGACGACGCCCGACGGCGGCCTGACGCCGCGCTCCCACAAGATCCTGAACCACACGCCGATGAACAAGTTCGGCGAGCCGAAAGATCTGATCGGCGCCCTCCTCTGGCTGCTCAGCGACGAAGCCGCCGGCTTCGTCACCGGAACGGTCATTCCGATCGACGGCGGCTTCTCCGCCTATTCCGGCGTCTAAAACGCAATCAGGAGGGTCGCACTCCAGTGCGACCGTTTGTGTTGCGGCGGTGAGGGGGGCTAACAAATCTAGAATTTCTAGAAGTTCTAGCAGATCTAGAAATTCTAGGCTTCTAGGCTTCTAGCCGCCTAGCCACTAACCACTGGTCGCACTGGAGCGCGACCCTCCCGTACTACTATCGTTCATTTTCTTGTTTTTCTGAAAAGATTTTCTCCAATGCATTGAGCTTCCGCATGATGCTGTTCCCGCCTCGCGAAGCGACGACAACCGCCGAGCCGCCGGAGCCGTTTACATTTCAGCATTCATAATTCATTATATACAAACAAAACATACAGGAGTTTGTCGGCCCGGCGGCGAGGCATTTCAGTTTATTCAGTGTATTCTGTGGACTCTTCATTAGTGTTCATTCGTGTCCATTCGTAGTTCCAATTTAACGTTTTGGTTGCGGCTAAAGGCCGCTCCAGGCCGTTCATGGAATATCAATCACGCATCGGCGAGCGTCGTCTCCGCCCAGCTGTCGAGGCGGCCTTTCTTCGAATTGAAATTGACACCAACCATCTTGATCGGCAGCCCGCAGGATTGGAATTTCTCGTAGTAGTGGCGGTCGATGATCTGGTTGATTGCCTTGCGCGACATCCTGTTCAGCTTGAACTCAAAAATATAGACGTTTTTCTGTGTGCGGATGTACGCGTCGATTCGCCCTTCGTTCGTGCGGGATTCCGCCTCGACGCTCGCGCCCAACAGCTTGAAGACAACGAAGAAGATGGTCTGGTAGTATTTCTCGTTCGGAATATGCATGTCATATGAGATGCAGGCCAGGAACGATTGGAAGAGCGTCATGAAACCTGTCAAGTCATCCTTGCGGATGGCGGTTCTCAATTGCCGCGCAAGGCTGGACGCCTCGTCGCCTTGTTTTACGCCCACAAGGAATTCGATGACTTTCTCCGTGAACGTCGCCTGCACCTCCTTGTCGGGAAAATCCAGGCGGTACTGCAGGCCTTCATCTTCGCGACGCACTTCCTTGATGGTCAGGTAGCCCGTCTGCCAGAGCAGGCCTGTGATGTCCAGACGGTCTAGTTCGTAGGCGGAGAAGACACTTTCGTCGTAGAAGCGGGTCAATGCCGCCTCATAGTCGTAATCCTGATCCCGCGCCACTTTCAGAAGAAACGACGGCATCCCAGTGCTGTCCCAGTAATTGGCAAAATCATAGTCGTTAAAGAAAAATTTTGAGACGGACACTGGATTGCAAACATGCGTTTCCGCCTTGGAGAAGCGGTAGCCGTCGTACCATTTCAGCAGCCGCGCCATCAGCTCCTCGTCCGCAAGGCCGTTCGCCGCCGCCGCCAGTGGGATGCGGTCCGCGAAATACCGGCGGATCTCCGCCTCCGAGAAGCCAAGCATCCCTGCGTAGTCCGTTTTCAGCGTGATGTCCGTCAGGTTGTTAAGATCCGAGAAAAGCGACACATGCGCGAACTTGCTCACGCCCGTGATGAACGCGAAGCGGACTTTCCCTTCGCATTTCTTGATGACACTGTAGAACTGTTTGAGCACCTTCAGAAGGTTGCTGGCTTTGGGATTGTCCACGTTGGAGAGAATAGGCTTGTCGTATTCATCGACAAGGATAACGACTTGAGCGTCATCGATCTTTTTCGCCGGATCCTTGGCAAGAAGCTCTTGTTTCGCCCTTTTGGCCAGATCGTTGACAAGGTTCTTGAACTGGATGGCGACTCCCTTCCCCCGTAGCGAAATCGTGTTCTCATCCGCAGCATCCTCCAGCATGGAGGATAATTGGTCATTTAGTTCTCCGACGCTGTCCACGCCTGCATCACTGAAATCCAGATGGATGACGGGATATGTTTTCCAGTCGTAATCCATTTTATCGATGGCGAGTCCCTTGAAGAGCTCGCGCCGCCCTTGGAAGATGGTCTTCAGCGTCGAAACCAGCAACGATTTCCCGAAACGCCGTGGACGGGAGAGGAAATACTCCCCTTTTTTGGGGCACACCAGATTCCAGACATACGAGGTCTTGTCAACATACAGGAAATCATTCGCGATGATCCCCGGAAAATCAAATGTGCTGGTGTCGATGTTTTTCATGCTTCCCCCGCATGCAGGCTGCAAACGATAGTTCTCTGATTCTCTTTTTAATATATGATACTTATACTGTTTGGCAAATGTGTTTTTCCATTGTCTTGATTGTTTTCTTTATAGCTCTAAAATAACCAAGACAAAAAACTGTCCTAAAAAGTTAAAATCACTTGCAGAACATTGAAAGGCCATTATATTAACTAACGTTTGTTAACCAAGACCGAAAAGGCATGGAATATGAAGCAGGAACTGACACCAAGACAGAATGAGATCGTGGATACGGCGTTGCATCTGATAGCGGAAGGCGGCATCGGCAATCTGACGATCCGCCACATCAGTAAAAGGCTCAATCTGACGGAGGCTGGCTTGTATTGTCATTTCAATGGCAAACTGGAAATCATCCAGGCTCTCGTGTCGCGTTTTGAAGGTGAAGTGGATGAGAAGGAAGGAATGTTGCATGGCTGGGCCGCTGTCGAGTCGGCCATGGCAAGACGGACGGAACTGGTTTTGGCAACCCCTGATTTGGCCCACGTGGTATTTGCGGAGGAACTGTTCCAAGGGGACAAAGAAGTGGCGCAACTTCTTTTTGGAATGATGCAACGCCATCGCGAAATGTTCCTTCGTCATTTCAAGGAAGCCATCGAGGCTGATGAAATACGTGACGACATTCCTTTAGACACACTTTTTCGATTGGTCATTGGTCCACTCCGCCTTCTCATCAAGCAATGGGGGCTGTCCAATGGGGCGTTTGACCTGCAGGAGAAATGTCATGAACTTCAGGAGAGCTTGAAAAAACTTCTGGCAAAGAAATGATATTAAACAACTTAAGATAGGGTCCATTCTAACAAAATTGAACATAGGAGACAAAGCTATGGAAAACAAGATGTTCTGCTTTCAGTGTCAGGAAACAGCCGGTTGCAAAGGCTGCACCATCAGCGGAGTATGCGGAAAGAAGCCTGAAGTTGCCGCGATGCAGGATTTGCTCGTATATGTCACAAAAGGTCTCTCTGCCGTCACAACCAGACTTCGCACGGAAGGGAAGCCTGTTTCCGCGGAAATCAACCACTTGGTCACAGTCAATCTCTTCATCACCATTACCAACGTGAATTTCGACCGCGAGGCGATCATCCGTGCCATCGTCCATACGCTTGATGTGAAACGTTCGTTGCTGACGCAACTTACCAATACAACGGGACTGCCTGAGGCCGCAACATGGGATGCGCAACAGTCGGATTTCGACGTCAAGGCGGCGACCGTCGGCGTGCTTTCGACCGCTGATGAAGATATCCGCAGCCTCCGCGAACTCATCGTCTATGGCCTCAAAGGGCTTGCCGCTTATTCCAAGCATGCCAATGCATTGATGCAGGATGACGCTGAAATCGACGCCTTTATCCAATCCACTCTCGCAAAGACACTTGACGATTCACTGGATGCCGCCGCTCTCACAGCTCTTGCATTGGAGACCGGCAAGTTTGGTGTACAGGGCATGGCGTTGCTGGACAAGGCGAATACCGACGCCTACGGCAATCCAGAAATCACAGAGGTGGATCTTGGAGTCCGCAACCGCCCGGGCATCTTGATTTCCGGCCATGACCTGCGCGATTTGGAGATGCTTCTGGAACAGTCCGCCGGACAGGGGATTGACATCTACACGCATTCGGAAATGCTTCCCGCGCACTACTATCCTGCGTTCAAGAAATACCCGCATTTCGCAGGAAACTACGGCAATGCCTGGTGGAAGCAGAAAGAGGAATTCGAAAAGTTCCATGGCCCTATCCTAATGACCACCAACTGCGTCATCCCGCCGGCAGAAAGCTATCGCAATCGTCTCTGGACGACGGGCGCGGTCGGCGTCACGGGATGCAACCATATCGCCGACGAATATGGAAAGGAAAAAGATTTTTCTGGTATTATCGCTCAAGCTAAAGGCTGCCAGCCGCCTGAACAGCTTGAAACAGGAAAAATTGTCGGCGGATTCGCTCATAAGCAAGTCTTCGCCTTGGCGGACAAAGTGGTCGCCGCCGTCAAATCGGGAGCCATTCGCAAGTTCGTTGTGATGGCTGGTTGCGACGGTCGGATGAAATCCCGCGAATACTATGCGGAATTCGCGAAAAAGTTGCCAAAAGATGTCGTGATTCTGACGGCTGGATGCGCGAAATACAAATATAACAAGTTGCCGCTCGGCGACATCGGTGGCATCCCCCGTGTCTTGGACGCTGGCCAATGCAACGATTCCTATTCGCTCGCGCTTATCGCATTGAAGCTCAAGGAAGTCTTTGGACTCGACGATATCAACAAGCTGCCCATCGCGTTCAACATCGCCTGGTATGAGCAGAAGGCGGTCATCGTCCTGCTGGCGTTGCTTTATCTCGGCGTGAAGAACATCCATCTTGGACCGACGCTGCCCGCCTTCCTCTCGCCAAATGTGGCGAAGGTGCTAATCGATAATTTCGGTATCGCCGGAATCGGCACAGTTGACGACGATATCAAATTGTTGATTGGATAACGATGAAGCGGAATCGGAAATCCGTAAAACGCTACATCAAGGTGCTGTTGTTTGTGGCCATGCTTCTGTTGGGTTGGCGATATGCCGGGGAAAGGTATTAATTCACCAGTTTTGGGGAGTTATGGGTTATTCACCAATTTTGGGGAGTTACGGGTAAAGAATCATTCGCCTGAATTTCGTTTTTCTACGCCCCCTTTCGTGGATTTGATTCCGAAAGGGGGCGTTTTTTTGTCTAGAAGAGATTTTTCACAAAAAACTACTATTTATATCGTGATTGAAGATTACTCAAAGGAGAGGTCGTCCACAAAGCATTCGAAGGCATGGCCTTCCGGTGGAATCTTGAAATAGATTTCCAAGACGATTTCCAACGGAGGGCCGTCTTGCACATGGTTGAGATTGCCGCCGCTGATTTCCGCTGGCGGCTTTTCGGAGATGTCCCATGTGATGCGTTTCCAACCGTCCCAGTCAAGCTTCTCCATCGGACCGTAGAAGCATTCGCCGTCTTTGTCCCGAATACGCAGACGGAATGAATTGCCCTGTTTCGCGCCATAAAGCATGCATGAGACGTGTTTTAGGGGGGCTTCACAGTCCTGGAACTGCACGGTGAACAGCTTGAGATAGCATGAATAAGGCGCTGCGGCAGGCGGGAATTGCATCGTGACTTTGGCGGATTGGGCTCCCGATGCGGCTTGTTCGCGAGACAAAACCGAACTCCCTTTGACTTTTGCGTCCATCTGGGCGTTGTTCATGTAGAAGCGAGACCACGGGTTGAACGTTTCGAAATCAAAATCATGTCTGGCGGTAACTGGTCCGACGGCCAGAAGATCATCCGGCGGTTTTGGAATGAACGGAAGATCAACGGGCGATGCAAAGCCTGGCGCCTTGAGTTCTTTACGGAACTGGAGGATGGGGCTTCGGACACGGTATTTGTCATTGAAGCGCGCCTCCTGGACGATATTGGTGGCATCCCCCAGAGCGTCCCGAAGAGAATCGCCTTCCAGTTTACGGTCGCCCCAAATCATCGGCGCAGGCGAAAAGACACATGACGCGGCCGTGAACGTCGCATCTTTTCCCACGATGTTTTGGCCGACATTGGCTATGGCGCACAGCACCAGATGGATAGCGCCCTTTTCTTCAACATCGATTCCCGTCTCCGTATTGACGAAGGTGCATTGAAAAGCGGTGACGTCGGCCTTGCCTTTGGCCTGCAGCGCCGCTCCATGGCCGCCGCACACCAGCACGTCTTTGAGATAGGCTCTTGCATTTTCCAGCGGATTGTTCGCCTTCAGGCCCATGTAGGTGGCTCCGTTGGTGGCGAACCGCAGCTGCATCTCGCCGTTGTTGCGGAACATCGAATCTTCAATGGAGCGCATGCCGCCATGGAAGTCGCCGCCGATGGAGCGATTGTCTTCGCTGAGCACGCCGAAGAAGGAAGAACGGGAGATGGAGATGTCCTGTATGCCGAAATCGTTATGGTGCAGATGCGCGCCATAAAGACAGGCCTGGACGTCCTCATGGATGGAAAAACCGTCGTCACCGTTCCAGCGGGAGATCAAATTACGGAAAATCAGCCCCCGGCAACTGCCATGGGCGTTCACGCCGTCATTGGCGAAATTTTCTGTAATAATATTGTTGACAACGACATAGTTATGATTGAGAAGAACGACTCCAGACTCTTTGTAAGTTCCGTAAAATTCCTTTTCCGCCGGCTTTTCCCCTGCCGCGGCCCGATAGTAGATGCCGTTTTTATTCCAGACGGCTTCCCCCGCCTTCAGATCCTGCGGCTTTGTTTGGAAATGGACGGAAATCATCCGGCCATCTCCATTGAAGAGCCTTGGGCGCAAGGCCCCCGTCTGCACATGGTTCGCATTGAGCCATAAACCGTCTTCAATTTGCTTCCAGTTGTCGGCGGGGACTTTTTCCCTGCCGGAAAGGATGGAGCCGTTGGCTTCAACTGTTACAGGTGCGGATGGCATGCCACTACGTTGGAAAATCATGGATTCGTGGAAGATGCAACCTGAAGCCATGATCAGTGTATCGCCCGGCGACAGTTTGGACATGGCGTGGCGAATGGTCTTGAAAGGCTTGTCTGACGACAAGCCGTCATGGCTGTCCTCTCCGATGATATTGTTCACATAATAGACGGATGCCGTACAGTTTATTGCAAGCATCAGGATTCCGATCATATATATAATTTTCATGAGTGCCTCTCTTTGGTTTTCACATGTCAGTGCATATCCACATTATATATGGTATAATCCTTTTTTCAAACGGTCTACAACCATCACCCTTCCATTTCCCATTCTTTTCCAAAGACAATAAAAACCGCAAAAAGTCTAGACAATTTGCGGTTGAATCCGCAAAAGTTTTCCTAAAACAGCTGTCTAGATGTTCAAATCTGATTAGTCATGTTGCTAATTAGTGTGAAGACTTTATATTAACTAATGTTTTGAAAATCACTGTCAGAGAAAGGATATGAAGATATGAACACGGTAAAAACATTGAAGGCGCTGGCCAACGATACAAGACTGGAGATCGTGCGCATGCTTCTCGGAAAAGCAATGTGCATCCATGCTCTGGCACGACATTTCCATGTCTCTGAACCGACAATCTGCGTTCATGTCCGTTTGCTTAGGGAGGCGGAGCTTGTGTCGGGCGAAAGGAGAGGATATTTCGTCCACTACAGGGCGAACAGGGAAGCCATACAGGAATTAATAACCTGTTTTACCGATTTATCCAACATCGAACAAACCTCTTGCCAAGACTGCCACTGCCATGCAAAGGGAAGTTGCCACTGCCAGTCGAAAGGAAACCACAACCATGAAACATCATCTGAAGACCGCAATTAAGATTCTATTTCTTGTCATCGTGGCTGGCATTGTCTATTACCATTTTCGTCTGTCGCCAGTTTCCGTCCAAACGGCCATTCCCAAACAACAGGATTTAATGGACACCGTTTTCGGTACGGGAACATTGGAGGCGAAAACCGTCGTGTCCATCAGCCCAAGAAGCACGGGACAGCTTGTGGAATTATTTGCTGACCAAGGAGATAATGTCAAGACAGGACAGACGCTCTGCAAGATGGCTGCGGACGATTTGAAACAGCAACTAAAAATGTCTGAAAACGAACTTGAAGTAACGAAGGCGACCATCAAGCGTCTGGACGCGGAAATCGCCTCGGCGCAAGCGACATACGACTACACGGAACTGGCTTTTCAGCGTAGTGAGCGACTGTTCAAGGCAAATGTCGAGACACAGGCGGATTTTGACAAACAGACGGAAGCCCGAAAAGTCGCAGCGTCCGCCCTCGCCCGCGCGCAAGCCCAGAAAAACGAAGCGGAATTGACGATGGTGAAGCAATCCGCCCAAATTGAATACAATCGGACAAAACTGGCGGAGACGATATTGACGTCGCCCTTCGATGGCGTGGTCATTCGGCGGAATCGCGAAAGCGGTGCTGTCGTCAATCCAGGCGTCTCCATCATGGAAATTGCGGCAACCGATGAAATCTGGGCCTCCGTCTGGGTTGATGAAATCACCATATCGAAGTTGAAGATCGGTCAAAAGGCGCAGGTCGTCTTCCGTTCGCAGCCAGATCAGCCGTATTCCGCCACGGTACGGCGTTTGTCAAGGGAAACGGATCGCGAGACGCGTGAATTCATGGTCGATCTGGCATTGGAGAAACTGCCTGACAATTGGACGCTTGGACAACGTCTAGAAGCTAACATCATGATACAGAAACTTGAAGGCAGACTTTGCGTTCCGACAAAAATGATCCGTTGGGAAAAGAACAGCCCCTTTATTCTAGTGTTGGACAACGGTAGGATCGGCAAACGTCCACTGAAACTTGGCCTTCAGACAAAGATGGCGACGGAAATCATCGAAGGGCTTTCCACCGATGACAGACTCGTCCTTTTCCCTGATGACCATCTGCCGCATATCGGCCGGAAAGCAGAGGTGCGTGAACCATGAATCTGGCTCTCAAGGACATACGCTTCAAGTTCGGAAGATTCATGCTGACCACGTTCGGCATCAGTCTTCTGCTGATGGTCGTCATGGGCATGGGGGGAATCTATCGTGGGCTCATCCAGGAGGCCACGCTGATTATCGACCGTGCGGGAGCGGACATCTGGGTCGTTCAGAAAGACACGAAAGGCCCGTTTGCGGAAGTGTCGAAACTGCCGCGCAATATGGAGTACCGCATCGCTGCAATGGAAGGCGTGGAATCGGCAACAGCATTTGTCTCCCATACGGTTCAACGTGATTTTCAAGGGCGTGTGATCCGCATGACGATTCAAGGCCTGCCTGATGACGGCCACTGGCTTCCATTGCTCAAAGGGCGTCCGCTCCGCGACGGCCATTTCGAGATGCTCGCGGATAAATCCGCGAAGTTGCCGCTTGGAACACAAATCCGTCTTGGCAAGGATGTTTACGAAGTGGTCGGTATCACAGGTCAGATGAATGCACCGTCAGGAGACGCCATGGTTTTCGTCACCTTAAATGACGCGCTGTCCATACAAGATGATACGCCTGCGGAGGCTATCCGCTCTGAACGCGAAGCACGTGTAAGACGTTTTGATTCCATGCCTTATGGAAGCACATCCGCCGAACATGCGGAAACGCTCCGCAGTCCGTCGAAACATCCTGCGGCATTGCCTGGACGGCGTATCAGCGCCGTTCTTGTAAAGGTCCGCAAAGGCTGGAATACAGAGGAACTGCTTCGTCGCCTTCGTGAACTTCCAGATGTCTCAGCCCATACGGCCGACGGCGAACGGCAGATCATGTTGGGAGGTTTTGTGGCGCGTTCTCGTCGCCAAATCAGACTCTTCCGCACCATTCTGCTCATCGTTTCAACGGTTGTCATGACGTTGGTACTATTCATGCTCACGATGGACAAAGTGCATGACATTGCCATGCTGAAGTTGCTTGGCGCGCGAAATGGCGTCATGATCGAAATGATTCTCACACAGGCATTATTAATAGGTTGTCTCGCCTTCGGCATTGCACGATTTCTTGGACAATGGGCTTATCCGCTGTTTCCGCGGCGCGTCGTTCTAGTCACCGCTGATTTGTGGCTTCTTTTTGCCATTGTCGTGGGCGTTTCCATTCTCGCAAGCATAGCCGGTGTGGTGAAGGCAATGCTGACGGATGCAGGGGAGGTGCTCTCATGACGCAGGCTTTGCTGGCTGAAAATCTCTGCAAAAAATATGGTCGCGGCGACACCAGCGTCACCGCCTTGGACCATGTGACCATTTCTTTGAACACGGGAGAGGTCGTCGCGCTTCTAGGGCCTTCGGGCGCGGGCAAATCAACGCTTCTCACAGCTCTGGGATTGATTCGGCCGCCTGATTCCGGGCGGATTGTGATCGATGGCACGACCGTCTTCGACAACGGCTACAGGACGGACATCCGCGCCTTCCGTCGGAACAATCTCGGTTTCGTTTTCCAGAAGGCGAATCTGCTTCCCTTTTTGTCTGCTTTGGAAAATGTGCAGCTGCCTATGCAGCTTGACGACGTTTCCGGCGGTAAATCCCGCAAACGTGCCATGGAGTTGCTTTCGCAGTTCGACATGGCGGAGAGACAGGGATTCAAACCATCCGAACTCTCTGGAGGACAGCAACAACGCGTCGCTATCGCCAGAGCTCTAGCCAACCATCCGAAACTCCTCTTCGCCGACGAACCAACGGCGGCATTGGACAGTGTAATGGGACGAAAAGTCATGGAAATGATGAAGCGTGTCGCCCATGATTTCCAGACGTCCGTATTGGTCGTTACCCATGATACACGTGCCATTGATGTATTCGATCGAATCCTTCGGATGGAGGATGGGCGGATTCATGAATCATAAAAATGGAAATTGACCGATGAAACTTCTGCTTGAGCTATTTGGAGCATTCGCCAAAATAGGTTTGTTCACGTTCGGCGGCGGATATGCCATGATTGCACTTATAGAGGATATCTGTGTGGAAAGAAAAAAATGGATAACCCATGAAGAAATGCTTGATATCACGGTCATTGCAGAATCCACACCAGGCCCGATCGCTATTAATTGCGCCACATATGTCGGATATAAACGCAGTGGAATGGCAGGGGCTATTGCCGCGACAGTAGGAATCGTGCTTCCGTCATTCTGCATTATCTTCTTGATTTCCATGTTCTTGGACAGTTTTCTCGAAAACAGATGGCTTGCGAGCGCGTTTATGGGAATAAAACTGTCTGTCGGTATTCTGATTATTGATGCAGCCATCAAAATGATTGGAAAAATGCGCAATAAAACGCTACCTTGCATCATCATGTCATGTTCATTT
>JAEEGI010025871.1_pt1 | contig 11340 bp, 7 predicted proteins | sample 8958751 | NCBI WGS metagenome assembly JAEEGI01 (sample SAMN16246545, study PRJNA631951) | gut metagenome | biome: gut microbiome; feature: rumen; material: KS-attached | host: Bos | place: Iran: Karaj | collected 2018-10 | reverse complement strand
GAACTCGCCGCCGCTGGCATGCAGAAACTCTACGACGAAATCGAGGAACCTCTCATCGGCGTCCTCTCGCAGATGGAACTCACCGGCGTGAAGATTGACCTCAGTTCCCTGAAAGACTTCGCCGAATCGCTCCGCACGCAGATGAACGCCCGCGAGGCGGAAATCCGCGGCTATGCGGAAAACCCGACACTCAACGTGAGTTCTCCCAAGCAGATGGGTGAGGTCATCTTCGAAAAGCTGAAGCTGGATCCCAAGGCCAAGAAACCTACCAAGGGCAACTGGCCTACCGACGAGGAAACCCTCTCTGAGCTGGCAGACAGGCATCCCATCATCGATGCCCTGCTCGACTACCGCGGCCTGCGAAAGCTTCTCTCCACCTACATCGAGCCCTTCCCGCAGTACATCTCCGAAAAGGACGGCCGCGTTCATACCACTTTCAATCAGGCACTTACCTCCACCGGCAGGCTCTCCAGCAGCAACCCGAACCTCCAGAACATCCCCATCCGTACGGAGCAGGGGAGGGAGATACGCAAGGCCTTCGTGCCCGGGGAGTCCGGATGGGTGATGATGTCGGCGGACTACTCGCAGATCGAGCTTCGCGTGATGGCCCACCTCTGCGGTGACGAACACATGCGTCAGGCCTTCCGCGAGGGGCAGGACGTGCATGCAGCGACGGCCGCCAAGATCTTCCGCAAGCCTGTCGCGAATGTTACGGCCGACGACCGCCGCATGGCCAAGACCGCCAACTTCGGCATCATGTACGGCATCTCCTCCTTCGGCCTCGCCCAGAGGCTGAAATGCCCCCGCGCTGTGGCCAAGAAGCTGATAGACGACTACTTCGAGTCCTTCCCCAGCATCCGTTCGTTCATAGACGGCACCCTGGCGAAGGCCCGTGAAACTCTTTATACCGAAACGATGTTTGGGCGCAGACGCTACATCCCGGACATCAACTCCAACAACGCAAACATCCGCGCCATCGCCGAGCGCAATGCGGTGAACGCTCCCATCCAGGGGACGGCCGCCGACATAATCAAACTGGCGATGATCCGCGTATCCGACCGCCTGCAGAAAGAAGGGCTCAAGGCCCGGATGGTCCTGCAGATCCACGATGAACTTCTGCTGGAAGTGCCTGAAAACGAGATAGATGCGGTGAAGGCCCTGCTGGTGGAAGAAATGCAAGGTGTAATGGAACTTTCAGTTCCGCTGACAGTTGAATGCAATTATGGCAAGACCTGGCTCGAGGCCCATTGACGAACTGCTTCGTCTGGCCATCATAGGCGACGGTGCCGCCTTTACAGAACTCTGGGACACTCACATCGACTCCCTCCGCTCCTACATCAAGAGCCGGATGAAGAATCTCGACGATTTCTACGTCGACGACATCTGCTCCCGCAGTTTCGAGAAGGCGTTCCGCCAGATACGCTCGTACGACCCTTCCAAAAGCCAGTTCTCCACCTGGCTCACGAACATCGCCCACAACACGGCAGTGGATACCGTCGAGCAGGAGAATCGCTCCCACAAACGCTACGTTTCCATCGACCAGGACCGTTCCGCCGGTACGGCGGTCAGCAGCCTGGGCAGCGGGGAGGACACCCCTCTGGAATCCATCATCCGGGACGAGGACCAGGTGCAGACCGAGAAATACATCGAAGGCCTGCCCGACCTTTACCGCAGGATAGCCCGGATGCGTTTGGTTGACGGGCTGCAATACAGCGAGATAGCTGAAGAAACAGGGCTCCCGCTCAACACGGTGCGTACCCGCATCCGCCGTGCGAAAGCCCAGATAGACAAGATGAAAACAGAAGAATCGATATGACGACCAACAAATCCTTCAAGTACTGGCAGTGGCGCACCATCGTGGTTTCGATGGTAGTCTACGCCATTTACTATTTCGTGAGGAAGAACTTCTCCATCGCCATGCCAGGCCTCACCGCCGAGTACGGCATCTCCAATACCAGTTTCGGTATAGTGATAGCGATAGGCTCGCTGATATACGGCCTGAGCCGCTTCCTGAACGGGTTCGTGGTGGAGAGGGTAAGCCCCAAGACATTCATGGGCATAGGCCTGATACTCTGCGCGGCGGCCAACATCTGCTTCGGATTCGGAGTGGACGTGAGCTATTGGATTACAGGAGTGCACGAAGGCCCGCAATTCGTGAACATGCTGATCCTGGTGATGGGGGTCACCATCGTGCTTAACCAGTATTTCCAGGGGATGGGATTCCCTCCCTGCGCGAGGATGCTTCCGCAGTGGATAGCTCCCGGAGAGCTTGCCACGAAGATGAGTATCTGGAACACTTCGCACTCCGTCGGTGCCTTCTGCGCCGTGGTCGTTTGCGGCCTGCTGATGACCAATATGGGCGCGGATATGTCCGGTGACAGCAGCATCGTGGCGCGCATTACCGAGAACCTTGCCGCGAGCATCAAAGGATGGGATAATCTTCCCGCCGCCGACCAGACCTCCCGCATCATGGCGTATGCATCCCACTACGGGGCCTGGCGCTGGTGCTTCATAGTGCCCGCAATCGTGGCCATCGGAGGTGCTTTCCTGTGCTTCACCGGCCTGAAGGACACGCCCCAGAGCGTCGGTTTGCCGGAGATAGCCGAAACCCACACCGGCAAAGAGGCCACTGAAGGAAAGAAGGGGGCCCACGGAGCTTTCCTCAAGCACATGGTCTTCTTCAACAAGTGGGTTGTGCTCTACGCGCTCGCGAACATCTTCGTATACGTGCTGCGCATGGGCGTGCTCGACTGGGGCCCGAAGTTCCTCACGGAGGACCGTGGAATGAACATTCAGGGTGCCGCCTGGTCGGTGGCCGTGTTTGAACTCACCGCCATCTTCGGCACCATCTTCGCCGGATGGGCGACGGACAGTATATTCAAAGGCCGTGCGCACCGCATGTGCCTGTTCTCCATGGTCGGCTCGGTCATCTTCCTTGGGCTCTTCGCCCTGGTGGAGATGCCCGTGATTCTTTCTACGATAGTGCTGGCGCTGGCCGGATTCTGCATCTACGGACCCCAAGCCCTCATCGGCATCGGCGCAGCCAACCAGGCCACCAAGGAGGCATCCGCGACCGCCAACGGCCTCACCGGAATCCTAGGTTATGTGGGTTCGGCCCTTTCCGCCATCGGAGTTGGCCTGATTGCAGATAACTTCGGCTGGCGCGCGGTGTTCATCACCTTCATCTGCGTAGGCGTGGTGGGTGCTGTCATCTTCCTGACCATGTGGACGGCTCCCCGCGACGGCTACGAGCGTTCCCGCAAGTTCACCGAAAAACTGATGTCCGATGAATAAGGATCTTCGCGACAAACTGCTGGCCTTGCGCCACATAGCCCTCGATATGGATGGCACCATCTATATGGAGAACAACATCTTCCCCTTCACGCTGGACTTCCTTGCGAAGCTGACTCGCATGGGGATAACGTATTCCTTCCTGACCAACAATCCCACCAAGTCGCTGGACGATTATCTCGCCAAGCTGGCGCGGATGGGGATCAAGGCTGACCGGGAGCAGATGTACAGCACCGTGCCGGCAACCATAGATTACATAAAGACGCATCTGCCCGCCGTCAAGAGGCTGTTCCTGTTGGGAACGCCCTCGATGATCAGCCAGTTCGAAGAGGCCGGTTTCGAGAGCACTTCGGAGTCGGCAGACGACGTGCCCGACGCGGTCGTGGTGGCCTTCGACACCACCCTGGTGTATCCGCGCCTCTGCCGTGCCGCATGGTGGGTGTCGCAGGGGCTGCCCTATCTCGCCACCAATCCCGACAAGGTCTGCCCGACCGACCAGCCGACCATCCTGGTGGACTGCGGATCTCTTTGCAAGTGCATCGAATACGCCACCGGGCGCAAGCCGGACGTGACCATAGGCAAGCCGGATCCCGCCATGCTGGCGGGGATAGAGGGCCGTTACGGCCTGAAGCCTTCGCAGATCGCGATGGTGGGGGACCGCATCTATACAGACGTGGAGATGGCATACAATGCCGGAGCTTTCGGGGTGCTGGTGCTCAGCGGCGAGACTACACTGGAAGTCGCCAAGGCCTGGCCCCATGCGCCCTCGCTTATCTGCCGGGACATTGAAGAACTAGGATGCCTGCTGGAGGAGGCACACGGATTATGCTGATACCTTCGGAACAGGATTTTGCGCAGGCGATTGCGCTCTGGCGCGAGTGGAACGGGCGCATCAACGTCATTTCCCGCAAGGACGAAGACAATATCTTTGCCCACCACATCCTGCATTCGCTGGCTATCGCGCAGTATCTGGAAATGTACTACCCATCCGCGACGGGAAGTTTCTTGGACGTCGGAACTGGCGGGGGCTTCCCTGGTATTCCGCTGGCGATGGTGATACCGGAGGCGAAGTTTACGCTATGCGATTCGATAGGAAAGAAAGTGCGTGTGGCGCAGGCAGTTGCGGATGGGTTGGGGCTGAAGAACGTGGAATGCGTGAATGCCCGAGTGGAAAGCCTGCAGGGGCAGTGGGACTGGATTGTGAGCCGCGCCGTTACCAGCCTTGAGAACTTCTACCCGTGGGTACGCGGCCGCTTCAACCGCAGCATACTTTACCTCAAAGGCGGAGACATCGACTCCGAAATCGCCGCTCTGCAGCGCAAATTCCGCATTCCGGACGCGGACATACGCACCTGGAGGATAGATTCGTGGCTAAAAGACGAATATTTTGCAGAAAAATTTGTAATTGAAATTGCAGATAAACGTTTAAAACCGCTATAATTGGTTTTTTTAATGTAACTTTGTTGCACTAGCTCGTGGCCACGACGGTCACGGGCTTTTTGCAATTATTATGGGAAACTCTAAACTGTTTTCGTATTACGTTGGTAATATGAATAAACTCATTAAAGCTTCTGCTTTAAGTGGCAATACGTTGATTAAAAGCCAGTTATCCATGGCCTCCAGTAATCTGGTAAAAATGCTGGGAGATATGGGTGCAATAGTTGATGAATCGTATCGACATGTAATAGACAACAACGCAATACGCCATATTCTCAAAACTCACGGAGGAAAATCAGAAATACTGCGTGGTCAAATACCTATAACGCAGAGAGACATGTATAGAATCCCGACTATTATTTCAGAATATGACACAATAAATATAGATAACAATCGTCGAGGACAAACACTCGTCATTTACACGAAAACATTCGATGATGGTGTGTTATTCTATGTAGAGGAGATTAGACTGGGGCGTCGAGAGTTAGCAGCAAGCACTTTGTATAAAAGAAAAAAAGAAGACTCACCGACGCTAATAGAATAATCTACGCAATTTTCGGATTTGTCTCCTTTTTTTGCAAAGATAATGACTTTTTTATAAAAGCCAAATACTACCACTTATATTACATTCCCAGATTCTTAAAGATGAATGCATAGATATCCGCCTGCTCCTCGAGCACTTTGGCGAGAGGCTTGCCGCCGCCGTGACCGGCCTTGGAGTCGATGCGGATGAGGCAGGGATTCGGGCCTGCGTTGCATTCCTGGAGGGTAGCTGCGAACTTGAACGAGTGTGCGGGGACGACACGGTCGTCGTGATCGGCAGTGGTAACCAGGGTTGCGGGATAGCTCACACCCGGCTTCAGGTTATGCAGCGGTGAATAGCCATACAGATACTTGAACATCTCCTCGCTGTCTTCGCTGGTGCCGTAGTCCGGAGCCCAGTTCCAGCCGATGGTGAACTTGTGGTAGCGGAGCATATCCATAACGCCCACCTGAGGAATTGCAACTGCATAGAGCTCAGGACGTTGCGTCATGCATGCACCCACGAGCAGGCCACCGTTCGAGCCGCCGACAATTGCCAGTTTCTCGGGCTTGGTATATCCTTGGGCTATCAGCCATTCGGCCGCGCCGATGAAATCGTCGAACACGTTCTGCTTGTTCATCTTGGTACCTGCCAGATGCCAGGCCTCGCCGTATTCTCCGCCTCCGCGCAGCGTCACCTGCGCATAGATGCCGCCAGCCTCGAGGAAGGGCACCCTGCTGGCAGAGAAGCCCGGAGTAAGGGATATGTCGAATCCGCCGTAGCCGTAGAGATACACCGGATTACTGCCATCCAGCTTCAGATCCTTCTTGTGGGTGAGGAACATGGGGATGCGGGTGCCGTCCTTGCTCTGGAAGAACACCTGCTCGCTCACGAGCTCGGACAGGTCGAACGCGGTCTTGGGCTCGCGGAAGAGTTTGCTCTCGCCGGTCTGCACGTCGAAGCTGTAGATGGTGCCGGGGGTAGTGAAGGATGAGTAGGAATAGAAGCACCAGGGCTCGTCCTTCTTGCCGCTGAAGCCGGCGCTGCCGACTCCGGGAAGTTCGATTTCCTGCAGGCAGTTGCCGATGATATCATACACCCACGCATGCGTGGAGGCATCTTTCAGGTAGGTGGCGATTATCTTCCCGTCCACGAAAGTGACCCCTTGCAGCACGCAGTCGCTCTCCGGAATCAGGTCCGTCCAGTGCTTGTATGTAGGATATTCGAGGTCCGCGACCACCACCTTGTTGAGCTGAGCGCCACGGTTGGTGAAGATGTATATCTTGTCGCCGATGGTCTCGATGGGCATGCAGGAGTTCTTCATGTCCGCGGTCATCTGAATCCATTCGGCATCAGGCTTACGCAGGTCCATAACATAGAGGTTGTTGCCCACGTCGGCGCCATCCTCATATAAGAAAGCGATGGTCTCTTCGTCGTTCACCTCAACCTGGTAGAAGCGCAGGGGCTCCGCCGGATTGCTGAAGAAAAGCTCGTCCTCACTCTGAGGAGTGCCGATCCTGTGATAGTATATCTTGTGAACCTCATTCTTGCCGCTGAACTCGTGGCCGTCCCCTTCGGGGGCGTCGTAGGCGCTGTAGTAGAAGCCCTCACCGCGCCAGGATGCCCCGGTGAACTTGGCCCAGACTATATGGTCTTCCAACAGCTGTCCGCTCTCCACATCCATCACGAAGATCTCTTCCCAATCGCTTCCGCTGCGGGAGATCACGTATGCCATGTATTTGCAGTCGTTCGAGAAATACGTGCCCTTGAGCGCCACGGTGCCGTCTTCGCTGAGGGTGTTCGGATCCAGGAATACGCTGGGCTCGCCGTCGAGGGAATCCATTTCGTAGAGCACGCTCTGGTTCTGGAGGCCGTCATTCTTGTAGAAATACCACTTGCCGTTCTTCTTGTGGCCGGGAACGCCCACTTTCTCGTAGTTGCTCACTTCCTTGAGGCGGGAAAGAAGCTTCGTGCGGGCCGGGAGTTTGCGGAGATATGCGTTCGTCACCTTGTTCTGGGCTTTCACCCATGCCGCGGTTTCGTCGGATGCGTCATCCTCCAGCCAACGGTACGGGTCTGCGACCTCAGTGCCGAAATAATTGTCTACTGTAGCGTCTTTCCGCGTCTGCGGAAGTTTAGGTGCACATGCACATGCGATCATTGCTGTCACGATCAATAAGTACTTTGTTTTCATGACCGAAAGATACGAATTATTATTTAAATGACTGAGCCGGCTTTGCGGGCCGGCTCAGTCGTATCGAATGAGATTCGAATACTACCACCTGTCTTCAGAAGACACGGTAAGCTTCTTGCGGCCGTGTGCACGGCGGGCTGCAAGGACGCGACGGCCGTTGGGAGTGCTCATGCGCTCGCGGAAGCCGTGCTTGTTGACGCGCTTGCGGTTTGAAGGTTGAAATGTCCTTTTCATATCTTAACTTTTTTTAATTTTCGCGTTAGGGAGTGCAAAGGTAGTTTTTTCCAATCTCAATTACAAATTTTTCTGCAAAATATTCGAATTTTATTCTTCCCCAAGGAACATCGGGTCCCAGGCGGGGAGCATGACGGGCTTCTGCTTGAGCAGGGCCTGGATGTCGGCGGGGACGTATTTCTTCTCCACGACCAAGCGGAACATGTATTCGTTGAACCATTCGTCGGTCATGATGATGTTGCCCTGCCAGCCGGTGTCGCCCCAGCTGTTCTCCACCAGCCACTTCTGGGGAACGCCTTCCTTCAGATCCACCCCGATCAGTGTCATTGCATGGGATGAACCGCTGGCGTGGGTGAGCACGCGCTGCTTCTTGTCCATGGTGTACTTCACGCCCAGCAGGCTTTCATAGTCGAAGTTGGAAATGTCGGCGATACCGCGCTCGCGGTCGAGGAACTTGCCCACATCGCAAGAAAAATACATTGCGTCGCCGCCTTTGATGGAAGCGATGGCCATCTTCTTGATATCATCCAGAGGCAGGTTGACATAGAGCCAGTTGTGGCCGTCGTAGGTGTGGCGGTCGTACTCGATCTCATACACCTTCCCGTACTCGCGTGCGGGGTCGTTCATGAACATGATGTAGTTGTTCTGAAGGTCATATCCCACGAACTCCTTGTAGAACTCCAGGGGAGTATAGGTCTTCGTGCTCACGGCATTGCCCTTGGAATCGCGCCTGGTCCACTCGAACTCGGTCGGAGGTACGCCGAGGGTGAGGGCGAGGATGCGGTAGACTTCTTTCAGCATATCCACCTTCATCTTCTGGAGGTCGGCCTTCTTGCCGGCATCGCGCAGGGCGAGACCATCCTGGCGGAGGATGGTGGTAAGCTGTCCGCGGAAGGCGGAAGTGCTGTTGGCGGAGAGGCTCTCGGGGAAGATCTCCGCAGGCACCACGCCGTACTTGCTCACGAGGTCGGCAACTCCCGTGAAGGTGCCGCCGTCACTGATGGGATGGGCGAAGAGCCAGTCCACGGTGCGGTCGTCGAGGGGCTTGTTTCGGGTGTCGATGACAGCCTGCAGGAAGAGGTTGGCCTTCTCAAGCTGGTCATAGAAAAAGCAGTAGTTCTGACTGAACTGGAATTCGCCGAGGTCGAAGCGCTCTATGGCGGATGCGCGCATCACGTTGAGGCCGGTGAAGAGCCAGCAGCGTCCGGAGGACTTCTGGTTGGTGCGGCCCTTGGTCTTCACCATGTCGGAGAAGTGGGTGTCGATCATCACGGACCTGTCAGCGTTCTTCGCGAGCGTGGCGAGGGGAGTGGTGTTCATGGCGTTGCGGAGGGCCCTGTCGGTGGCCGTCCCTTCATAGCCTTTGCGGATTTCACCCAGAATGCCTTCGTCAAGGCCACCCTTCTGGGCATAAGCGCTCACGGAAAGGAGCGCCATGGTAATCACGAGTATCTTCTTCATATTCAGTTAGTTATTATCATCATTATTTAAATGTTCGGCAAGTTCTGATGGGATTATCGAGCCGCGGCCCCCGACCATCCTTCCTCCGGCCTTCAGGCTGGCTTTGGAGCGTTTGCGGGTAGCACCCAGATTCTCGAGCTTGGCAATCTTCTTTACCACGCTCTGGCTAGATCCGGTGAGCAGCTTGGTGGATTTATCATAGGACGTGCCGAGTGCTTTAATTTTCTCTCCCAAGTTCACATATTCATTCATCCAGCTCTCCAGCTCGCTCATGAGTTCCGATGCGGCCTTGAAGACCTCCTGGATGTTGCGCTGCTGGTCGAACTGCCTCCAGGCCACCAGGATCATGTTAAGCACTATCGCGAGCGACATCTGGCTCACGATCAGCACTCCCTGGTTCTTGGCCTGCTGCCAGAGCAGGGGGGCCTCCTCCTGCATCAGCAGGAAGGCGTTTTCTATGGGGATGAACATGATGTTGTAATCTATCTTCTTGCGCCCTTCGGGGATGTAGGATGCATAGTCCTTGCCGCGGAGTTCGTCCACGTGGCTGAGTATGCTGGCGACGTGGGCCTTGGCCAGGCGTTTGCGATCTTCGGGCGTTATAGCCTGATTCCATTCTGCGAAAGCCTTGAGGCTGACCTTGGAGTCGACTATGACCTCGCCGCCGTCCGGGTAGTGCACTATCACGTCCGGAATCATGGTGTTGTCGTCGTCGCTCTTGATTTCGTGTCCGAATTCATCGAGTATGACTCCCTGCAAGTCGAAGTTCACGCCTTGCTTGAGACCGCTCTCGCGGAGCAGGTCCACGAGGAGCATCTCTCCGAAGTCACCCTGAGTCTTGCTCTGGCCGGTAATTGCATCTGCAAGGGCCTGGGCCTGGTTCCCCACGTTCTTGCTCTGCTCGGAAAGGAGATGTATCATCTTCTCCATGGAGCCGCTGCGTTCGGCGTTCTTCTCGTCGGAATGCTTTACGCTCTCGCTGAATTCCTTGAACTTCTCCTGGATGGGTTTCAGAAGTTCGCCCACTCTCTCCTCGCTGGTCTTGCGGAAGTGCTCGCTGTTCTCGGCGCTGAGGGCCTTGAACGCATTGCGCATCTCCTCCAGCGACTTTTCCGCCCGCTCCCGTTCGGCCTGAAGGATGGCTTCCTGCATGTTCCGCTGCTCCTTCGCTGCCGCCTCCCTTTGCGCCTGCATCTGCATCTGCGCTTCTTCCTGCGTTGCCAGTTTGGCTTCCAGTCCCGATTTCTTGGCTACCAGCACGATGATGGCCACTACCGCAAGGACGAGTAAAATGCTGAGTATTATAGTCAAAGTATCCATATCACAAAATTACTGACGTGAACGAAGCGGTGCGAGCGCCACTATCAGGCCGATCAGCGCCACGCCGGCTGCGGAGAGCAGCACATCGCCGAAGCGAAGAACCACCGGATAGGCGTCCACCACGAAGTTGCCGGGCATCTTAACCAGTCCGAAGTGCTGCTGAAGCAGCGCCAGGCCCACTCCAAGCACGACTCCCACGGCCATGCCCAGCAGGGAGATCAGCCAGCCTTCCAGCACGAAAACCTTGCGTATCAGCTGGTCTGATGCGCCCATCGCGCGCAGCGTCTCCATATCCTCCTGCTTCTCGATTATCAGCATCGAAAGGGAACCGAAGATGTTCAGCGCCACGATTATAACAATGAATAACAATATAAGGAAGATGGCGGCCTTCTCGTAGCGCATCATCTTGTAGAGGGCCTCGTCCTGCATGTAGCGGTCCTGCACCGTGAAATCCGGCCCCAGCTGCGAGCGCAGGGCCTTCAGGAAACGTCGCTGCTGCCTGGCCGTGAGGCCGTCCGCGAAGCGTATCTCCACGGCGGAAACCTCGCTGGAGTAGCCTGTAAGCGAGCGCATCACCCCTATGGGGATGATCATGGTGCCTTCCGCCCCGGCGTCCGAGGTGTGGGGAATGTCCATCACTTTAGAAGGATAGAGTTCGGCGGTATGCAGGGATGCGGCCGGGTTCGAGGGGGAGATGTGCCCGGTGCGGTCCGGATACCAAACCTCCAACGGCGAAAGAAACTTGGGATTGATGCCCAGCTTCCAGGCGAGGTCGCTCCCGACGACGGCCAGCCGGAGATCGCCCCTGCGCAGCTCCAGACCAGTTTCTTCGGCGTACACGTCATCCACGCCTTTGGCGTTCACGACGCTCTGCTTGCCC
>JAEEGI010025867.1_pt1 | contig 11341 bp, 13 predicted proteins | sample 8958751 | NCBI WGS metagenome assembly JAEEGI01 (sample SAMN16246545, study PRJNA631951) | gut metagenome | biome: gut microbiome; feature: rumen; material: KS-attached | host: Bos | place: Iran: Karaj | collected 2018-10 | reverse complement strand
AATCGATAAGGTTGATACATCTAAGGGAAAACTGGAGTTTAATAATATTGATCTTATGTATTATCCGCTTATGTCTCCAAATAATAGTGGAGAAGGAACTTATGTTCCAGCATGGGTAGTAGACTCAGGCTCCGGAAATATGATCAATGCAAGAATTATCATCAATGCAGTTGATGGTTCTTATATAGATACTATTTATGAGTGATTAGCATTATAAGGGGTGAAGGAATGATTAAGAAATGGGGGATTCGCAACAAATCTATTGCAGCACTTATGCTTGGGGGTATTCTTCTTTCAGGATGCGGCAAAAATGCGCAGATAGAAGAGTATGGAGGCCAGGCAGTTGAAGTCAGTGATAATACAGAAGAACTGGCAGAAACTACTGGCGGCGGAAAAAGTTCAGAACTCGGCACACTGGCTGATAAACTTGGAGGTACAGAGCTTTCATGCAAAGATTCAATAATTGTCAGGGGTCAGCCTATAAATGTTGATCTGAAGTATACTGTTCCGGATATTGAAACTGTGCCTACTTACAGGGTAACGCCGATAACAGCAGAAAGTATAAAAGAAGATGAAATAGTAAAGAATATATTTGGAGATTCAGCAGTTCCTTTAAACGGAGAGGATAGACAAGACCTGCGAAGAGAAATGGGTGATTCTGCTGCGCTGATCTCTATAGGGCAGTCTATATTAAGTGATAATGATATAAGCGGATATTTCTCAGGTGAAAGATGTGCCTGCTGGATAGAAAATGATAATTTCTTTTTCCATGTGTATGAAGGTATATATCGTGAAAAGGAATATCAGATGATTATATCTTATAGTGGAAAGACCGGAAATGAGTGCGTGCTGCTTTATCCTAAAAAGATTACGGATATGAGCGGGGATGAGCAGCTTGATAACTATTCACTCACAGCCATAGATGGTACTTTAAGTACCTACGATATTGAAACTGTTCATGTTATAGACATTAATGATATCATGTCAGACAGACCTAACGAATGCTCTATGACTTATCAGGAATTATCAGATGTTATATATAATACATTACAAAATGATTTTTATATAAAAGTTCCTAAGGATGAGAGAGGAATAACATTTTTCAATAAGGAATTTGAGGAACTATATGCTGATCAACCGGAAATGCTAAGTAAAGGTTCTCATAATGAAATAATATACTATAATGATAGTGTACTTAAGGATGAGAATCTGTCGGGGGCGGTCCGTAATGGTTATGTGGCAACCATATTACCGAAATATGATAACATATACTTTATGAATGCTTCTGATTTTAATCCTATAGGTCAGATGGAATTTCTTGATGCACTTGCGCTTGTTGATGAAAAAGGCATTGTTGCGCTGCATTTTTCTATCGCATATAATTTCGAGGAAGAGCTGTCGGATAATTCTTCAATACTGAAGTTTGATACTGCTATGGAAGCTTTCAAGAAAGATGTGGTTGATAATCTGGATCTTGGTCAGCTGAAAAACACAACAGTAAGTCAAAAGATGTCTTTTGAAAAGATAGAAATGGTTTATTATCCTATAAGCAATCCTGATAAACCGGGTGAATGTACTTATGTTCCGACGTGGGCAGTATTCTTAGGTACAGGAAACAAAGGAAATGGAGCTACGTATATTGCAATGGTTTTAATAAATGCGGTGGATGGTACATATATTACAACCTGCACTGATACGGAGGCATATATTTTACAAATAGATATGTATTAGGGGGGTATAATGTTTAAATTAAGGGGTAAAAGGGTTATAACACCGATTCTTTTAAGCGGATTACTTGCTATGTCAGGCTGCGGTAAAAAAGTTGACACTATTGAAGAGTATGGTGGACAGACTGTGGAGCAGATTGAAAATACGGGCGTAGAGAATACCGGGTCTGAAGATGCATCTTCCGAAACATCAGGAGGTGTGACAGGCGTAGATGAAGGATCTCTTTCTGAAAAGCTGGGCGGAGAAAAGCTCTCTTTTAAAGACTCAGTCGAAGTACAGGGACAGTTTATATCTATTGATCTGGAATATAATGTACCCGATATTGACAGATTACCAACCTATAGGGTTACCCCAATGACTTCTGAATCCATAAAGGAAGATGATATAGTTAATAATTTATTTAAGGATACAGCAGTCCCGATTAATGATGGTCGAGTTCTCACTAAAGCAGAAGGTGACAATGTTGAACTTATAAATTATATAAAACAAATATATACTCTTAATCTTTTAGGCGATGGTACCGGTGGTGACAGATGTGATGCCTGGAAAGAAGACGGTGATTTTTATCTACATACATACGAAGGAAAGTATCGTGATAAGGATTATCAGTTAGCTATATCATACAGTAGTATTTACCAGGAAATGTATGTATTGCTTTATCCTAAAAATATGCCGGATGTTGGTTCGAAACCGGAATTAAAAGAATGGGGATTTTCGGGTCTGGATGGAAATCTAAGCCTTTATTATCATAATACGATGAAAATGTTTGATATCCATGATGTAATGGCTGACAGACCTAATGAATGCAAGTCAACAGATGATCAGTTATCAGATATGGTCAGACAGTCCCTGAGGGATGATTTTTATATAAATCTTCCGGAAGGAGACGCCGGATTAACATTTCATAGAAATATTTTCGATGAATATTTTACAGTCAATGATGATAAAATCAATGATGACAGTAAGTGCGAGATCGTATTCTTTGACGAAGAAATGATCGATGATCCGACATTTGAAGGCGCAATACGTCATGGATATGTAGGACTTTTGATGCAGGGACCTGAAGATATTATATTCTTAAATAAAAAGGTTTATTTAAGTTCAGGTAATACCGGAATGGTTCAAGTGGATGATGATGGACTGATCGGATTGCAGTTTGGTATATCATATAATTTTGAAGAAGAACTTTCTGATAATGCTGAATTACTAAATTTCCAGACGGCAATGGAAGCTTTAAAAAAGGATGTTTCAGAACATCTTGATCTTTCTCAGGTTGATTCAAAGGGACTGGCTTTTAAAGAAATTCAAATGTTATATTTTCCAATCGACTCACCGGAAAATCCGGGAGAATGTACCTATGTTCCTGCATGGGCTGTAGTAGCTTCGAATGGACAGGATTTTGGCAATGGATATGCTCTGAGATGTATTTTTGTTATAAATGCTCTGGACGGTTCATTTATAGATATTGCTTATCCTAATGATATTGGATTTTCATCATCCACACAGGAATAAAATAATGCCGCTGATCTTTAAATTAGGATCGGCGGCATTTTGCTATCTGTATCTGTTAAAACAGCATATTGTATTGATCGGGTCGGTTATATCAGGATGGGTCTCTTTGATATAATCAGCCGGGATATCTATCAGCATATATCGCTCAGTATGACCACGGAAGTATTCCTTGCCATCGATAGTGACTTTCTCCTCGATAAGAACGTTAAGAGGTTCGTTGGTAAAGCTCTGCTCATAAGACGCTTTATTTGCCTCACTGAGAGACAGAAGTCTGTCGCTTCTCACATTTTTTATATTTTCAGGAATCTGATCGGGCATCTTGTCTGCAACGGTTCCTTTGCGTCTTGAATACTTAAATACATGCATTTCATAAAAATTGATGCGTTTAAGATTCTCATAAGTAGTTTCGAAGTCTTCGTCTGTCTCGCCTGGGAATCCGACTATGACATCGGTTGTAAGAGCAGGACGGTCGAAATACTGTCTTATCTTATCACATACAGCTATAAATTCAGCTATAGTATATTTTCTGTTCATGCGTTTAAGCGTGTTGTCACAGGCACTCTGAAGCGAAAGATGAAAATGCGGACAGAAGTTTGGAAGTTTGCTTACAGCTGTCAGAAATTCATCTGTTATAACTCTAGGCTCCAGAGATCCTAATCGGATACGTTCAAGACCGGGTATCTCAGCTACTTTACAGATAACATCTATAAGTGTGGCACCGACATCTGCATCATCATAGGATGAGAGATTGATTCCGGTCAGAACTACCTCTTTAACACCGTTAGAAACAATGTCGGTAATCTCTGAAACTACTTCAGACAGTTTACGGCTTCTTATACGGCCTCTGACATAAGGAATTATGCAGTAGGTACAAAAATTGTTGCAGCCGTCCTGAATCTTTATATAAGCCCTTGTATGGCCTTCAGGCATATGAAGACGGAGGTCATCGTATTCTGAGTCTTTATTGATATCTACAAAGTTGTCATCAGCCTTATGCTCGGAAAGGAATTCGCTTATGATTCTAGGACATTCGCTTTTCTTGTTATTTCCGATGATAAGATCAACTATGCCTTTTTTTATAATATCTTCAGAAGCTGCCTGAACATAACATCCGGTTGCGATTATCACAGCATCCGGTGACAGTTTTCTCATTCGGCTTATAATCTGTCTGGATTTCTTATCAGCCATATTTGTAACCGAGCATGTATTGATGATGCATATATCAGGAGCAGAAGACGGATCTTCACCATCAGAGCCGGTAAGAGATATGCATCCGTAATCTTCGAGACGTTCATACATGGCGTCTGATTCGTATTGATTTACCTTGCAGCCAAGTGTATAAATATATACTTTTTTGTCTTTTAAGTTTTCGTACATTCTATCAGATTCCTAACTAATATTTTTATGTTATTCATAACTTATGATTGTTGACTTTTAGCCAGTAAACTTTTAGAATTATAGCATAGTTGTTGTAAAAACAAAATTTTATTTTGGAGGTTTTATATTATGCAGACAGTTTATGTATCACTCAATTCAATCGACAAGGTAAAGTCCTGCGTTAATGATATCAGCGGATTCAAGAACGATTTCGATCTTGTTGCCGGAAGATATACAATAGATGCAAAATCAATCATGGGTATTTTCAGTCTTGATATTTCTAAGCCTATAAAGCTTAACATCTATGAAGGCGATGACATTGATACAATTCTTGATGTAATTAAACCATATATAACAGAGTAATAGCACAATGGATAATAACGAAACACAATTCAATCAGAATAATACATATATGGGAAATATTCAGCAGTTTTCTAACGAACAGCCGTCTATGACTCCATATAATCAAAACAAGAGACCTGTTAACTTTCCGAATCAGCAGATGAACAGCTATCCTGATCAGGGAGCTCCCGGACAGGGCTATGGACAGAACTTTATGAACCAGCAGCCTCAGAACTTCCAGAATCAGCAGTTCGGACAGGGATTTCAGAATCAGCAGGGGCAGGGATTCACAGGACAGCAGCCTGGATATCCGGCACAGCAGCAGGGATTGATGAACCAGCAGTATGCCGGAAATCAGAATTATGCTACAGCTCCTCAGCCTGAGAAAGCTAAAAAGAAGTATACGGTTCAGATAGTATCGCTTATCGTATTTTTCCTTATAGTAGGTGCGACAGTACTCGCGATATTCATGAACTGGGGACCTTTCAAGCAGAAGGGCGGTAAGGCCAGTGTTAACGAACTTTTCGATGCATATATACAGGCAGTTAATGACAGAGATGTCGATGCTTATATGAAGCTTCTTATGAAAGCTGAGAGAATGAGCGACGAAAAGAAGGCTGTAAAGAAGATGATGGCTGAATTCACTGAAGATCAGAAGGATATGACTCTTGTTGTCGGTTCTTCAAAGGATCTTGGAGATGCAAAGAAGAAAGCGGTTTCAGAAAAGCTTAACAACATGTCTATGATGCCTGTAAGAGTTGATTCCGTACAGGAAGTTGATGCAACACTTAAGTATGGCGATGAAGAAAAGCATGTTAAGTTTACTGTTATCGAAAGCTGTGACAGTTTCTTTATAGATGATGTAATGCTTAAATAATTGTCCTATGCTTGATAAAGATATGAGAGAACCCCTTTTCGATTATCTCGATACAGAATTCGGAAAGGTAAGGACCATAGAAGAGAAGATCATCAAAAAGTCCCGTGCAGACGTTTTAGCCATAACAGATGGCGCGATAATTGGCATCGAGATTAAGTCGGATGCGGATACATATACGAGACTTGCTACGCAGGTTAAGGATTATGATAAGTATTGCGATTACTGTTATATTGCTGTTGGTGAGAGCCACAGACTGCATGCGGCAGAACATGTTCCCGATCATTGGGGCGTTCTCGTGATATCTCCTGACGGAGATGTGAGACAGCAGAGAGAGGCGAATCTTAACAAGAAGGTAAAGCTTAAGACACAGCTTGATCTGTTGTGGAGACCTGAGCTTCTCAGCATACAGCTGAAATACGGATATCCTAAATATGCTAACAAGAAGCGTAGTGTGATATATGATTATCTTATAGAGCGGCTTGATGAAGAACAGCTGAAAAGGGATATGACGGATCAGCTCTTTGAAAGAGATTATACAGTCTTTGATATTCCTGCTTTGAAGAAACCTCATGCCAAAGCTGAGAAAAAGAAGAAATCCGGCAGCGGCATACTGGCTGAGAAATCCCTTTTACATGTAAGCCATTACGTTGGTAAAAGGACGAGCGGAAGAAGAAAAAGACACAGATCTAAGTAAATTAAGATCTGTCAAATAAAAATACTTGACAAACCCTCTGCAGGATTGTATTATAACAAAGGCTCGCAGAGGGTTTTTATATTGTACATTACAAGAATCCTGAGGTTAGAATATATGGAGAAGATAGTAAGGCAGACACTTTTGTTTGATTTTTACGGTGAACTGCTTAATGAACATCAGAAGAATGTTTATGGAGATATCATTTCCAGTGACTTATCATATTCAGAATTTGCGAGTGAGAATAACATTTCCAGGCAGGCTGTATTTGATCTTGTAAAAAGATGCAACGAAAAGCTTGAAAGCTATGAAGAGAAACTCAGATTAGTTGAAAAGTTTATGAATGCGAGAAATCGTCTCGAAGAGGTTAACAGTATTATATCCGATATGAGAGACAGCACTGCAGATAAGAAGCTTATAGGACTTTGTAATGAGCTTCTGGAAAAATCAGAAAAGATCATAGATGAGTTTTAGATTATTTAGGAGATAAAAATTGGCATTTGACAGCTTAAGTGATAAACTTCAAAACGTTTTTAAGAACCTTAAGAGTAAGGGTATAGTTACTGAAGATGATGTTAAAGCTGCCATGAAAGAGGTTAAGAGAGCACTTCTCGAGGCTGATGTTAATTTCAATGTAGTTAAACAGTTCGGGAGCACCGTCAGTGAGAAGGCTGTTGGTGAGGATGTCATGAAAGGTCTTAATCCCGGACAGATGGTTATTAAGATTGTTCGTGATGAACTTGTTTCCCTTATGGGTTCAGAGATTACAGAGCTTAAGACTCTTCCTGAGAATCAGCTTACCATCATTATGATGTGTGGTCTTCAGGGTGCCGGTAAGACAACATCTGTTGCAAAGCTTGCCGGTCAGTTCAAGAACAGAGGTAAGAAGCCGCTTCTCGTTGCCTGTGACATTTACAGACCTGCAGCTATTCAGCAGCTCCAGATCAACGGTGAGAAGGTTGGCGTTCCTGTTTTCTCTATGGGTACTGATTATAAGCCTGTTGATATTGTAAAGGCGGCTATAAGCCACGCTGATAAGAATAATATCAATATGCTTTTTATAGATACCGCAGGTCGTCTTCATGTCGATGATGACATGATGGCAGAGCTTGAGGAGATCAAGGCAAATGTGCCTGTTACCTATACACTTCTTACAGTAGACTCCATGACAGGTCAGGATGCTGTAAATGTAGCCACAACCTTTAATGACCGTATCGGTGTAGACGGAATCATTCTTACAAAGCTGGACGGTGATACAAGAGGTGGTGCTGCACTTTCCATCAAGACTGTTACAGGTAAGCCTATCATGTATGTCGGTATGGGCGAAAAGCTTACAGATCTTGAGCCTTTCTATCCGGACAGAATGACAAGCCGTATCCTTGGAATGGGCGATGTCGAAACTCTTATCGAGAAGGCACAGGCCGCTATCGACGAGGAGCAGGCTGCAGAGATGGAAGCCAAGATAAGAAAGGCTACATTTGACTTTAATGACTTCCTGTCTCAGATGGAACAGATGGAAAAAATGGGAGATATTAACGATCTCATCGGTATGATTCCTGGTATGGGCAGCAAGGTTGGTAATATTGATATCGACCCTAAGGCTATGTCACATCCTAGAGCAATCATCCTTTCCATGACACCGGAGGAAAGAGCTAATCCAAATCTTATTAACGTAAGTCGTAAGAACAGGATAGCACGCGGAGCAGGTCTGGATATCAGTGAAGTAAACCGATTCATCAAACAGTTTGAACAGTCCAAGAAGATGATGAAACAGTTCTCCGGCATGATGGGCGGTAAGAAAAAGAGAAGAGGATTCGGAGGCTTCAAGCTTCCTTTCTAAATAAATAACAAATTATATTTTTATTCTATGGAGGAATTTTAAAATGGCAGTAAAGATGAGATTAAAGAGACTTGGTTACAAGAAGCACCCAATCTACAGAGTTGTAGTTGCAGATGCAAGAACTCAGAGAGACGGTGGAGTTATCGATCAGATCGGTACATATGATCCAAACCAGGAGCCAAGCGTTATCAATATCGATGCAGATCTCGCAAAGAAGTGGCTTAACAATGGTGCTCAGCCTACAGAAACAGTAGCAAAGCTTCTTAAGCAGGCAGGTGTTGAGAAGTAATTATCGGAGGTATTCGAGTGAAAGAACTGGTTGAACTTATAGCAAAATCTCTTGTTGACCAGCCTGACATGGTAGTAGTTACCGAAACCACTGATGATAACACGATCAACCTTGAGCTTACTGTAGCTCCTGAGGATATGGGTAAGGTAATAGGAAAGAGCGGAAGAATAGCTAAGGCTATCAGGACAGTAGTTAAGGCAGCCGCATCTAAGGGAGACAAGAAAGTAATTGTAGATATCAGATAGGTTATAATCTATATAAAGCCGCGGTTTCCGCGGCTTTTGATTAATGAGGAATTATATGGTTGAATACTTTAAGATGGGAGTTATTACTTCGCCTCACGGAATTCAGGGAGAAGTAAAGGTATTCCCTACAACTGACAACGTTCAGCATTTTAAGAATATTTCAGATTGTTACCTGAAAAAAGGTAAAGAATATAAGCCTGCCAAGATTACAGGCTGTAAGTTTTTTAAGGGAATGGTTATAGTTCATCTCGAAGGTTTTGATGACAGAGATGAAGTCGAAAAGCTCAGACGTGTGGAAATATACGTAGACAGAGCAAATGCAGACCCTCTGGAAGAGGGAGAATACTATATGGCTGATATTATAGGCTATGATCTCTATAATATAGATGCCGAAACAGAAACAGACGTAGAAAATTTTAATCCTGATAATACTGTTCTTGTGGGCAAGATCAAGGATTATATAGATACAGCAGTTCATCCTGTTATTATGGCCGAGGATACTGAAGGTAAGGAAAGACTCATTCCTGCTATACATCAGTTTGTAAAGAAAGTAGATCATGATGCCGAAAGAGTATATGTATGTCTCATAAAGGGAATGTAATATGAATTATTATGTAATGACGCTTTTCCCGGAGTTTATAACTAATGCAATGAATGAAAGCATTATGGGAAGAGCTATAAAAAAGAATATCATATCTGTTGAGGCAGTAAATATAAGGGACTATGCTCAGAACAGCTATCGTCAGGTAGATGATTATATATATGGCGGCGGTTCGGGCATGCTTATGCAGGCTGAGCCTGTATGGCTTGCTTATCAGAGCATTATAAAGCGTACAGGTACAAAGAATACAAGAGTTTTATATATGTCGCCGCAGGGCCGTACATTTAACCAGAGCTATGCACAGGCTCTTTCAAAGAATGAGAACATTATCTTTCTCTGCGGCCATTATGAAGGCATAGATGAGCGTGTTATAGAGATGATAAACCCATGTGAGGTTTCTCTTGGAGATTTTGTCCTTACAGGTGGTGAGCTTACTGCCATGACAATTATGGATGCGGTTACAAGACTTATTCCCGGAGTTCTGGGACATGATGACAGCTCCCTCTACGAGACGTTTTATAACGATCTTCTTGAATACCCTCAGTATACACGTCCGCCTGTGTTTGAAGGCCGTGCTGTGCCTCCTGAGCTTCTCAGCGGTAATCATAAACTGATTGAGAAGTGGAGACTGGAACAGTCTATTGAAAGAACCAGAAAGAGAAGGCCGGATCTGTACGAGAAGTACATGGCCAGCCGGAAACATTAAAGGTTTAACTATATTGCATAATGATGTATAATGGACAAGTGAGATTAATTACAGAAAACGAGGTTGTGACTATGAAAAAGAAACTACTAGTTGTATGTATGGCGTTTACTATGATGTTTTCTTTCACAGCATGTGGAAAACAGGAAACTACTGAAACTGAGGCTGCAACTGAAGCAGGAGTTACAGTTGGTGCAGAAGTTGAGCAGTTTATCAACCGCGATCTTCCATCTATTTCATCAGAAAGAGATAAGGCAGTCCGTCTTTACAAAGCATATTTTGAAAAGAGCATGGACAGTGAACAGTGGCTGAGTTCTCTTGAAAATGATGCAATAACTTCATATGATTCTTATCTTGAGAAACTTAAAGGTTTTGAATATACAACTGCTGAGGTTCAGAACCTGCAGAGTCAGTATCTGCAGAGTGCACAGCTTCAGAGAGATGCTATTCAGGACGTTATTGACGGTATAAAGAATTCAGATGCTGCATATTTTGACAGCGCTGAAGAAAAGATTCAGCAGTCAGAGGAAGCTCTTTCTGCTTATAAAAGCTCACTTAGATCAGTATGTGAGAGTAATGGAATTACCATTAATGGCGATATAGGTGAAGCAACATCTACAGATGCTGAGTAAGAGAGTGTATATTTAACAGGGGTTTTTGAAGGAGAAGGCTTATGGGAGACGTTAAAATTCTTGTTGTTGATGATGAACCACGTATGAGAAAGCTTGTTAAGGACTTTCTTGTAAAGGACGGATTCATAGTTGTTGAGGCTTCTGATGGTGAGGAAGCTTATAACATGTTTACTGCTACAAATGACATCTCACTTATTATCATGGATGTTATGATGCCTAAGATGAACGGATATGAAACAAGTGCTGAGATCCGTAAGATTTCTAAGGTTCCTATCATTATGCTTACAGCTAAGTCAGAAGAGAAGGATGAGCTGATGGGTTATGAGATAGGTATAGATGAATATATAACAAAACCATTCAGTCCAAAGATTCTTGTGGCCAGAGTTGAAGCAGTCCTCAGGCGTTCGACACAGGATATGGAGGATAATCTTATAGAAGCAGGCGGCATAAAGATTGATAAGTCTGCTCATATAGTTACCGTTGACGGAGAGAATATTGAGCTTT
>JAEEGI010025866.1_pt1 | contig 11341 bp, 6 predicted proteins | sample 8958751 | NCBI WGS metagenome assembly JAEEGI01 (sample SAMN16246545, study PRJNA631951) | gut metagenome | biome: gut microbiome; feature: rumen; material: KS-attached | host: Bos | place: Iran: Karaj | collected 2018-10 | reverse complement strand
TACCGATGGCGGTGTAGCTTGCCTTTTTACGCGTCAAACATACACATTTTATTATGACTTTTTTTGATTTTTAAATTATGAAAGAGTATAATATTGCCGAATATACGACGGAAGGGGATAGGAATTCATATGACTTTTGGACAATCGCCCAGACGATGTTGACAAGCATTTGACAAGATTGCGAGGCGAATCTCTTCAGACAACGAATTCCGCGGGAATCGGGAGAAGACGAATCGCTTTGACGATGCATTAGCCTTATGGGCCATTCATTGGCAAAGCATACGGAGAAAACACATGCCGACGCTTGAATGGATCGGAAAAGATAAAGTCATCAATCATCACCTGCAAGTTCCGTATCGAATCCTTGAGGCGAAATACACTTACAACGCTGAACAGAGCGACAACATGATTATCCGTGGCGATAATCTGGCTGCGCTCAAGTCGTTGCTTCCAAAACTCGAAGGCCGGATTCGGTGCATCTATATCGATCCGCCATATAATACATCAAAGAGTTCTGAGAAAAACAAAACGTGGATTTACTCTGATAATGTTGATGATCCGCGAATCAAAAAATGGCTTAATGAAACAGTCGGCGATGAAGGTGAAGATCTATCCCGCCATGACAAATGGCTTTGTATGATGTACCCGCGTCTCAAATTATTGCATCGTCTTCTTGCTCAAAATGGAATTATATTTATTAGCATTGATGATAACGAAGAAGCCAATCTCCGCTATATTTGTGATGAGATCTTTGGCAGAAGAAATTTTATTGCACAGCTTGTTTGGAGATCTGATGGGAACTTCGATAATCAAGCAAAAATAAAGATTTGCCATGAATACATTCTTTGCTATTCGAAGACTCCAGACATATTAGGTTTACCGAATGGTATAGATCCTAATGCAACGGAAACAAGCAAGATATTTAAAGACAAAATAAGAAATACCGTTGTTAAAAATGGTCCAAAAAATCCAATGTCAGTAGTCACACTGCCTAAAGGTTTTCCATGTGCAATTGATAAGTTGACTATACATGAACGTTATGATTCATATCCATATTATCATTCAGATGCAGTTGTCGATAATGGTAGATTAAAAGAATCAGTAAATGTAGAAAGCGGTTGGTCGTCAAAAAACATTCTGTTATCATTCATTGAAAATAATTTTAAACCAGTATTAGATTCGAAAGGACAATATACAACATTTGAAATAACTCGTACAGGTGCGATTGAAATGGTAAAGCATCGAAATCGTATCAGTCATGTACTTTCAGTTTTATCAAATCTTGGAAGTACACAGAATATGAGCAACGAATTAGCATTAATGGGAATTAAGTTTGATTTCCCTAAACCAACTGATTTGATAAAATACCTTATTGGCTTTTATGCAGAAGATGGTGATATCATTCTAGACTCCTTCGCCGGCTCTGGAACAACAGCCCATGCCGTACTGAACATGAACAAGGCGGATGGCGGCAATCGAAAATTCATCCTTGTGGAGATGATGGATTATGCGGAGAGCATTACCGCGGAACGAGTTAAACGCGTCATCAAAGGCTATGGTGATGGCAAAAACGCCGTGGAAGGCACGGGTGGCGATTTCACATTCTATGATTTGGGAGAAGCCTTGTTCAAGCCTGACGGCAATCTGAACGAGACGGTCGAAACGGCAAAAATCCGTGAATACGTCTGGTATATGGAAACAAAGACACCGCTTTCGGAATCGGATGGTGATAATCTGTATTATCTTGGAAACCATAATAATACGGGATATTATTTCTTCTATGAAAAGGATCGCGCCACCACGCTTGACCATGAATTTCTTGCCACAATCAAGAAACGTTCCGAAAGCTATCTCATCTACGCGGATCTTTGCACGATCTCCGATGAAGAGTTGAAGCGGTACAATATCACGTTCAAGAAGATTCCGCGGGATATCGCGAAATTATAAGGAAGGTGGCAAAATGGAACTGAAAACGTATCAAAAGAATGTCATCAGCGATTTGTCACGCTTTCTTGCATTGCTAACGGAAAAGAAATCGGCCTCGAAAGCGTACAGCGCGTTTTGGGAGGAAAAGAATGTCAATGTCAGTTTGGGAGGGATGCCTTATTATCAGCCCAATCTGAAAAATGGCGTTCCAGATGTGTGTTTGAAGGTTCCAACTGGCGGTGGAAAGACCTTCATCGCGGCCAATGCGATCAAGACGATTTTCGATGCGATGCCGACGGAATCTGCGAAGGCCGTTGTATGGCTTGTTCCGTCCGATGCGATTCTGACGCAGACATTTGCGGCGTTGAGCAATCCGCAGCATCCATATCGACAAAAGATTGATGTGGACTTTGGCGGTGCTGTGGAAGTGTATTCCAAGGCACAGCTTCTGAACGGGCAGAATTTCAATCCCACGTCGGTGGCGGAGCAACTGTCGATTTTCGTGCTCAGCTACGATTCCTTCCGTACAAACCAGAAGGAAGGTCGCAAGGCCTATCAGGAAAACGGCAATCTTGCGATGTTTCCTAAGTTGATGCTAGACAAATCGATACTGCTGACGGACACGGATGAAACGGCATTGATACAAGTGATTCGCTCGCTCAATCCGGTGGCCATTGTGGACGAAAGCCATCATGCCACCTCCGCTTTGAGCGTGGAAATGTTGGAAAATTTCAATCCTTGCTTTGTTCTTGATCTCACCGCCACGCCGAAAAAGAACAGCAATATCATCTCTTTTGTGGATGCGGCACAACTCAAGAAGGCGAATATGGTCAAACTGCCGGTCATCGTGTATAACCGCAAGTCGCAGAATGATGTGTATGCCGATGCAATCAGTGTTCGCCAAAAGCTTGAAAATCAGGCAAATAAAGAGCAGCAAACTACAGGACGATACATCCGTCCCATTGTGTTGTTCCAGGCTCAACCGAAAGTCGGAGCGGAAAGCACGACATATGATAAAATCAAAACGACGTTAGTCGAAGCGGGTATCGCCAAGGAAGAAATCGCCATAAAAACCAGTGACAAAGACGAACTGAAAAACGTGAATCTTCTTTCGCCGGATTGCCCAATACGCTATATCATTACGGTCAATGCACTTAAAGAAGGTTGGGACTGCCCGTTTGCATATGTTCTGGCGACAGTGGCAAATCGCACATCCACTGTTGATGTGGAGCAGATTCTTGGGCGTGTCCTCCGTCTGCCCTATACACAAAAGAATGAAAGCAATGTTTTGAATATCTCTTATGTCATCACATCGTCGGCTGATTTTGGCGAGACGCTGGAGAGAGTCGTGGCAGGCCTGAACAATGCAGGCTTTAGCAAAAAAGACTGCCGTGCAAAGGATGTGGAAGTCGAGCAGGAAGTCGTTTCCACATCCGCAAAGAAGCAACTGGAGTTGAATTTTGAAGATAAAGACGACGTTCCAGAGGTCAATACGGATGAATTACGTCAACGAATCGGACAGACCATGCAGCAGGATGGCACTGCTTCGACGGAAGCGATTGAATCGGATGAGATGCTTTCCGAAGCTTTGGCGCAGAATGACGAATATGAAGAGAAAGTCAATGCCGCTACAGATTCCGCAATTGACCTTGCTCCAACGGAGGTGCGAGACAAGATGAACGTATTTAAAATGAATGATACTTTTGCTGAAGAAGCATCCGCTTTGCGGATCCCGCAATTCATGTTCAAGGTGGGGACGAGTTTATTCTCTGAAAGCGAAACCAGACCATTGGAAGTGGCGCATCTGGAAAAAGGCTTTACCCTTAAGGATAAAGACGTCAAGATTGATTTCAGCACTGTCGAGGCTGAAATGGCGCGTGTCGATACAGATGATTCCACCGATACCGCTCCGAAGGTTTGGAAAATCAATGGCACGGATAGTGTCTATTTAAAAGAATGGTTCCATACCCAGCCGACGGAGACACGCTTGGCTGTTTGCAAGGGATTGATTCAGAGACAGATTTCGAAGATGAACGGCATCAACGACAAAGAGCTACAGGATTATATCGACCGCATCGTAAAAACGATGACAGAAGATCAACTCAGCGACATGGAGCAGTCGATTTTCCCGTATATCGAAAAGATAAAGAAAAAAGTGGAAGGCCTTCTGGCTGATCATCGAACAAATCTCTTCAATTTGTGGTTGGAGCAAGGAAAAATCGTCTGTGAGCCGAACTATTCTCTCAAGCCAGTGATTTCACCGACGAAATTCTTCTCGACATTCCCCAAGTCATTGTACACCAGTGAAGAAGAGGTGAATGACTATGAGCGGAAGATGTTGTGGGAGTTGTCGTCACTGGACAATATCAAATGGTGGCATCGAAATATGTCACGTATTGGTTTTGAGATTAACGGTGCGGTCCATGCCTATCCGGATATCATCGCCATGACGACTAGCGGCCAGATTTTGATGATTGAAACAAAAGGCGATCATCTGGATGGCGATGATTCCAAAGCAAAAGCGAAGCTTGGTCAGCAGTGGGATACACGTGCTGGCTCGATGTATCGGTATTTCATGGTGTTCGAAAGCAAATCATTGGATTGGCCAGGAGCCTACTCCTATGACCGATTTATGGCGATTGTGAAGGGGATGTGATTTATGGTTCTGCGCTTCACGGTGGAGTCGCTATGAGACGATGTAATGCCCATCGGGCAAGTGCCGACCTCCAGACTGTGATGGGCTGAGTGGATGTTGCCTCATGCTCTGAATAGCGGGGGTACCACAAATATCGTTTTTTCGGCTAGTTATGCCGTATGAAATGGATTGTCAATATGCGGAGAGAGGGTGAAATGGTGACAAATTGAAAAAAATGTCATGAAAAGGCCATAATTGGCTTTTTCATGATTGCAAAATGGTTATGCGCCGTTATAGTGATGTCATTGTCAACACGATAGCAAGAGGATATATCGATAAGGATGAATAAATAGAGGATAAAAATCTTCCACACCCGGCAGCGAGGCGGACGATGTCAGTGATTGGAGATTCTCTGAAATCAGTATCTTCAAAAAACGCATAAAAGCACATGTTCAAGCATCCATCCGCGCGGTGTTTCTTTTTGTGCTTTTGTGCAGGTCGTGCTAAACCTCGGAGAATCACGGATTGAGGAATCTTTTTATTCAAATTTGAAAATAGTTTTGTGTTATTTAATTAGGGGTAATTTACATAAAAGAACATATCAAGGAGTAAAAAAATGAGTGATTTATCACGTTGTGAAAATGTTTTATTTTCGAGAGATGGAAATTTTTATTATACAAATGAAAGCAATCAAGACATTATTTTAAATTCTGATTTAAAAAGAACTTTATTTGGTAATTCTACTGATGTAACCATAAGAAAACTATTTGGAATTAGAAGTGGAATATTATTGTTTATCAAAAATGATAATAATCTTGAAGAGTTATTTATAAAATTTAAAAATGGTAATAAGAAAAAAATAGCATGGATTGATGGAGAAAGTGCATTTTGTTATGATAATAATGGCGCTAATTGGAAGTGGAATATTGAAAAGCAAATGTTCTTAACTAATAGCAACGAACAATTGTATTGGGATGAGAACAAGCAATTGTATTGGAATGAAAATGAAAAGCTATATTTGAATAAAGAACAATCTTTTTATGTGTTAAAAACTGGAATCTCACCTGTTTATAAATCTCCTGTTAATAATTCAGTTATAGATTCAAATCCAGAGTTTATAACTGAATCAGAATTTGATGATTTATTAAATGGTGGTATATATGTTCCAAAAAAAGTATTGGATAAAAGCGAAAAAAAGAATCATGGCATTGTAATTCTCTTGACTGGAGCTCCTGGCTCAGGAAAAACAACATTTGCACTCGAGTTTTGTGAGAGCTTAGCTAAAAGACAATCACAGATAAAGAAGTTACAGATACAGAAGTCATTTTCTTCATTTTATATAACTAATGAGGACACTAGAGAAAATTTAAGAAATAAGATACAAAAATGGAAAGCAAATGCAGAAATATCGATTGCAGAGGACGATCAAGCTAAATTCTATTCATCAATATCCAAAATAAACTCATTAGTAGAGACACTTGCAAGTAAGGAAAATGAAGAAAGCAAAAATAAAGAAAGCAAAAATCAATTAGATAAATTTAAAGCAAAAACTTTAAAAGATAAATTAAAGTATTTACAGTCTACCTTTGGTAACCGAACTGAAATTGATCAAAAAATAAATGATATATTAGATCATGAGATAAAGAAAGAAAGGACATATATAATTGATAGAGATGATTTTGCTTCTGGTAAGTCTCCAATATTTCTAGAAAATATTATTGAAGAATTATTAACAAATTTAGATGATATTGGACTTGCTATAGAGTATAAAAAAACCAAAGAAGAGCAAAACAATAAAGTGCTTAAAAAAATATTATCACGGTTGGATTTAGATGTTAGGAAAACTATTAATAGTGTAGAACGTCAGGCTCTTTTGGCAGATGCGACGCTTGTCAAGTCTGATATTACGGCTTTTATAAATAGAATTAATGATAAAAATAATGCGAGGGATAAACAAGCATTAGTCAAAGAAGCACTAAAAGAATCAGACGACAAGATAAAAGAATATAAAAATAAGCTTGCTGAATATGTAGATATTTGTAATCATTCAATAGTTGTCATCGATAGCTTAAATTCTTTGATTGACTGTAATCCCGAAAGTAAAGATCAATTATCAGAAGAAGAACGCTATAAGAGATATACAAGAGTTATAAATAGTTTAGCATGTAATTTCCCAATAAGTATCATCTTAATGGATACCGGACCTGGTTTTTCTCCTGAACACAAATGGTCTCCGGCTGAATATGCAGCTGATTTGGAAATTAATTTCAGCTATGAACGCCCTGAAAACTATATGATTCGCCGTTTATGGATAGTAAAAGCAAGATACCAACAACATGCCGATGGTTTCCATAGAATCAAGATTGACCCATGCGGGAACATGTTAGACATAAAACCTTATGCTACTTCATATTTTAAGGAAGGTGGGATACACGTATTTTCTTCTATTCATCGATATTTGTCTGATGCAAGAAAAAAGTTAGATGATAATCCTAATCAATCTAACAAGATACCGACTCCATATCCTGCTTTAAGTGCTTCCATTAGTTCAGAAGCAAAAGAAGATGATGGTATAAGAATTGGGCAGTGTGTATGCATTGTCGGTGAACGTGGTACGATGAAGAGTTATTTAGCTTATAGACTCCTTTTAGAGTCATTATATGATGAAAAACAAAAAGAAAATAAGGCACTAATAATATCGTTAAGAGACCAAAAAAATCAAGTCTATGATCAACTTCTAAGCATTGTACAAAATCAGAATATAGATTATATTCTCCCAACAAATGTTTTTAGCAATCAAGGAAACGAAGTAAAAAATGAATTAAAAAAGAAGATTGAAGTTTTATATTATTGGCCTGGTTATATTTCTCCAGATGAATTTATTCATATAGTGAAAGTCGCGGCTCAAGATGACAATATAAAATATGTGGTCATTAATGGACTTGAGCAACTGCCCGCTCGATTCCCATTGTGTGCGCAGGAAAAGATGTTTATTTCAGGCTTGATTGCTTATTTGACGAGTTTGAAAAAAATTGTTGTGGTTACATCGAGTGGTAAAATTGACAAACCGGCTAATGATGGTGGTGTTCCTGATGGATTGCTACCTATGGGTGATATCATTCTTCAAGGTTCTGTTGTGGATATTCATCCCCGCAATATATGGAATTATACTCCAAATACAACGTCGTTGTCAGATCAAACCACGGGGGCGAATCCTGAACAAATCGCAAGTCAGAATCCAGAACAAAATAATAATGACATAAAAAAGGATCTTTGGTCTTCTGCTGTACGAAAGGAATATTGGGATATTACTGAAGCTAATCAACAAACTAGTACAGATGCTTCACAAGCCACAAGCATAGTCACTAATGAACAAAGAAAAATAGATCATTCAATAGACCGTGCAAGGAAATTACACAAGCTATATACTACTTTAGAGATTAGAGATAATGATCTTGTACAACCTCATGTAGTTTATGATATCGTTCGTGGAGCGACGGGATTTCGTGAATGTCGTATGAGACTTCTTTGTTATGTAACAAGGAGAGATGACAGAAGCAAAGCCATAGAAAAAGCTCTTACTACGGTCTGTGATTCTGAATTACGTCAAGAAGTGGATAGGAACAAATGGGAGAATATTATCAAAGAAATAGCTCAAATGGCAACAAATGATTCAACAATAGGACAAGTTTCCCGAATAATTTCTAATGCACAACTAAATAATTCTATTAATGTAAATCAAATTTCAGAGAGGATTGTAAATGAATTAAAAAAATATCCAAGACTTAATCAAGTATTTTTCTCACGTATCCCAGAAGAAATAGCGACACAGATTTTCAGGCCAGCATCAAGTGATAGAGAAGATCGGAATCGTAACTAATGAATTTTATCTTCTTATGATTTGAAAAATAAAGAATAGTACAACAGTACATTTGGGGATTGCTTTAAGCAGTCCCCTTTTTTTGTGTGTTGTGTTTGATTGAAAGTTATATGTTGTAATAACGTCTGAAAAAGATAACGTCCGAAAAATTGCGCACATTTGAAGACAGGACTTGAAAAAGACCTGTTCCTGTAATTGATTATATTCACCACAAAGACAACCAATCAACAAAGGAAACAGGCCATGGAAAAAGTAGCGCAGGAAACAGAAAAGTCTATTGGAGACGCCATCAGGATCAATGAAAAGGAAGTCGGAGACCATCTGAACCGCCTTGTCCGACAGTCGGTCGAGGACACGATCAACAGCCTTCTGGCGCGGGGCGGACGCCATATGCAACGCAGGCTGCTACCAGCGCAGCCCGGACCGCCTGGACACACGCACAGGTTACGAATGATCACGCCCTACGGGCAAGATTTGTGGGATTTTTTTCTGTCTGCTTGTTTTTAGGGACATTGGATATACATTAGATAATATGCCCGAGTGGCGGAATGGCAGACGCACTAGACTTAAAATCTGGCATCCTTTTGGATATACGGGTTCGACTCCCGTCTCGGGTACCAAGCTTATTGCCGTAAGTCGTTCTGATTTACGGCTTTTCTTGTATAATAGGACAAGCAATAATACCATTGAGTACCATTTGAGGCTTTTTTTTCGCTTTGTCACCGTATTTTCAGCAATACAAGTTAATACTGGTAACAGGGGGACAAATGGGCAGAAGAAAGAAAAACATGAAGACGAATGAAAAATAGAGCTGAAAATTGGAGATAGGTACAGTCTTTCAGAAAAAAGCTGGCGACAATTTCTATTACCGTTATCAAATAAGGGGTGAAAAAACGTCAGTCTTGATACGCAAAATTTGGACGAAGCAGTCAAATACGTTAGGGAAAAGCTAATGCCTATTGTAACTGACAAAAGGAGAGCATTACAAAAAAACTCGATCAGCTTTTCTAAATTGCGTCTATAATATGTCAGAAATCATTTCAGACAGCAGATATGACTCCTAAAAAGAAGATGACTTGACATCGGCATGAGGATATCGACACTGAAAACCATAATATGTGGTTTTATGCACGAAAAACATGAGTGGAAAGGTCATGTCTGAGTTTTTTCAGAAAGGATGAGTGTTCAAAAGGATCTGCTAGTTCAGATACATTGTGACAAAAGTCAGACAGACACCGATTGCAGTTCAAGCAGGCATGCCATCCTGCTGATTTACAGAATGGCATGTCGCTTTACTCAATCATCTGCAATGCTCAATCAGAACATTCCACAATTCATGGCATCCCCCAGGCGAAACAGTTGTCTGGATCACCTCTCCATTGTAATTCAGGACGATTGTCGCCCATCCGGGATAGAAACCCTCCGCATCCCTTTTAGGACGCTTTTTCGATATGTTTCCATCGTCGTCGTACCAATTCGTGAATGGTTTCATGTCGAGGTTGTTGTCCACAATCCAACGAATCCAGTTTGTCTGGATATTCGGGGGGCCGAACAGAATTGAAAACGGATTGTCAACTTGGTACTTCTTGGCCAACTTCCAGGCCTCCTCCATGGAGACGGTGTTCAGTTTGGTTTTGTTCGCGTTCTCTCTTTTTTTCTTATTCGGGGCACCGAACATAATTGAATCCGGATTATCAACTAGTTCCATCTTGGCCAACTTACATGGTTCCTCCATGGAGACAGTGTTCAGTTTTGGGGGGGGCGTATTCTCTCTTTCTTCCTTATTCGGTGCACCGAACATAGTTGAATACGGACTATCAACTTGGTACTTCTTGCCCGACCTCCATGGCTCCTCCATGGAGACAGTGTTCAGTTTGAGCTTGTTCGTGTTCTCTCTTTCGTCCTTGAGAGTCAACGCAAGTCTAAATCCCAAATTATTTGAGTATTTATTCATTAATTCATAACGACGGAATGCAGAGCGACAAAAACCCGCACAACTATTCCATCCACCGCCACGGCAAATCCTGTTTCTGTTTTTTCCATCATAATCATCCTGACACCACTCCCAAACATTCCCATGCATATCATAAAGTCCCCATGCATTTGGTAACTTCTTTCCGACTTCATGAGTACTATGACTACCTAAGCTATTATCATACCATGCGATTTCATCTAAATAAGCGCAAAAACCTGTGCCATTGGTTATATTTTGCCCATTATTCAAGGAAGTGGTTGTAGTTGCTCGACAAGCATATTCCCATTGTTCTTCAGTTGGCAATGCAAATTCGTATCCTTCAGGCAGTTCATCTGCAAGTATCTTATTTAATTCATTACAAAAACCATTAGCATTATACCACGTAATATTTTCTACTGGATGAAAATCACCAATAAATTCAGATGGATTTGTTTTGGTAATTGCTCTATATACCATTTGGGTTACTGGAAATTTTCCAATCCAAAATGGATTTTTAATAGTAACAGTAAGTTGGTTTTCGTTATTCCATCTCCCCAATTCGTTCAGCGGACTTCCCTTTACAAAACTACCAGCAGGTATTGGTATCATTTCCAACCTGATTTCATTAGACAAATTGAAAATTAAAGATCTATTTTGAACTAACAAATCAATAAGTTTTTCTGTAAATAGTTTCTTACCACAATTAGCACAATATTTATCACTGTTTGTGTATCCATTACCACATCGATTGCAACAATGCAGAGGTTCAGGGGGTATCTCATGAATAATTCCTCCACATTCTGAACAGAAATTTTGTTTCTGTGTATATTCCTTCTTACAATTGATGCAGATATATTTTATTTCTTTGAACATATCTTGCCCCATCTTTGTTTAACTCAACTCCCTTACTGGTGTCTATGATTCGCTTTCCCCTATGAAAATCATG
>JAEEGI010025863.1_pt1 | contig 11341 bp, 6 predicted proteins | sample 8958751 | NCBI WGS metagenome assembly JAEEGI01 (sample SAMN16246545, study PRJNA631951) | gut metagenome | biome: gut microbiome; feature: rumen; material: KS-attached | host: Bos | place: Iran: Karaj | collected 2018-10 | reverse complement strand
TTAAAAAAGACTTTTTGATATTAAACTGCTGCTGGGAGGGGCCCCCGCTCAGAGTTGCGAAGGCCGCACGGGCCCCTCCCTGCACCCTCCCCATCCTAGGCCGACGCCTTCCATACGTTAAACTACGTTGTTTATTTCATTCGTTAAACCGAAGTCTCATAATCAAGACTGTTTATCTCCTGCAACACTCGCTTGCACACTACTGCGAAGGCCGCACGGGCCCCTCCCTGCACCCTCCCCATCCTGGCGCAAGCGCCAACCTTACGGCTCAACCATAGCCATACAAGTATGGCCGCGGCACTCGCCTTGACCGGTTGTGGCCGACGCCTTCCATACGTTAAACTGCATCGTTTATTTCATGCCATAAAAAGTAAACCCAAAAATAAAACTGTTTATTTCTGAGTAATAAATGTTTATAGAGGGCACAATAACGTTTGTCGCAGACTACGTGTGCCAGAATTTTGTGAGGGCGATGTAGCGGGAGTAGGGCTTGAGGGTATCGGCGGCGGTTTCGGCGGTGGTCCTGTCGGCAAAGATTCCGAAGACCGATGCGCCGGAGCCGCTCATGAGGGCGACCCTCGCCCCGAGGTCCAAGAACTTGTCCTTCATCGCGCCTACCAGCGGGTGCTTCGGGAATACGGAAACCTCGAACGCATTGAAGAAAGCGCCTGAATCGAGCAGCGGCCCGCCGAAAGAACGTTCCGCATCGGATGCAGTTTCCCATGCGAGCTTGTAGCCTTCCCAGCGGTCAGGCCCAGACTTGGGGACACCCGCATAGGCATCCTTGGTGGGGACGCTGTCGTGCGGGGTCGCGATAAGCAACACCTCACCCGCAGGTAGGTCTAACGGGGAGATAAACGATAAACGTTCGCCGATGCCCTCGGCGAAAGCCGTGCCGCCTCTGACCAGGAAGGGGACGTCGGCCCCGAGTTTTGCCCCGATGCGTTCCAGTTCCGCAGGCGGCAACCGCAACTCCCAGAGGCGGTTCAGCGCGCGGAGCGCCGCTGCTGCATCGGCGGAACCACCGCCAAGGCCTGCACCGAGCGGCATTATCTTGTCCAAAAAGATATCCGCACCCAGGTCGTTGTTGCCCACATGCGAACGCAGTGCGACCGCCGCCTTGTACACGAGGTCCGATTCCACGGGGTATTCCTGCGGGTTGCTGTACTCCAGGTGGATTTCTCCGTCGTCGCGGACGCTGAATTCAAGCGTATCGCCGACATCTACCGTCTGGAAAACCGTTCCCAGGTCGTGATAGCCGTCCTCACGCTTGCGGATGACATCGAGGAAAAGATTGATTTTAGCGGGAGCAAATTCTTTCATAGTCATTGGTCAATAGTCATTGGTCATTAGTCAATAGTTGCTACCTAAAAGCGCCGGAGCGTTCGAGTTGCATGAGTTCGTCCATGCCGATGAGCATCGCGCGGGGCTTGGAATTGCCTGTACTGCGTGCGCACAGGCCCATACCGTAAAGCTGGTCCACAATCTTGCCCGCACGGCTGTAACCCACGCTGAAATGGCGCTGCACGGCAGAAGTGGAAAGACCGTTCCCGCATTCAATGGCCCACTTGGCCACTTCGAACAGGAGCTTGTCCTTCTTCTCGTTCATGGCGGCATTGCCTTCTTCGTCATCGCCTTCCCCGCCCGCTTCCTCGACCTCGAAGGTCTCGAGCTGCGGGTAACACACATTCTGGTTGCTACAGGCATCGGCAAGCTTTTCCGCTTCCTCGTCACTCAGGAATGCTCCGTGCACGCGAACCGGGTCGGGTGCATTCACCGCCTTGAACAGCATGTCACCGCGGCCAAGCAGTTTCTCGGCACCGGCGTGGTCCATCACGGTACGCGCATCCACCTGGGAGGCCACCTTGAAGCTGATACGCGTCGGCAGGTTCGCCTTGATGTTACCGGTAATCACCTTCACCGACGGGCGCTGGGTTGCAAGCACCAAATGAATGCCCACGGCGCGCGCCTTTGCGGCAAGGCGGCTCACGTTCTTCTCGATTTCCTTCCCGGCGACCATCATGAGGTCTGCCATTTCGTCGATAATCACGACGATAAACGCCATGCGGTGGCCGCGGTCCGTATCGGGCACGTCTTCGGGGAGCAGGCCCGCATCAAACTTCTCGTTGAAGCCGTTGAGGTTACGCACCTTCGCCTTCGCGAGCACTTCGGTACGGCGGTCCATCTCGTAGCAAAGCCATTGCAGCGCCTGGATAGCGACTTCGGGCTTGGTAATCACGGGAGCGAGCAGGTGCGGAATGTTCTCGTACATCTTGAGTTCCACCGCCTTCGGGTCCACCAGAATCATGCGCAACTCGTCGGGAGTCTTGCTCAAAAGCATGCTCGCCATGAGGGCGTTAATGCACACGGATTTACCGGAACCGGTCTGGCCCGCAATCATCAGGTGCGGGGCCTTCGCCAGGTCCATCGTAAACGGCTCGCCGGAAATATCCTTACCGAGGGCCATGATAATCTTGTCCGGCGTGGGCTTGAAGGCCTCGCTCTCGAAGATATCGCGCCCGAAGATGGTCTGCATCTTGCGGTTCGGAATCTCGATACCCACGGCGCCCTTGCCGGGAATCGGCGCGAGGATGCGGATAGAGACTGCCTTCAGGGCCATCGCGAGGTCATCTTGCAACGCGCTGAACTGGCTTACCTTCACGCCCGGGCCCGGTTCCACCTCGAAGCGCGTAATCACGGGGCCGGTCTCGCAGCCGACCACCTTGCCCTTCACCTTGAAGTTCTCGAGCTTTTCCTCGAGCATGCGGCCAATCGCATTGAGTTCTTCCACGGTGTAGTCCGCAGGCTGCGGGTCGTGCGCGTCGAGAATCTCGTCCACCGTCGGAATGCGGTACGGGTCGTAATGCACCGTCGGGTCAGGCTGCGGAATCCCGTTCGCGGCACCGCCCACGGTCGTATTGCCCGAAGAGGATGTACCAATCTGGTTCGGGGCCACGTAGCTCGGGTCCTGCCCCATGGTCGGGTCGCGTTCCACATCGTCGCTCGTGACAATCTCGGGCATGAACGTGTCATCGTCTGCAGACTCGCCCTCCGTGCTTCCTGATGCCGGAGAATCAAGGCCACCCGCAGTCGCATCTTCATCCGGGGATTCACTACCCGGGAACCCGCCGATAGTTGCATTCGCCTGCGTCTGAGCGGCACCTGCGACAAGCGTCGGTTCGGAGGCTGCGCCCGCGGCAACGGTAGCGTCTTCCGGAGCGGCAGCCGGGCGGCCTGCAGGCTCATCGCCGGGCTGTCCGCGCACGGCACCCTTCACCACGAGGTTGCCCTTGCGCTCGTTTTCCCACTTGATTTCTTCGCGGGCACGGCGGATTTCCGCAATCTTGTCCTTGATATCCTTGATTTCCAGCGCGCTCATGTTATGGCCGTTATTACGCAGCTGCTGTTCAAGTCGCAAAATCTCGGGATCCTCGCCCGAAAAGTCCGGCGTGGCCGCTTCTGCCGGAGCCATGGTCCTTGCGGGTGCAGCCGGCATCGTAGCATTCATCATCGGTGCAATTGTCGTTTCGCCCGAACCGGCCTCGTCCCCGCGATCCATCAAGGGAGAATCCATCCAGTTCTTGCGTGCGCTAAAGGGCTTCAGTTCACCGCGGCGCTTGATCTTGTAGCCGTCGGGTTCACGGAAGAGCGTGTCGTCGTCTATCAGTGAAATCCCGCGGCGCAGGGGCTTTGAGGGTTCCACGTCGGTTTCTTCCGGCTCGTCGCCATCCTCGCCTTCTTCCTGCTTTTTGCGGAACAGGCCCACAAACCAGCGCGTCCCGCTTGCAATAAACGCAAAATGGCGCGGACGAAGCCCGAACGAGAGCACAAGAATGAGCACGAGCACCGTAAGGAGCAGCAGGAGCGGAGCCACGAACGAGACCTTCCCGAACACGGGGATAGCGATGTTCTGACAGAAGAACTGACCCACGATGCCGCCGTTCATCATCATCACATCGCGGCCGACTTGAGCCAGGCCGTAGGTCTTGAGCGCCATGAGGCACGAAAGGTCGAGCGTAAGCAGGGTGCAGCCAATCGCGAAACTCAGTATATGCGGGCGCACGGAACGGATGGCGACGAAGAGTCCCCAAAGCACAAGGCCTGCAATAAAGGCTACAACCGGGAGCTTGCCGAAAACGAAACAGAAAAAGTCGGGAATCAGCTTGCCGAGATAGGGGCCAAGCCAGTTCCCGTCCGAGCCGCTATACACCGAACTGACGCACCCGAGCAAGAGGATTACGCCAAAAGCAACCAAGAACCAGCCCGCAAGCAGGGCGATAAAGGGGGTTTCGGGTTCAACAGGGGACTTTCCCTTCGATTTAGTACTTGTTTTTTTAGAGGATTTCTTTTTTTGTGCAGCCAAAATGCGCTCCTGGGGCAATACCTTCGGAAATATACATTTTATTCTTTTGTTATACTTGATTACATGAATAAAAAAATATTGAAAAAGATTAAGAAGATTCTCGTCGGTACGGCGATTACAAGTATACTTGTCTTTCTCATACTCCTCCTCGGAAATTCGCAGGACCCCTACATCGACGTCACGAAGACGGCGGCGCAGGACATGGAGAACATTTTCTACGACCAGTTCTTCAAGATAAAGACCGGCAAGACATTCGAAAAGCTGGAAAAGGATGGCAAGGTCTCGATGAGCCACAGCTTCGAGCCCAACATCATGATTGTCGATATCGACGAGAACGCGCTTACGAAACTGGGCAACTACAACGAGTGGGACCGTTCCATCCATGCAAACGTCATCAAGAACCTGAGCGAGGGCGGAGCGTCGGCAATCGGCTTCGATATTCTGTTCAAGAGCGCGGACTTCGGGCAAAAAAAAGCCGAGCAGACGATTGGCATCTTGAACTCTCTCGATTCCACAAAGCCCTGGGACACGCTGTTTTCGGACATCCGTTCGCACTACAACTTCGACTCCCTCATGATCAAGGACATCAAGGAGAGCGGGAACGCCATCGTGTGCTTCATGATGGACGACTCGACCTCGTTCAGCCACAAGTCCGTATGGGAAAAGCTTGCCACCTATGAGCGCGCCGAGGAACTCGGGTTCAGTTCCACGTTCGACAACTCGCAGGTTGATTCCATCACCCACGTTGAACCCAAGACGCTCCTCGACAACATCTATCCCGAACTTGCCCGGGCCGGCGCCCGCATGGGTTCCGTGAACGCCTACCCCGACGATGACGGCGTGGTGCGTCACGTGTCGATGCTCTACCGCTTCCCGAACCCCTACGCCTATCCCGATGTCCCGAGCCGCGTGTACTCCACCATGTCGCTCATGACGGTGATGCACCTGTTCCACCTCGACCCGAAAGACGTTAAAATCAAGATGGGGCAATACATCGAGCTCGGCAAGCCCTTCGGCATCTTCCGCGATTCTACGGGCGTTTTCCATACCACGTTCCCGCAGTTCAGCTACCCCATGTTTACCGAACTGCGCAAGTTCCTCAAGAACAAGGACGCCCAGAAGATTGCGACAGACGAAATCATCGATATTTCCAAGAAGCTTATCGCCAAGAAGAATGACGACGGGAAAATCCAGCTTTCGTTATTTGATGGGCAGGTACTCGACGAGGATGTTTCTGCACTTCTCATGAAGATTGCCGACAAGATTGACGGGGACTCCCTCCTCGCTATTCCGGAAGGCGAAGAACTCGAGGTATTCGAGGGCGTGACCATCGCCCACGAAGAGGACTCCGAAATAAACAACATGTTCCTTGTGACCGATGCAAACAGCGAAGAGGAATTCAACATCGTCCCCTCCACGCTCAACACGCTTCGCTTCTTCAAGGATTCGCTCAAGGTTCTCCCCGAAAACGAGCCCAAGCACCTATCCATTGACATGGACGTGCGCTACGACAAGGCTGAGAACAAGTGGAAGTCCAGCCTGGTTATCCTGACCGACAAGGTCATTCGCGATATTATAAAGATACCGAACGAGAAGGTGGACAACCTGAAGTCCGGAGAAGAATTCCGCTTTGGCCCCGTAAAGCGCGTGCCTATCGACAACTACGGCCGTTACCTCGTGAATTACATCGGGCGTTTCAATACCGACAAGGAAAGCCGCCCGTTCCAGCACCTCTCCTACTACGACGTAACAAAGAACCGTCACGACCAGGCCATGTTCCAGGGCAAGGTATTTATCCTCGGGTCGGCAGCACCCGCCCTGTTCGACTTTGTGCCGGGTCCTCACGAAGAAAACAACCCGGCGGTGCTCATACACGCGACTATCATCCAGAATATCCTGAACGACAACTATATCGTGAACCTCGCCGAAAGGCACCAGCAGGTAATCGTAATCCTGCTCGCCATCCTCTGCATGTTGCTCGGCCTCTTCATCAAGAGCTACATATCGATTGCAATTTCGATGATTCTCATGGGCCTGTATGCATTCATCGCGTTCCGCTACTTCCAGGACGGCCTCTACATCGGCGTTTCCAAGCAACTGCTCGCCATGCTGCTCACGAACATCGCCGCATTGATTGTGCAGTTCTACTACGAAAACAAGGAAAAGCGATTCCTCGACAACGCGTTCAAGCAGTATATTTCGCCCGAACTGATCGACGAAATGGTGAACAACGAGATTATGCCGACCCTCGGTGGCGAAAAGTCGAACATCACCGCATACTTTACCGATATCGCAAGCTTCTCCACGTTCTCCGAAAAGATTGGCGACCCGAGCCGACTCGTGGACCTGTTGAACGAATACCTCACAGCAATGACCGACACGCTTCTCGGAAACAAGGGTACGCTAGACAAGTACGAAGGTGACGCCATCATCGCGTTCTTCGGTGCACCGATGCCTCTGGAAAACCACGCCCAGAGCGCCTGTAGCGCCGCCTGCGACATGCAGAGCAAGCTCATGGCGCTCCGTAAAAAGTGGGCCAGCGAAGGCGACAAGTGGCCGAAGGTGGTGCACGATATGCACATGCGCATCGGTATCAACTCGGGCGACATAGTGACGGGTAACATGGGTTCTACCATGCGCAAGAACTACACCATGATGGGCGACGCCGTAAACCTTGCCGCACGACTCGAGAGTGCGGCCAAGCAGTACGGTGCGTACATACAAATTAGTGAAGACACGCAGAAGCACCTGGAACCGGGCCTGTTCATCTACCGCTCGCTCGACACCATCCGCGTGGTGGGCAAGAGCCAGCCCGTCAAGACGTTCGAACTGCTCTCCAAGACCGGCTGCGAGAACGAGGAAACGCTCCTCAAGCTCGTGGAAATCTGGGAACAGGCACGTGCGGCATACCTCGCCATGGAATGGGACAAGGCCATCGAACTGTTTACGCAGTGCCTGGATTACGAGCCGCACCTGCCCGAACGCGACCCGGGAAGCAAGAGCTGCCCGAGCCTCGTGTATATCGAGCGCTGCAAGACGTACAAGGAAAACCCGCCCGTCAAACCTGGCGAGGAATGGGACGGTGTGTTTACCGCGACAAGTAAATAGCGACAAGTAAATAGTTAGTTTGCTTCAAGGATTACTTCGCACGCTCACACAATCACTTCGTTCCAGTGTTCGCTTTGCGAAGCAATCCTCTACGCAAAAAACACAAAAACGCCTCTGGTTTCTTGACGCTTATAGCGGCAAACATTTAAAATATGGCGCTGCGAAGTCCTTGTGACTGTTAGTCCCTGCGGACTTCGACGAGACGCGGGTTAAAAATTAAACCGCATTAGGCGCTTGTTTAAATAAGATTAGGGAGGGGTTTCATCCCCTCCCTAAGACCCTCCTGACACTGCGTGTCAGTTAAATTCAATGTTATCGATGAGTCGTGTCTTGCCGAAGAAGGCGGCGACGAGCACGACGACCTTGTCGGTCGGCTTGAGCACGCCCGAATACTTCTGCAAGTCATTCTGGTTCACGATTTCCACGAACTGCACCTGGCCGCGGCTCAGCACAATCGACTTCACCACGATATCGCGGAGTTTCGACACTCCCCTTTCGCCGGCAAGGTAAGCTTCCTTCGCCTCGTTCAGGCCGCGCGAAATAGCGAGCGCCTGCTTGCGTTCGTCAACAGAAAGGTATTCGTTACGGCTAGACATCGCAAGGCCCGTAGATTCGCGCACGATAGGCACGCGGTGAATCTCGATATCGAAGTTCAGGTCCTTCACCATGCGCTCGATAAGGAAGAGCTGCTGGTAGTCCTTCTCGCCGAAATAGGCGTGGTTCGCCTTGCTAATCAAGAAAAGCTTGGAAACGACGGTCAACACGCCGCGGAAATGCCCGGGCCTGTAGGCACCGCAGTAAAGGCATTCGAGCGACTCGTCGCGGACCAGCGTGAGCGGGTCACCGTTCGGGTACATCTCGGCTACACTCGGTGCAAAAACATAATCCGCCCCGAGCGAGGCTGCAAAATTTGCATCGGCCTCGAGCCTCTTGGGGTACTTGTCCAAATCCTCATTCCTGCCGAACTGAATCGGATTCAAAAACACGCTGACAACCGTAATGTCGCAATCTTTCACGGAAGCCTTGATAAGGGCACCGTGGCCATCGTGTAGCGCCCCCATGGTAGGGACAAGACCGACTTTCTTTCCCTCCTTCTGAAACGGCTTGAGTGTTTCGCGCAGAGATTCGATTGACTTAATGATTTGCATATAACCTTCTTAATTTCCTTCTGGGACAAAGTAAGTCGTCTGCTGTGGGCAGGCTGCGATAGCATCTAAAACAAGCTTCAGATGGTTCTCGTTGTGGACAAAGTCTATGTGGTCGGTGTTAATGATAAGCACCGGCGCGTACGGGTAATGCCAGAAATGCAGGTCGAACCTGCTCTGGAGATCTTTCAAGTAGTTGCCCTCGATGTTCCTTTCCATCGGGCGGCCGCGCATCTTGATGCGGTTTAACAGCGTGGGGATGCTCGCCTGCAGGTAAACCACCAGGTCGGGCCTCGGCACGTCGCGGTCGAGCGTCCTGGATATCTGCTCGTACATCGCGAACTCGCTGTCCGAAAGGTTCTGGGCCGCAAAAATGGCGTCCTTGTCGTAGGTGTAGTCGCTCACGATAAGGTCGTGGAACAGGTCGCTCTGCATGGCGTAGTTCTGCAACTGCTTGTGGCGGTCGAGCAAGAAGAACAGCTGGGTCTGGAACGCGTAGGGCTCCGGATTCTCGTAGAACTTCTCGAGGAACGGGTTCTCGTCGAAGTTTTCCTCGATGCAGAGTCCGTTCCAGCGTTCGGCGATAATCCGCGCGAGGGAGGTCTTCCCTGCCCCGATGACGCCTTCTATGGCGAGAAAATGTACACCTTTTTCGGTCAGCATTAGGGTTCCTCCGCGGTTATGGTCCGGAACGGAATCTTCGATTCCTTTTCCAAAAGCTGCGCAAGCAAGTCCTTCACGGTAACGTTGCTCAACGGGTCCACCCAGTCGGGTGCGATGTCGTTCAACGGTACAAGCACAAACTGTCTATTGGGGATTTCTACATGCGGGATGGTCGGGCGGCCAGCCATGACCCTGTTCCCGAAATAGAGCAGGTCCAAATCGATTTCGCGTGAATTCCAGTGCCCGCGGGGTTTACGCCCGAGCACGAGTTCCGCACCCTTCAGGTAATGGAGCAGGCGCTTCGGTTCACCGTCGTACCAGAAACTCACCACCTGGTTAAAGTACGGGCCCTGGCCTTCTGGGCCTACAGGCGGAGTTTCGTATATGGGGCTTTCGAGCCAGCCTCCCGAAGAAATACGGGACAGCATATCGCGCCCCTCGGCAAGTCTTGCATACCGGGGAGCGAGATTTGAACCCAAAGCAATAAATACGCGGTTTAATGAATCCACGACCCCAATATAGTTTTTTCAAGGTGTCAATTTACTGACATTCTGGAGCAAAAAATGTGTTTTTTATGGAATTTCTTGAAAACTTGACGATTTTACAAAAAAAATACCGCACAGAAGGCAATTTTTTTGACAGACTTTTCAATTTTTTATATTTTATACGTGATTCCCGAGGGAATCGAATATTCCCATAAATATTTCAGCAAAGGGATTTTTATCTCCCTTTTTTCTCGTTAAACAGTTTATCATTTCACAATTTCCCATAAAAACAACTAGACAAAGGAACGTAGAGTGCCTAGAACAAAGAAGGTTCAAGACGAACCGAAATTACTTTCCGATACCATCGACCTGGACAAATCTATCGACTATGAAAAACTTGGCGACCTCGCTGCACCCATTCCGGGCGTAGACGCGGCAGAAGGTGCCCCCAAGCGCCGTGGACGCCCAGCCAAGAAGGCCAAGGGAGACGATGCCCCGAACGTGGCTGCCGAAGCCCCCGCACAGGAAGCGGCTCCGGTAAAAAAGGAACGTACGGAAAAGAACGATAATCCGGTCCAGGCAGAAACAAAGGCTCAGGCCGAACCGTCTAGTGAAAACGCCCCGCAGAACAATGCGCCCGCAGCCCCGGCAGATGCCCCGCAGAACGGCGAAAACAAGCAGGCCCAGCAGCAGGGCGGCCAGAACACCCCGCAGAACAATGGCCAGAATAACGGTCAGAATAATGGCCAAAACAACGGACAGAACGGCGGGAAGTTCAACAATAACGGGAACTACAATAACAACGGCAAGTTCAACAACAATGGCAAGTTCAACAAGTTCAACAAGAACAAGAACCGCCACAACAGGAACCTCCCGCAAGACGACTTTATCGACGAGAGCATCCAGCTGCCCCCGCCGCCGCCCGAAGTAGTGGCGGCCGCAAAGGCAAAGTGGCGCGAACTCCGCGGGCTCCCGATGTTCGAACTGCAGCAGCGCGCCGAAGAACTCGGCATCGAAGACTGCAAGAAGATGCGCAAGCAGGCGCTCGTGTACAGCATCCTTTCTTCTACCGGTGGCGAGGAGACCCCCATCTACACGGAAGGCGTGCTCGAGATTATTCCGGAAGGCGGCCACGGGTTCCTGCGTAACCCCGACCACAACTACCTCGCCGGCCCCGACGACATCTACATCAGCAGGAACATCATCCGCCGTTACGACCTCAAGATGGGCGACACCATCACGGGCCAGGTGCGCCAGCCGCGCGAAGGCGAGAAGTACTTTGCCCTGATGCGCATCGACACGGTGAACTTCGAACCGCCCGAGAAGACGAAGCGCCGTGTGGCATTCGAATACCTCACCCCCATCCACCCGATCGAAAAACTCAATCTGGAATGGAAGAAGGACGAATTCAGCACGCGTATCATGAACCTCTTTACCCCCATCGGCAAGGGACAGCGCAGCATTATCCTCGCTCCCCCGCGCACTGGTAAGACGGTTTTGCTCCAGAACGTGACGCAGGCGCTCACCGTGAACCACCCCGAGGTGAAGCTCATGGTGCTCCTGATTGACGAACGTCC
>JAEEGI010025860.1_pt1 | contig 11342 bp, 8 predicted proteins | sample 8958751 | NCBI WGS metagenome assembly JAEEGI01 (sample SAMN16246545, study PRJNA631951) | gut metagenome | biome: gut microbiome; feature: rumen; material: KS-attached | host: Bos | place: Iran: Karaj | collected 2018-10 | reverse complement strand
AAGATTTTCCTTATCATTGAATAAAGAAAATATAAATTTTCCAAAGTTAAAAAATAATAATGTAAATTTTGAAGAAATATAAAAATACTTAATATTATAAATTTAATACTAAAAATTAAAAAATATATATTTATTTATTAAAAATTGATGTATATGTTAATAATAATTATTTTTATAAAAGTAATTATTAAATAATAAAAAATTTTTTTTAAATGGGATTAACAATGTGTGTATGTGATAATAAAATGAAAAATGATTTAGTAAATGATGATTTAATGGTAAATGTTCCAAATAATAATTCACCAAATATTAATTTAATAACAACCCCAGAAACAGGAAATAATATTATTGAAAACAAAGAAGAAAAAGAAAATGAAAAATCAAATAATAAAAAAGAAGATGATATTTTATCTGTAAATAGTATTATTCCAGAACAAAAACTTCATTCTAAAAATAATAATGAAATTATGTTTATTGGTGATTTACAAAATATTGAAAATAAAAAAGAAAATTCTTCATTTGCAACTTTAACAAGATTAAAATTAAATTTTTATAAAGATAAAGCTCAATTTATTTCTATGAAAAGACCAATTTATTCATTAAATCTTAATCAAATGTTAAATGCTGATTTAATAAAAGATAATGATAATAAATTACTTTTATGTATTACTTTATTGGAAAATGAAGAAAAAAAAATTTTCGAAACAAAAACAAAAGAATTATTATTTAAGTGGTTATGTGTATTAAATTATTTCATTCCTTTAAGTCAAGTTAATTAATAAAAAGTTAATTTTAATATTTTTTGTATAATATTTTTAATAGGATTATTTTTATATAACTTTGTATTATTTATTAAAAACTAAAAATAACAATTTTTTTATTAAATATTCAAAGTAATACTTAAAATTACAGGTTTATGATCAGAAAATGATACTTCAGATAATGACTTATAATTATCACATTTATAATTCTCTAATTTTATATTATAAAAAATTCTATCAGTATATGAAGGAATATGATCTTCAGTATCATTTTTATATTTACAACCTGATACATTTTCAACTTTATAAGTTGGTTCAAATTCAATTTCATTTTCTTTAAAATTTATCATATTAATTTCCCCTTTTTTAATTGAATTATTCCATTGATCTAAATGTAATATTTGTGAATTAATACTTTTATCAAAAGATAATTTTTTAGAATCTTCTAATGATATTTCACTTCTTGAATTAAAATCACCTAAAAATACACATACATCAAATTTATTAATTGCATCAATTCCTTTATATTTATTTAAACTTTTAAAAAGTTGATTTCCATTATTAATATTAATATTATTTATAATTGTATTAAAATGTTGAATTCTTACTAAATGTTTACTTTTAAAAGCAGATAAATGACAATTTATAAATAAAAATTTAATATTAAATAATTGAAACCAAATATAATTTGCTCCTTTATTTGCAATATAACCATAAAATCCAGTTTTAATACTATTACTACCAATAAATCTTATATTTGTTTTATCTTTTATTAAATCATTTTTTATAAAAATTATTAAATGTAATGGACCTAAAGTCACTGCTTTTAATTGAACTATATTATATTGTTTAAAATAATTTTCAAGTAAATTTTCCCATATTTTTTTATCTGTAATAAATAAAGATTTTAAAATTGTTCTTAAACATTCTTGTGTTCCTATAACATATAAATCATAATTTTTATAATTATCAAATAAATCAGAAACTTCTTTTTCAGTTGGACTTAACCCATGTAAATTATATGTCACACAAAATATTTTTAATGTTTTATTTATTTTTTCCATGAAAATATTTAAAACAAAAATTTAAATAATTAAAATTTGAAAAAATATTTTATATAAAATATTTTAAATTATATTATTACTCTTTTTTAAAAATTAAATTTTTCCTTTATAGCTTCAATTATTTTATATTTTGATTCAGGTTCTAAATCATTTTCATAACAAAATTTTTCAACTTCTCTTTCCATATTATCTGTTTTATGGAGAATTAATTTTTTTTGTTTATTATCAATATTAATTTCAAAAATATATCTAACTTTTCTTTTTAGATTACCACCATTTTTTTTTTCAAATTTATTAAAAGTATTTTTATAACTTCCAATTTCATTATCAAATTTAAAATTTCTTAAGCAATCTTCATTAATTTCAATTTCTCTTAAAATTTCTTCATTATTCCTATTATTAATAGAATTACAAATTCCTTTAGAAACTAAATATTTACTTATTTTTTTTTGTTTTCTTTCATTTTCTAAATCTTCATATTTTTTACTTAAACTTTTATCATTTAATAAAGGATTATATTTAAACATTTTATTATTATAAGCAGTTAAATTAGGTGAAAAAATATTATTTTCATCTTCATTTTCTTTCATACTTTTAGTCATTTCATTATTTTTCTTTCTTTTCATATATAATCTTTCAGAAAAGCCTCCAGTCACAGATTTTGTTTTTTGTAAAGTTTTCCCTGGATTGTTATTAGGAAAAAAAGTACATTCTTTCATTTCTTCTTCTTCATTTTTTTTTCTCTCTGATTCTAAAAATTTTTCTCTTTTTTGTCTAAATAAATCATAATTTTGTATTATACTTGAATGTTTATCAGTATTATTTTCATAAAAAGAATAATTTAATTTTGGTTTAAATGTTAAATCTTTCTCTTTATTTTCAATGAAGCTCATTGTTGATCTTGATATTTTTTCTCTTTTAATTAAACTATTCATAAAATTATCTGAAAATAATCTAAAATCAATTTTTATTTTTTCTGTGATTTTCGGTGGAATATTTATTTCATTTTTGATAAATTGAAAATTTTTTTTCATAAATTGATTTTCATTATCTCCATTATATAATCTTAATATTGATAAAAGAAACAATAAAAATTTATGTGAATCTATATTTTTATCTTGTTCAAATTGCTTTGATTCTGTCAATATTTTAAATCCTACTTTTGAAAGTTGTAATTCTTTTTCAATATTATTATTATAATTTCCTAAATTTGAATAATCTTTAATTGTAAATCCAATTTTATTAAGTAATAATAAATAATCAGTGAAATTTATTTTAAAATTATCATCAGCTTTTTTATTGAAAAAATTATTTATTACTGATTCGTATTTTTTTAATAATTGTTGAGAAATAATGTCATTACTTGAAGAATTAACAATTAATTTATAATCATTTTTATTATATGCTTTTCTCTTTTCTTCTATATTATCTTTATATTTTTTTGAATCATTATATAATTTATTAAATATTTTTTTTGCCTCTTCTTTATTATTTAAAGGAGATCTTGGTTTATTACTAATAATACTTTTTTGCTCATTTTTATTATATCCATCATATAATCTTGAAAAAGTATCTTTATTAACATTATAATTTGAAGACTTTAATAATATTATTTTATTTGAATTTGAATTTGTCAAAGGAATATCTCTTATTTTTGAAGTTCTTTCAGTTTCTACTTTTTGCTTTAAAGATTCTATATTTTCTTTCTTTTTATCAATATAATTTTTTTGTTTATCTAAAAAAATTTTTAATTGAGTATTATTCATAACTTCTCTTTTCTTATTTTGAATAGTATATTCATTATTTTTATTATTATTCTTTCTCTTTTCAATTTCTTTTACATTTCTAGAAAGAAAATCTTTTCTTAATTTCTTATTCTTAGCATCAAATTTATTTGAATAATTGGTTAAAAAATTTTCATTTGTAAATGATTCATAATTATAAACATTTTCTGTTCCTTTATTTTTTAAAAGTTTTTCAAACATTTGTTCTGATAATCTTGTAAAAACTGATTTTTGTGTATTTCCTGTTTTTGGACTATTTGAAGTAGGTCTTAAATTTTCATTTATATTTTTTTTCACAATTTTTCCTTTTCCAATATCCTTTTTCTTTGATTTCGAATTAAATGTTCTTTTCATGCTTTTCTTATTTCTATTTACTGAATTATTATTATTCTTTGTCGTTGGTAAAGTTTCTTTTTCTGTTTTTGTTGTTTGAATTATATTTAATTTTTCTAAATTTTCATCGTTAGAACTCTCTGAATCAATAATATTATTTTCTTCAATACTTTCATCGATTTCATTATTCATATTAATATTATTGATATTAAAAAAATAACTTTTTATTTTTTTAATTTTTTTATTTATATTAAATGTGGAATAAAATAGGAGAACAATTTAAATTAGATGAAGAAATTCCAAAAATTTTAAATAATATATATCAATTTAATAAAATAACAAAAGTCCAATATATAGTAATAAATGAATTTTTAAAAAATGAAGATGTAATTGTAAAATCAGTAACAGGTTCTGGAAAGACATTATCATATATAATTCCATTATTTCAAAGATTAATAAATTATTCTAAAGAAAATTTAGAATATAAAAATCAGACTTTAGCATTAATTCTTCTTCCAGCAAGAGAACTTTCAGAACAAGTTTTAAAAGATATATTAAATTTTATAAATAACATGAAATACAAATTTACTTTCCAATTATTGATTGGTGGAAAAAAAGTTGAAAATGATATTGAAAAATATAATAATGAAATACCTAATATAATAATAGCAACTCCCGGAAGATTAATAGATATTGATGAAAAAGTAAAAATTAATTTTCAAAACCTTCAAATTTTTATTTTAGATGAAGCTGATAAAATGTTAGATATGGGTTTTGAAGTAGAAATTTCATATATTTTATCTAAAATTCCCAAACAAAGAAGAACTGGATTATTTTCAGCAACAGTTACTTCAAATATTGAAAACATTATTAAAGCTGGAATGAGAAATCCAATTTTTATTGACATTAAAATCCAAAATAATAAATCCAATGATATTTTCATTAATGAAAATGATTTAAAAAAACCAATAAGTTCACAAGGTTCTTATTATAAAGTAATTCCATTTAATAAAGATAATAATAAAATAAATAATTCAATACAAGAGCTTCCTCAAGGTTTATATCAATATTATATAGAAATAAAAAATATTAAATATAAAATTCCACATTTAATTCATATTTTAAACATGATATACAATGGATTAGAAAAGAGAAAAATAATGATATTTCTAAGTACATGTAATTCAGTGGATTACTTTAATTTACTTCTTCCATTATTATTTAAAAAATTATCAATGACAGATTTTTCAATATCAAAACTGCATTCAAAAATATCTCAAAATAAAAGAAATAAAGAATATAAATTATTTAAAATTGAAAACAAAAATAAATTAAATATTTTATTATCAACAGATTTAGCATCAAGAGGAATAGATATTCCAAATATAGATATGATAATTCAATTTGATCCTCCAAAAACAGATGATAGTTATATTCATAAAGCTGGAAGAACTGCAAGAGTTGATAATAAAGGAATTAGTCTTTTATTTTTAAATGAAAATGAATTAACTTTTTTAAATTATATGAAACAAAAAGGCATTTTTATTCAAAAATGGGAAGATCAAATTATTAAAAAAGAAGAAGATGTTGATTTAATTTTCTCTGAAAATAATAAAAATGGAATTTCTGTTTTAAATTGTATTAAAGAAATTAATATTAGTGATAAATGGATTTATGATAAAGCTGTTAATACTTTTGTTTCTTTTTTAAGATATTATCAAGAAATTGAATTAAAATATATTTTTCATTATCCTAATTTTGATATAGGAAATTTTGCCAATTCACTTCAATTATTAAAGTTACCTAGATTAAAAAAAAAAGATTTTGATTCTGTAAAAAATTTTATTCCTGATGAATTTATTCAACCAAAAGATTTAATTTATTTAAATAAAAATATTGAAAAACAAATGAATGAAAAAAAAAAGAAAATTGATGAAAAAATGGATTTTGTTTATCAAAAAAAAAGAGAAAAAAAAGAAGAAATGAAATTAAAAGGAAAAAGAAATGAAGAAAAAAATAGAAGTAGAAGAGAAAAAAAAGAAGCAAAAATTAAGAATATATTAGATGAATGGGATGATTTAGCAGATGATGATAAATTATATAAAAAATATAAAAAAGGAAAAATCACAAAAGAAGAATATGAAAAAGAGTTATTAAAAATTAAATGAAAAAAAATTAAATAAATAAATTAAATAAATAAATTATAATTATTATATTTTAAAAGGATTTGAATACTTTTTTTTATGAATGTAATATAGGAAATAAATATATATTTTATAAAAGATTTCTTTATCTACTAAAACAAATCACAATGGTAGATTTTTAATTCCAAAGAAAAATGTATATATTTTGTTTATATATTATTATAAACAAAAAAAAAATTTTACAATATAAAAAAAACAAAAATATTGTATAAATAAAGCTGATTTTCTTTTTCTAAGAATTCTTCTTTTGATTCAGAAAATTAATTGAAATATAAATTTGTCATATAATATTATTATTACAAAATTTTCCTTATGTTATTAATAATATTAATATAGAATTATATTAGAGAATATTATAATAGACTCTTTAATTATAATTTATTCTTTATAAATAAATAATATAAGCTTAATTATTGTTTTAACTCAAATCAAAATAAAATTTCTTTATATGAAAAATAAAATATATTCTTTTATTAAATTACTTATTATTGAAAATAATCATTTAAAAAAGTATACTATTTTTACAAGAGTTATTATTAATTAATAATTTTAAATAATATATAAAATAATATATATAATAATCGAAATTATTTTTTTTATTTTATAATTCTATTAAATTTTTCCTTAATATTAACAAAAAATGTTTTTATTTGTTTTATATATTTTTCTCCTAATTTTGGGTCTTCACTTCTTATTTTATATTCTATAAATATTATCATTCTTTTTAAATCTTCTTCATCAAAATTAGGAAACATTTTTTTAAGAAAATCAAATAATTTAAGACAAATTTGTTTTCTTTTGTTTGCTGTTTTCTCATTTAAATTATTATTTTTATCATATATATTATCATAAAAATCTTTTATTAATGAATTTAACTCATTTTTTGCTTTTAAATCATCTTCATTTATTAATTTTAAAAAAGTGTCATTTATAAAATTTATATTTTTATTTACTTCTGTTTTAATAATATTTTCTTCATTAATTTGATTGAATATATTTTTACTTGGATTATTTCTTAATGATTTCTTTTTTTCTGGTGAAAGAAAAATTTTCTTTATTTCATTATGTAAATTATCAATATCTAGATTATTTATATTTTCTTCTAATTGTTCTAATTCAGTATTATCTATTTGAAAAAGTTCTTCAATTAATCTTTGAATTAAATATGATAAAATTTCATTGCTTTTATCAACAATATCTCCATATTTATTATAAGATAATAAATTCAAAACTGGAATAATGTCTTTACTTAAATAATATATATTTTTATTTTTAATTGCTTTAAATTCATCATATAAATTATTTAATTCAGACAAAATACTTTTATGAATATGATTATTTGGAATTTCAATTTGATATTTTAATAAGTTATCCATAATATTTTTAATTTTATTATCATCTAAATTTTTATTTTCATTATTATTAAATTGATAATTGGAAAAAAAAATATTGTTGCTTTCTTTATTATAATTTTCCCTTTTTTTTTCTTTTTCTTCGAAATTTGAATTAAAAGTACTAATTACAGTATTATTATTATTATTGGTAACATTAATTTTAATGTTTATTTTTATATTTTTAGGATTTCCATAAATATTAGAATCACTATTTATAGTATTTATTCCTTTATCTTTCTTGGTTTTTATTTCTTGATTATTAGTATTATACTTTACTTTTCTAGATAAATAATTATTTTCATTTTCATTTTTTTCATTATTTGAAGATAAAAATGAACTTGATGAAATTGAATCTTCATCTTCACTTTGAATAGAAATTACAGTTTTATTCATTTCATTCATTTTTTTTGCTTTTTGAATAGCATTAATTAAATTTTGTTTTTTTGTTTTAGAATATTTATCAAATTTATCTTCAAATTTATCTATTTTAGAAACAGGTAAATAAACATAAGAAGAATGACCAATAAAATTAATTTGATAAATTTTTTTTTGAAATTGACTTTCATTTTTTTTATGAAAATGTAAAATTCTTTTTATTTCACCTGGCCATCTAGGAAATCCTTCTACTTTTGCCCAAACAATTTCTCCTTTATGGAAGGACTCTTCCATATTTTTTTATTTTATTATAGATATTTTTTTATATTTTTTTTTTTATTTTTTGTGTCTTTATATGATAATAAATTTAAATTATTTGACTATTTTAAAAATAAAATCTTTTTCTCATTTTTATTATTTTTATTATTGTTTTTATTAATATTACTTTTTACATAATTATAAAAAAACTTAATGGGAAGAAATAAAATAAAAATAGAAAAAATAAAAAGCGAAAGAAATCGAAATATAACATTTATAAAGAGAAAAAAAGGATTAATAAAAAAAGCAATGGAACTTTCTTTATTATGTGATGCTGAAATTTTAGTAGCAATTGTATCAAAAGACAATGAACAACTTTCTTTATTTTGTTCAGATGAGTCCGTTGAAAATTTTTCATTAAAATATTTAAAATCTCCTATTAATACAAATAATTTAGTTTCTTTAAAAGATGTATAGTATTTTTTTTAAATTATTTTAGTATTCTTCTTTATTTTCGGAGTCACCTCAAAAAAAAAAAAATTTCAAAAAATGAAAATTTCATCAAATTAACTAAAGAAGATATTCAATTTAAAAAAGAAAATTTTTATCCAATTGAAAATAATAATAAAATTCAAAATATTCCTTTTTCTTATAATCAAAATTATATTCCTTTTAATTATTATCCAATAAGTAATTTTGGATTAGATTCATATTATAAATATTTAAATAATCAAAATTTGAATTTTTTTGTAAATCAAAATTTAATTGGAAATAATGAATTAAATAAGAATATAAATATTGATAATTTATTTAATAATCAAAAAGACAAAAATTTTATTAATGATAGTCCAATTGTTAATAATATAAATATGAATATTGGAAATATTAATAATTACTTAAATGGAGGAGAAAATTCAAAAAATTTTTCCAATATTTAAAAAAGGTTTAAAAATAAATTTTTAATTTTAATTTTATTTTTACATTTATATGAATTGTTTTTTATATGATAGTAAGAATATAAGAGGTTTTAAATTCATTCATTTTATTGTATACAATAGATTAAAAATTAAATTTATATAATTTTTTATTATGTAGGTAAATATTATTTGTATGATAATTATAAAATAATTGAAAAACTTAAATATATTTATAAAATATTAACATATAATTATATTATAAACTAAAAAAATAATCAAAAAATATTTTATAAATAAACTTTATCAGAGCAATTTATAATTATTTAAAAACATATATCAAAAATTATAATAAGAATTAATTTAAATCAAATTTTCTTATTATTTTTTATTCACAACAATTTTTCATAAAATTTTTTAATAAAACCGAATTTATTGAGCAAATTTTTTATTTTCATTCAATTCTGAGATAAAATTTCTTAAAGCAAATTATAATGATAAAAATCAAAAAGAATTTATTATCTTGATTATATTTCATATTCTTCAATAAAAAAAATCCATTTGTATTATATTGTTGTATTGATATTAAAAATTTCTCATTTTTTCTTTTATTAATATACTTCTTCTTATTATTATATAAACAATATTCATAAAATCCATTTCTTTTTTTCTATTCAAAAATGAAGAAGTAAAATTTCAATAATATTTAAATATACTCATAAATAATTTTTTTTTCTTTTCTTTTTTTTCAATTAATTTTCTATTTCTTATTCTATTCCAAATACTTTTATTTTAAAGAATGAACATATGTTAAATGGTATTTGCATATATAAATTCCCCAATTTAATAAACTTGAACAATAACTTCTAAAGTATTTTCCTATTTTTTTCTTTTCCTCGTTTTCAAAACTAAAAATACATTAAACTATGAAAATAATATAAAATCTAAAAAAATATAAATAAAAGAATTAAACAATTTTATAAAAAAAATGCAGAAGAGAAACAAAGGACGAGAAAAAGAACAGAAAATGTTAGATAAAAAATTTGAAAAATACGCAGCAATGCTTCCTCAAAGTTACAAAGACCAATTTAAACATGAAGTGAAAAAACCAACTCAAAAGCAGAAAGTGAACGAAGCAATTCGTCAAGGAAGAAAAACAGAAACAGTTCAAAAAGGACAAGGAAATAAAAATGATTATGTTCAAAATGTTGGAAAATTATTAAATGAAGATGTAGAAATTAAAGAAGTTCCCAGAGAAATTGCTATTCAAGTTGCCAGAGCAAGAAATGAAAAAAAATTAACTCAGGAACAATTAGCTAATAAAGTTCAAGAAAATCTTGCTGCTATTAAAGATTTAGAAAATGCAGAAGGAGCTTATAATCCTAAACTTGTTGAAAAAATTGAAAAATTTTTACAAGTTAAATTTGAAAGAAGTTGGAAAAAATAAATTTTTTTTTGGGTTTGATTTTTTTTTTTTCTAGAATTTCTAGATTTTTAGAAAAGAAATAAACTATTTATTATTAATTAAAAAAAATATTATCAAAAAAAATAATAATAATAATTAAATATAATAAAATATAATTAACCTGAAATTTTAGTAATAAAATTTCCATAAGTATAACTAGAAATAGGTTCCATAGAATAATTATTATTATTTTTAAAAGTATTAACTTTAATTAATTTACTTCTAAAACCTCTATTTTTTTTATTAGTAGTATTTCTGGAAATAATAATATCAGAATAAGATTGATTAGTGGTAATTAAACTTTTATTAAAAGATTTATTATATGATTTATTCCTATAGAATTTATTTCCAATATTTTTAGATTTTTCATCAATTTTAGGATTAAAATAAAAAATTTTAGAATTAGTTTCTTCCTCATTAAATTTAATTAATTCTTTTAATCTACTATTATCTCCATATTCTCTAACAAAAATTTTTTTATTTTCAAAATCTAAATTATCATAAACGTTATTTAATAAAAGAAAAAATTCATTTTTTGATAAAGTAATATTTTCATTTTTAAATTTATTAAAAATTGGAAATAAAATTTTCATCATATGAGAAGGAATATCTTTAATAGAACTTTGTATTGAATAAGGTGAAATAAAATTATCTTTATCAGAATCCAAAACATTAAAAATTTTATCATACATTTTTTGTTTCATATTATTTAATAATCTTTCTGAATTTAAATTTTTATTTCTTATTAAATCACTTGAATTAAATTTTTTCATTAATTTATATTTTACTT
>JAEEGI010025857.1_pt1 | contig 11344 bp, 10 predicted proteins | sample 8958751 | NCBI WGS metagenome assembly JAEEGI01 (sample SAMN16246545, study PRJNA631951) | gut metagenome | biome: gut microbiome; feature: rumen; material: KS-attached | host: Bos | place: Iran: Karaj | collected 2018-10 | reverse complement strand
CTTACGTATATTGATGCGGACAGCGAAAAGAAGACACCCGTTGTTTTACACAGAGCTATCCTTGGTTCAATCGACAGATTTATGGCTTACATCCTTGAGGAAACGAAGGGCAACCTTCCTACGTGGCTTGCTCCCGTTCAGGTCAAGATTCTGCCTATAAAGAATGACGATGATGAACTTAACGAGTACGTAAAGAAACTTAAATATGCTCTTTACGACGCAAATGTAAGAGTTGAATCAGACGATCGAAGCGAGAAGTTCGGTTACAAGATGAGAGAAGCACAGATTCAGAAGGTTCCTTACATTGCCGTTATCGGTAAGAAGGAAGCCGAGGAAGAAAACGTGTCTTTCAGACTTCACGGCGAACAGGAGACTGTAACGGTTAAATTCGACGAATTTATTGATATGATTAAGGAAGACATAGCAACAAAGAAACATTAATGTATTTTAAGAGGGGTTATTATGCAGGAGTTGGAAAAACAGTTTCATATTCATTGTGTTGAAGGTGATATAGGAAGGTACTGTATTCTAGCGGGAGATCCGGGCAGAATTCCTGCCATTGCTGAATTGTTTGATGATGCAAAGCAGGTGGCATATAACAGAGAGTTTAATGTTTATACCGGATATCTCGAGGGAGTAAAGGTTACAGCCTGTTCCACAGGAATAGGCGGACCTTCTACATCTATTGCGGTAGAAGAGTTGCACAACCTGGGTGCCGATACTTTTATAAGAACAGGTACCTGCGGCGGTATCGATCTGGATGTAATGTCCGGAGATATTGTCGTTGCTACGGGCGCAATCAGATATGAACATACTTCCGTTGAATATGCTCCGATAGAGTTCCCTGCGGTAGCGGATTTGGATATTACCAATGCACTTCGTGAGGCTTCTGTCGAAATGGGCAAAAGAACACATGTCGGCGTGGTGCAGTGCAAAGATTCATTCTACGGACAGCATTCGCCCGAGAAAATGCCGGTAGCATATGAACTTCTGCAAAAGTGGGAAGCATGGAAGAGACTCGGAGTTAAGGCTTCCGAAATGGAATCATCCACTCTTTTTGTGGTATCAAGTGCATTAAAATGCAGAAGCGGTTCCTGTTTCCATGTAATCTGGAATCAGGAGAGAGAAAAAGCAGGACTTGACCAGACTATGAGCGAGGATACTTCTGCTTCCGTGAAAATAGCTGTAGAAGCTATGAGAAAGATTATTCTTTCGGACAAAAACGCAAAATAACGAAAAACCAAAGACAAACGACGGACTAATTGGTAGTTTTGTCACTATACTTTGCTTGCATATTGTTATATAATTAACAATGTATGAGAAAGGAGACTTAATTTATGAGACTTAAAAAGATTATGTCGGTATCTTTATGCATGACAATGGTACTTACCCTTGCGGGATGTTCATTTAATCCTAAAGATGCCATTTCAAATATTATAAACGGTAAGGTAGACAGCAACAGCAATGCCAATATTGTTGCCTCTGCAGAAAAGGTTAACAAGAATGCCGTATTTAAAGAAGCAAAGACCATATACTTAGAAGGATTTGATTATATTGACGGATTTAAGGCGGCAAATGATAAATATTATGTAGCACGCGTTAAGTATGATTATCCCGATTATGACGTTCCGGTTTATTCCGATGATCCCGTTTTATACGAGGGTGAAGAAACCGAAGATGAGACACCTTTAGATGTAATTGATGAAAGCGAACCTGTGGATGTTGAGTCGGAAGGACCTGATGATTTAGGACCTATGGATGTTGAGTCCGAAGAACCTAATGAAGGACCTGAAGATATTGAAGAACCTGTTTATTTAGGACCCGGTTATGATGACGTTTATTATGATGGAGATTATGAAATCAATACAATGCTTCACATTGCTTCTTTTGCCAACGAGAACGATATCAGTTATTACGATATCGCACTTGACGGCGGCGAATACTTCAGCGGCCAGAGCTGGGGCGTTGACAGTGCAGAGAACATTTATGCCATAGTTTCTTCATATGATGAGACGACATCCGAAGAGGCATATAAATTCAGAAAATATTCTCTTGACGGAACTTTATTAAAAGAAATCAATGTAGACAGCAACAATGAACAGTATTTTTATGTAAGAAATCTGTATGTTGATAAAGACGGTAATTCTTATATTGTTTCCGAGCAGTCCGTAACAGGTTACGACAAGGACTTAAATAAGAAATTTGATTATAAGCCCGATCTTCAGGAGGGTTATATATCAAACTCAAGCCTGGATGACAAAGGCGAACTTATCTTTTCGGTAGGTTCATGGGAAGGCGATAACTATACAAGTAAAACCTACAAATTGAACAATCAGGGTAATGCGACCGAAGAACCTTCGCTTAATTCTCTTATATCCGAAAAGACTCTGATAGACGGAAACGGGTTTGATTTCTATTATGCAACCAATTCCTCAATAATGGGAATAAATGTCGGTGACAAGGAAGCAACCGAAGTTGTAAACTTTTATGATTCCGATATCAATCCGAACGATTTTTACGGTTCGGTATATTTCGCAAGTGCAGAACAGTTTTTGATGACTGTTGAAAACGAAAACGGAACCGGCCTTGTAGTGTATGAAAAAGTTCCTGCCGAAGATGTAGTAGAAAAAGAAATCATTACTCTCGGAACGGTATACGGCTCATATTATATCAGCAACCAGATAATTAATTACAACAAGAACAATGATAAATACAGAATTAAACTTGTAGATTATTCGGAGTTAAATACTTCTGATGACTGGTCTGCAGGCAGAAAGAGATTCTATTCGGATCTTTCCGGCGGTAATGCTCCGGATATCATTGTTCCCGAAGCATATGATGTAACCAACCTCATTGACAAGGGCGTATTTACAGACTTAACTCCTTTAATGGCCAACAGCGACGGAGTTAAGAAAGAAGACCTCGTTCATAACGCTCAGACGATATTTGCCAAAGATGACAAGCTTTACTGCGTATTCCCTACGTTTTCAATTGAGGCAATGCAGGTAAAGAAAGAGTTTTACAAAGAAGGCATGAACCTTGATGATGTTATCGAATGGGAGGAAACTACCGGCAAAAAAGCTCTTTCAAGTGACATGACAAAAACTTCTGTTATGAGCATGTTTATGAGTATGAGCATGAATGAATTCCTTGATCCCAAGACCGGAAAATGTTCATTTGACTCACCTGAATTTTCAAAACTTCTTGAATATGCAAATACATATCCCAAGGAAATCAGCCAGGATTACTGGGAAAACTACGACTACTCATCATATATTTACGAATACAGAAACAACGATTCACTGCTCAATTTTGTGTATGTTGATGACTTTTCCAATTACAACTGGAATGCAAAGTACAGATTCGGAGAGATTCCCGAACTTATAGGTGTTCCTCTTTCAGGCAAAGACACTGCAGTTCTTAATATTGATACTGTTATGGGTATTTCGAACAAGAGTAAACACAAAGAGGCTGCATGGGACTTCATCAAGACCTGCTTCGAACATGAGTATTATGAGACTATCGGCTGGGGTATCCCTTCGGTTGAAAAAGAATTTGATCTTATGGCAGAAAAAGCAACCGAGCCTTCATATTACCTGGACGAAAACGGCAATAAGGTTTACGAAGATCAAAAATACTGGCTTATAGACCATGAAGAAACAATTGAGCCTCTTACAAAGGAAGAGGTTGCCAAACTTAAAAACTTTGTAGTAAATGTGGAAGGTCTGTATACCTGGGATGAAGAATTAAACAATATCATCGATGAAGAAACCCAGGGTTATTTCGAAGGACAGAAGAGTGCCGATGAAGTAGCATCGATTATTCAGTCCAGACTTCAGATTTACATCAACGAAAAGAAATAAATCATAAAAGAAACGAAACTGTCGCAGGATTTCCTGCGGCAGTTTTTTTGTCGGTATTATTTTCTTGATTATGATACGAAAGAAAAGTAAAATAATAATGCGGTTTAGTGTGTTTAATAATGATTTAACGGAGGGATATATATGAAAACAGCTATTTTCCTTGCAGACGGATTTGAAGAAATTGAAGGTCTTACCGTAGTTGATATTTTAAGAAGGGCCAAGATTGTCTGTGATATGATTTCAACAGAAGACGATTTGGAAATAAACGGAAGTCACGGTATTAAAGTTAAGGCCGATTACATGATATCGGACATTAATTTCGGAGAATACGACTGTATGATTTTACCGGGCGGAAAGATCGGTACACAGAGACTTGAAGCCAATCAGTATCTTTTAAAAAGACTGGATGAGTTTATTAAAGCAAACAAGCTTGTCTGCGCTATCTGTGCAGCTCCTTCAATCCTTGCTCACAAAGGCTATTTAAACGGTAAGGAAGCAGTTTGCTATCCTACTGTAGAGGGTGAACTTGTAGGTGCAAATATACCTGCCAAAGAAGTTGCGCATGACGGAAATATTATCACCTCAAGAGGCATGGGAACCTCCATCGCTTTTGCCGGTGAGATTGTAAAAACAATTCTTGACGAAGAGACCGCGGACGGATTACTCAAATCCTTGGTATATAAACAGTTTTAAGCAACTTTTCTTTTACAAAAACCCACGGTTATGTTATAATAATCAATTGACTGTGATATAATCACGCTTTTGAAAGGAGATTTATTTAAAATGGGCTATAAGGTTGAAAAGCTTGAAGGTAGTATGGCAAAGCTGATCATTGATGTTTCTGCAGAAGAATTCGATGCTGCTTGCGAAAAAGCATATCAGAAAAATAAAAAGAGAATTTCCGTTCCCGGATTCCGTGCGGGAAAGGTTCCCAAGGCAATGATTGAAAAGATGTACGGCAAGGAAGTCTTTTATGAGGACGCAGCCAACATTATCATTCCCGATGCTTACGAGAAGACATATGACGAAGCAATCAAGGAACTTGAAATCGTTTCCGCTCCCAAGATTGAAGTAGTGGAAATGGAAGCAGGAAAGCCTTTCGTTTTCAGTGCAGAAGTTGCATTAAAGCCTGAAATCAAGCTTGGAAAATATAAAGGTGTAGAAATCGACAAGATTGATGTCGAAGTAAGCGAAGACGAAGTTAACGAAGCTATCGAAAAAGAAAGACAGAACGCTGCAAGAATCGTCAGCGTTGAAAGAGAAGTTAAGAGCGGCGATACAGTAACTATCGACTTTGAAGGTTTTGTTGACGGCGTTGCTTTTGAAGGCGGCAAGGGTGAGAACTACAACCTTGAAATCGGTTCTCATTCATTCATCGATACTTTCGAAGATCAGATCATCGGCAAGAACATCGATGACGAATTTGACGTTAACGTTACATTCCCCGAGAATTACCAGGCTGCAAACCTTGCAGGAAAGCCTGCTGTATTTAAGGTAAAAATCCATGAAATCAAGGAAAAACAGCTTGCTGATCTTGATGATGATTTTGCAAGTGATGTTTCCAGTTACGATACATTTGCCGAGTACAAGGAATCTGTTAAGAAGAACCTTTCCGACAAGAAGGCAGATGATGCAAAGAAGGCTAAAGAAGATGCTGCAGTAAATGCAATCATCGAAGATTCCGAAATCGAAATTCCCGAGATGATGCTTGCAACACAGCAGAGAGAGATGCTCGATGAGTTCGCTCAGAGATTAAGATATCAGGGTATGAGCATCGATCAGTACTTCAAGTATACAGGAATGAATGCCGAGATTATGATGGAACAGATCAAACCTCAGGCAGAACAGAAGATTAAGACACAGCTCGTTCTTGAAGCAGTAGCAAAGGCAGAAAACATCGAAGTTACTGATGATGATGTTGAAGCAGAAATCAAAAAGATTGCAGACAACTACAAGATGGACGTTGAGAAGGTTAAAGAAACTCTCGGCGCAGGCAACGAAGATGCAATCAAAAAAGATATCGCTATGCAGAAGGCTATTGACTTCATAACAGAGAACGCAAAGGAAAAGGCTGCTAAGAAGGCTACAAAGAAGGCTAAAGAAGAAACAGCTGAAGAAGGCGAAGAGAAGCCCAAGAAAGCTGCAAAGGCTAAGAAAGAAGCAGCTGAAGAGAAGACAGAAGAATAGTTATTAGTGTTATAAGGAGCATTTTATGAGTCTTGTACCTTATGTCATTGAACAGACAAGCAGAGGCGAGAGAAGTTATGATATTTACTCACGTCTTTTAAAAGAAAGAATCATTTTCCTCGGAGAGGAAGTTAACGAAGTGACTGCATCTTTAGTAGTTGCACAGCTTCTTTTCCTTGAAGCGGATGATCCCGAAAAGGATATTCAGCTTTATATCAACTCTCCCGGAGGATCCGTAACCGCAGGCTTTGCTATTTACGATACAATGCAGTACATCAAGTGTGATGTTTCAACTATCTGTATCGGTATGGCAGCTTCTATGGGAGCATTCTTGCTCTCAGGCGGTACAAAAGGTAAGAGAATGGCTCTTCCCAATGCTGAGATTATGATTCATCAGCCTTTGGGCGGTGCTCAGGGTCAGGCTACCGAAATTGAGATTGCTGCAAAGCATATCTTAAAGACCAAAGAAAAGCTTAATAAAATTCTTGCCGAAAACTGTAATCAGCCTCTTGACGTTATTGCGAAGGATACAGATCGTGATAACTGGATGACTGCAGAAGAAGCAAAGGAATATGGTCTTATTGACCTTGTAATTTCTTCGAGAGAAGAGAACAAACAGGAGTAATATGGCAAATAAAAGAAATGATTCCGACAAGAACGGCAAACAGGTAAGATGTTCTTTCTGCGGACAGACACAGAGCCAGGTCGGCCAGATGATAGCCGGACCGGGCGGAATATATATTTGCGACGAATGTATTTCCACATGCAACGATATTTTAAAACTCCAGGCAAAAGAAGGCATGGAAGAAGATTTGTTTGAAGCATCGGACTACGATTTTTCCAAAACAAATTTAGACATCAACCTTTTAAAGCCCAAGCAGATAAAAGAGTTTCTCGATGATTATGTGGTAGGACAGGAAGAAGCAAAAATAGTTCTGTCTGTTGCCGTTTACAATCATTACAAAAGAGTTACCACGCAGGCAGATTTGGACGTGGAACTCCAGAAGAGCAATATTCTTATGCTCGGACCTACGGGCTCCGGTAAAACATATCTTGCACAGACGCTTGCAAAGATCATAAATGTGCCTTTTGCCATTTGTGATGCGACTACACTTACCGAAGCAGGCTATGTAGGTGAAGACGTTGAAAACATCCTTCTTAAGCTGATTCAGGCTGCGGATTATGATGTTGCAAGAGCAGAGTACGGTATTGTTTATATCGATGAAATCGACAAGATTACCAAAAAGAGCGAGAATGTATCCATCACCAGAGACGTATCGGGTGAAGGCGTTCAGCAGGCACTTTTAAAGATAATCGAAGGCACGAATGCATCCGTTCCCCCTCAGGGTGGCAGAAAGCATCCCCAGCAGGAACTCATCCCCATCGATACAACAAATATTCTGTTTATCTGTGGCGGTGCGTTTGACGGACTCGAAAATATCATCGAGCAGAGACTTAACAAAAAGTCAATCGGTTTCAATTCCGAAATCGTTAAAAACAATATCCTCGAAAAGAGTAATCTCTTTAAGGAAGTTGCACCTCAGGACCTCGTAAAATTCGGACTTATTCCTGAATTTGTAGGCCGTGTGCCCATTAATGTGGCATTAGAGGGCCTCGATGAGGAAGCACTTGTTAAGATCATAAAAGAGCCGAAAAACTCCATGATTAAGCAGTATACGGCTTTGTTTAAGATTGACGACGTAAATCTTTTCTTTGATGAGGATGCCGTAAAAGAAATCGCCAAGGAAGCTTACGAACGTAAGACCGGTGCGAGAGGTATCAGATCCATTATGGAAAAGGTTATGACCAGGGTAATGTTCGAAATTCCTTCGGACGATACCATTGCAGAGTGCCATATCACCAAGGATTCCATTCTAGGTTTATCCGAACCTGTGGTGATAAGAAAAGGAGAAGCGGTTAACGTTTCAACCGAAACCGTTACAGCGTAATATTAGGGGGCAAGAAATTGCCCCTTTTTCATTCATCAGTGCCCGGCTCCCAAAGGGTGCCCGGCTCTGTAAATTCGAAAGGATTAAGGCATGAAAATAAAAAGCATAAATCTTGAAACCGTATGCGGTGTAAGCTCAAGACTTCCGAATAATTCACTCCCCGAATTTGCTTTTGCGGGCAAGAGTAATGTCGGCAAATCTTCGCTTATAAATGCTTTTATGAACAGAAAATCGTATGCCAGAATATCCTCGCAGCCCGGTAAAACACAGACAATCAACTATTACAACATAAATTCCGAATTTTATCTCGTTGACTTACCCGGTTACGGCTATGCAAAGGTCTCGGAATCCGTCAAGGAACAGTGGGGCAAGATGATTGAGAGATACTTAAAGAAATCGCCCACACTAAAGGCTGTTTTTCTTCTCGTGGATATAAGACACGAGCCGAGTGCAAACGACGTTCAGATGTACGACTGGATCGTTGCAAACGGCTTTGATCCGATAGTTATAGCCACAAAGGCGGATAAAATATCAAAGGGTGCAGTAAGCAAACAGGTATCAATCATTAAAAAGAAGCTTGAATGCGACAAAAACACCGTAATTATACCGTTTTCGGCCGAAGACAAGAGGGGGCTGGAAGAGATTTACGTGAAGGTTGAAGAGTATCTTGAAAGCATCGCAAAAACAAATTAAATTTTTACTTGACTTAGGTGTGGTGTTTGGATATAATAGTCGTTGCGGATTGAAAAATCGCGTCAATCGGGGTGTGGCTCAGTTTGGCTAGAGCGCTGTCTTAGGGAGGCAGAGGTCGCAAGTTCAAATCTTGTCACTCCGATTTTTTTATTACAGTAAATACTGTTTTTTACACATGACTATGTTATAATTGTCATGTGTATTTTTTTATTTTAACGGCGGTTTTTCGGTTTCAGACAAATTTTTTTAACCGATGGATTGACAGCCGAGGTTTTTTATTTGCATTTTTCAGGCAGAAAAATACACTTTCGGAGGATATATGATAGCTATAATTGATTACGATGCAGGCAATATCAAAAGCGTTGAAAAAGCGGTAATTAAACTTGGATATGACTGCGTGATTACGAGAGACAAGGAAGTGCTTAAAAAGGCCGACAAACTGATTCTTCCGGGCGTTGGAGCATTCGGAGATGCGATGGGTAAGTTAAACGAATACGGCCTTACCGAAATCATAAAAGAACTTGTAGTGGATGAGAGCAAACCGCTCCTTGGAATCTGCCTCGGACTTCAGCTTTTGTTTGAATCAAGCGAAGAGAGTCCCGGTGTCGAGGGACTCGGACTTTTGAAGGGTAAAATCTTAAGACTCCCCGAAGGAGACGACAGGAAGATTCCGCACATGGGCTGGAATTCCCTTGATTTTCCGAAGAAAAGCATACTTTTTAAGAAAGTTGTAAAGGGAAGCTACGTTTATTTCGTCCATTCGTATTATCTTAAGGCGCAGGATGAAAAAATCGTTGCAGCAACCACAGAATACGGTACGACTGTCCACGCAGCAGTGGAGTGGGGAAATATATATGCCACACAGTTTCATCCCGAGAAGAGCTCGGCGGTGGGACTTAAGATCTTAAAGAATTTCCTGGAGGCTTAAATGCATACAAAAAGAATTATTCCGTGTCTCGACGTTAATGCCGGACGCGTTGTAAAAGGTGTAAATTTTGTCAATCTGATAGATGCCGGAGACCCGGTTGAATGTGCGCTTGCTTATGACAAAGCAGGTGCGGATGAGCTTGTTTTTCTGGATATTACCGCTAGCTCCGATGCGAGAGATACAGTGGTTGACATGGTAAGAGCGGTTGCGGAAAGCGTATTTATTCCGTTCACCGTAGGCGGCGGTATCAGAACCGTCGATGATTTTAAAAAGATTTTACGAGAAGGCGCCGACAAGGTGGCCGTAAATTCTGCTGCTATCATGAATCCCAATTTAATCGCAGAAGCTGCGGATAAATTCGGCTCACAGTGCGTTGTTGTGGCCATTGATGCCAAGAGAAGAGCGGACGGAAGCGGCTGGAATATTTATAAAAACGGCGGACGTGTCGATATGGGCATAGATGCGCTTGAATGGGCCATAAAAGCCTGTGAACTCGGTGCCGGAGAGATTTTGCTTACCAGTATGGACTGCGACGGTACGAAGAACGGCTACGATATCGAATTAACCAGAACTATCGCTGAAAATGTTTCGATTCCCGTTATAGCTTCGGGCGGTGCAGGTACCATGGAGCATTTTAAGGATGCATTGACAGAAGGAAAAGCCGATGCAGCGCTTGCAGCAAGTCTTTTTCACTTTAAGGAACTTGAAATTCGTGAAGTAAAGAAATTCCTTGCAAACGAAGGAATACCCGTGAGGTTATAATATGCCGCCTATCACAGGAGAGTGGGAAAAGGCCCTAAAAGAAGAATTCAGCAAAGAGTATTATATTAATCTTTACAAAAAACTTCTCGACGAATACAGGAATCATACCGTTTTCCCGCCCAAACAGGATCTTTTTAACGCATATCATTTTACGCCGCTTGAAAATGTCAAGGTCGTGATACTCGGACAGGACCCCTATCATGATGTCGGGCAGGCTCACGGACTATGTTTTTCGGTGCAAAAAGGCATAGAAATACCGCCTTCGCTGAAAAACATTTACGAGGAATTAAACAGGGAACTGGGTTGTTACATACCGGATAACGGATATCTTGAAAAATGGGCCAGACAGGGAGTGTTTTTGTTAAATGCCGTGCTGACGGTCAGGGCTCATTCACCTCAGTCACATCAGGGAATAGGCTGGGAAAAATTCACCGATGCGACAATAAAGATTTTAAACGAACAGAACCGGCCGATAGTTTTTATGCTCTGGGGTAAGTCGGCGATTTCGAAAAAAGAGATTTTAAACAATCCAAACCATCTGATTCTGACGGCTCCGCATCCTTCACCCCTCTCTGCATACAGAGGATTTTTCGACTGCGGACACTTCAAAAAAGCCAACGATTTTTTACGGGAAAATGGTCTTTCTCCCATCGACTGGCAGATTGAAAATGTGAATTAGAAAATTTTTGCAAAAAAGTGTAAAGAAATAGGGTTCAAAGTTTAGAATATCGTTTGATTTTTGACACTATAAAGTATATAATAAAAAATGGTGTGGATTAATAGATATTCACCCTAACAGACATTTGGGGAGGCATTCATGAAAGAATTAATGATAATGTATCATCCTGTGAAGAAGGAGATTCGTTTTCTTGCCAAAGCAAAGGGCGAGTTCGTGGAGATTCCTTATGCCATGTGTCCCTGGCTCAATCAGTACGGACCTGACAACGGCGAATTCCTGCTCC
>JAEEGI010025853.1_pt1 | contig 11345 bp, 6 predicted proteins | sample 8958751 | NCBI WGS metagenome assembly JAEEGI01 (sample SAMN16246545, study PRJNA631951) | gut metagenome | biome: gut microbiome; feature: rumen; material: KS-attached | host: Bos | place: Iran: Karaj | collected 2018-10 | reverse complement strand
ATCTCAATGCAACCAAGAATGCATCCAAAGACGGCATACCCAAAGAAAAGAAGAAAAAAGGCCTTTTTAAGTAAACAAAAAGCGTCGGAAATGCGATATTTCCGATGCTTTTTTGATTTTATCAACATCTGAAAAACCGCTCTTTGGGTTGACTAATCGGGTGTATTTTGGTATTTTTATATGGAGGGGCAAACTATCCGAAAGGTTAGGACGCAAAGTCGTAAGCCGTAAAGAAATTTCATTTCAGGTAGTTAGACTGCAATCAGTTTTTTTTTCTGATTGCTTTTTTTAATTCATAGTGTAAAGGTATGGGAAAAAACTTGAATAACGGAATCAACACGGGATATTTGTGCTTTCTGATTTTGGCCAAATATCTTAATGTAAAAGTACCATCACAAGCTGTTGAAAAATTCGAAGGTAATTGTGATACAAGATTTGAATTATATAATCTCTCCAAGAAGTTAGATTTGAAAGTAAGGGCCGGTAAGTTTACGGATTCTATGATTCGTAAAATTAGCGTTCCTATGATTGTGGAGAAAGACGACAACAATTTCGTTTTAATTCTCAAGACGGTCGGAGATGAAGTGACCGTTCTCGATCCCCGTGAGGGAGTTCCCAAAACAATTAAATTCAATGCATTGCTTCATAACCTTACAGGTTGGGGTATGGTGCTCGGAAAGAAGAGTACAAAAGACGAACCCAACCGTAAGTTTGGTTTTTCGTGGTTTATTCCTACCATTTTAAAATTCAAAAAACAGTTCGTTTGTGTTCTTATAGCTGTATTTACCATTCAGATTATCGGGATTTTGACGCCCCTGATGACTCAGGTTGTCGTGGACAAAGTCCTTTCTCATCATGCGCTTTCCACGCTTTATACAATTGCAATCGGTATCATGATTGCATATATTTACGAACTTGTAATCGGGCTTTCCAAAAATTATCTTTTCGTTCATACGACGAACAGAATAGATGTTATTTTAAGTTCCAGATTATTCCATCACCTTTTTGCCCTGCCTCTTAAATATTTCGAATCAAGAAGGGTCGGCGAGACGATTGCGAGAGTAAGAGAACTCGATACCATCAGAAGCTTTCTTACAGGTACGCCTCTTTCCTCACTGATTGATTTGTTTTTCATTACGGTATATCTTTTTGTGCTGTATTTTTACAGCGTTCCGCTGGCAATTATCGTAACCGTATCGCTTCCGATTTTTGCCCTGCTTTCGCTTATAGTTACTCCTCTCTTTAAAAAGAGTCTGGACGAAAAATTCGCAACGGGTGCCAACGCACAGTCGTTTCTTGTGGAATCCGTTACGGGTATTCAGACCGTAAAATCTTTTGCGCTTGAGAACAAATTCGAAGACAAGTGGGGCGATTTGCAGTCCGATTATGTCAAGGCGGGATACAAGACCAGTTTGATATCTTCGACTTCGGGAAGCCTTGCTTCTTTTATTCAAAGGGTAGTGGATCTGATAATCCTTATTGAGGGAGCAAAACTCGTTATAGACGGAAGAATGACCATAGGCCAACTTGTAGCTTTCAGAATGCTCGCCAACAGAGTCAGCGGCCCCGTATTAAGGCTTGTACAGCTGTGGCAGGAGTATCAGCAGGCTTCTTTGTCGGTAAGACGTATCGGAGATATTTTCAATTCCCCGGTTGAACAAATGAACAAAGATACCGTAAATGCTCTTTCGAACATGGAAGGCAAAATCAGATTCGAAAAAGTATGGTTCAGGTATCGTGCGGACACGGCAGATGTTTTAAAGGACCTCAGTTTTGAGATTCCTTCGGGAAGAATAGTGGGCCTCGTGGGAAGAAGCGGATCGGGCAAAAGTACCATTTCAAAACTGGTACAGAGATTATATATCCCCCAAAACGGTAAAATTTCGGTTGACGGAATGGATCTTTCCGTTATCAATCCCGTTGCTTTAAGAAGCAAAATCGGAGTTGTGCTTCAGGAGAATTTTATGTTTAACGGAAGTGTTGCCGACAATATATCGATACACTGTCCGGGAAAAGATATGGAAGACATTATCAATGCAGCCAAAATCGCGGGTGCGCATGATTTTATCATGGAACTGACCGAGGGATACGACACGATAATCGGTGAAAAAGGTGTTTCTTTGTCCGGCGGTCAAAAACAAAGAGTTGCCATAGCCAGAGCCATAATCAACAATCCCAGAATATTGATTTTTGATGAAGCTACCTCAGCTCTTGATTATGAATCGGAAGCAATCATACAAAACAATATGAGAGATATCTGTAAAGGAAGAACCGTGCTTATTATCGCGCACAGACTGTCTACATTAAAAATCGCGGATGAGATTATGGTTATCGACAGAGGAGAAATAATAGAAAGAGGTTCGCACGACGAACTTCTCAGTATTAACGGTCTTTATTCTTATCTTTACAATCAGCAGTTGAGAGGTGAAGTGGAATGAAAAAAGACAAAAAATTAAGCGATTACATCATAAAACGGGAAAAGATAATCGAAAAAGATCTCAAATACGATTTTCTTCCCCAAATGCTCGAAATAATCGAAAAACCGGAAAACAAACTTTCGGACATAATTATCATTATGATTCTTGCGTTGATAGTTTCGGCTGTAATTTGGGCGGCGGTTGCCAAAGTTGATATGGTTGTTACCTCTACAGGAAACGTAATGCCGGAAGGAAATGTCATAAGCGTTATAAACGCTTACGGTGGAGAAGTTTCAGCCATCAATGTTAAAGACGGAGACAAAGTTAATAAGGGACAGATAATAATGTCTATTAACTCCGAGAACGAAAAGGCATCATTGGAAGAACTTGAGTATCAGCTTTCAATTTTGGAATGTCAAAAAGATGTTTATGAAAAAATAAGGGATTACGACGAAGAGAGCCAGCAGGAAAGTGAGAAAGAAGAAGGCGAAGAAGAATTACCTTTTGGAATAAATATTAAGGATTATAAAGAAAATGAGAGTGTTGCCGGAGCAATAGTTGCAGAACAAGAGTTATTTCGTTTAAAAACAAAAGAATTTGACATTGAGCGAAAAAGAACAGACAACAGGGAAGCAATCGACAACCAGAAAAAAGCATATGTGGCTGAGCGTAATCTCACCATAATGCAGAATATCAACTCCCTTGAAGTAAAAATAAAAGAAACTACAAAAAATATAGAAGATACCAAACGTACAATTAATGATAAAGAAATAAAAGCCCCGGTGGACGGTGTTCTTTCAAATTTATCGGTTAACTCCGAAGGAGTAGTGCTTCCTTCAGGACAGAACGTTTGTTACATAATTCCGGAAGATTCTGAAAGCAGATTTATAGCTTACGTTAAGACTTCAGATATCGAGAGCATTCACTTAGGCGATGAGGTTAGAATCAGACTTTCTTCTTTAAAAGATACTGAATACGAACGTATGACCGGAGTAGTAGAAAAAGTCGGCGACTTGGCGATAAATGCTGAAGGGATGGGAAGTGTTTATAAAGTTGAAGTCAAAATCGAAGAAATACCAGAAGAACTTCTTAAGGTCGGCGTTGACGGAACCTGCGATATCATCGTAGGAAAAAGAACGGTTTTGATGTATTTCATGGAACCGTTCATCGACGGATTACGTGACAGTTTACACGAGAAATAGTTGAATGTATTTTTGAAAGATTAAGAAAATGAAAAGCTTTGAATTAAATCGAAAAACAGACATTGTGCCTTTCATGGATAAAAAGGGAAACATTATCCATGAAATAAAACTTCCTTGCAAAGTTCTTCCGATTTTATCCAAAAGAACCGCAGTAAGCGACGACGGATTATATTTTAAAGGCGCAGGAAGCATATATAACTGCCATTTTACCAACGATTTGGACGATGGAGTTAAGTTACTTACCAAGACCGGAATTATCTATGAGGAAAACAAGGTCACTTACTTGAATCTTTGCGGTAAATTCGGAATATTTGATTTTCCTCATCAACCTATGTTTTCCGACAAAGAAGGAGGATGTGGTCCAAAGGAAAAGAACTTATTGAGAATGCAAATGTTGTTTGAACGTTCGGCAATAAGTGAGATTACAGAGGTTTTAGATATAGGCATTCCGGATCACAATATTTATGTTTACAGACTCAAAGATGAAAAGGGATCGTTAATCGATACATGTGAATTGATTGAATATGCATTGACCAATAACTTCTGTACTGCTTGGGATAAAAACTTATGGGCGGATATATATAACTGCAGAAATGTTAGAGATGTTGGAGACTGGTTTATATCATTCTCAATATCGGAAAAACTTGGAACGGTATATGCATTACTTCATTCCCTTTACGAAACAGATATTTATCAATACTTGGAATTGTTAAGACTCTTGATTGGGGAGATGAGCACCGAAAAACACTTTTTAATTTATTACAGTGCTAAGGTTGTTCAAAAATTCTGTCCTAAAGAATGGGAGGAAAAGGGTGTAGATCTTGAAAATGTTTCACCAAAACTTTTCAGCGACCTACTAGTCTTAATGATAAAAGGAAAAGCTTGTTGCCATCTGGAAAACGAAGAAAAATGGGGTTGGACCAGAGAAAAACAACTACAAAAGATAGTTGATTATCAGAGCAAAATCGGAAAGATTCTGATAAGAACCAAACAGGCTATCTCTCTTGAGGATGAAGGGAGGGAAGCATGAAAAGAATTAAAAGCATAATAATGCTAATTTTGATGGGAGGAATTCTATTAATGAGCGGATGTGAGGCAAATTCTTGTAAAGATTTACGTGCGGAATCAAAAGAATTGTTGTTTCAAAAATACAATGAAGAGTTTAACGTGCTTTCTTTTCAAGACAGAGGTGATATTTGGATAGCTGAATGTTCACCTATAGAAAACGAACAAGTTATATTTAAGGCAAGATTTGATAAAGAACCGGAAATGTTGGTTTTAGATGATTACGAAGAAAAATACTTGGCTGATTTACTTAATGAAGAACTAAAAAAAGATATTGAAGTTTTTTTCCCGGGAGCATACATACACGTAGACCCTGATTTTCATCTGAAGGATAAATCTTCGGAAGTAAGAGGGAAGAGTATTCAAGAATTAATTAAAGATGTTGAAATGGAAGGAAAAGCATATGGCCTGTTTGTACGTATTTATTTTGACAAGGAAAGGGGTTCAAATAAATTGTATGAGGAAGAGTATTATTTTTTCGAAAACACAATCAACGAAAAGATATCAAAGGGAATGATGCTTCCAATTACTGTTGACATTACAAAAGTTGATTCGGAAACTATTGAAAGATTAGAAGAATATTATTTACACAATTACGGAGAAGCAGAGTCATATTTTAGAAATAATATTTTAAAAGTTGAAGATTACAGTATAGGAATCTGTTCGAATTCATCAAGCGATTTAGGTAATCCACCTAATATCTCAGCATGTTTTATAAAAGATTATTCAGGATACATAGGTGACGTTAACGAATACATAAGAAGAAGGGAGCTTTTAGAAAATGAGTAATTATACCGATAGACAAATGATTTTTGCAGCACAATTATCATATTTGGATTTTACGCAAGATGAAATTGATAATTGGCGAAAAAAACATAATGATGAATATCCTACAGTAAGAGAGCTGCTTTTATATAGAGCGGGTATTATAGATAATAATATTAGCGTTGAAGATTTAACCGATGGCGAATTAAACGATATATTTAGTACACACTATAATTATGATTCATCCAATAAAAAAGAAGGAATGAATGAAGTCAGAAGATTTATAGAAAGACTTATCGGTGTTAATGAAGAAAAAGCAAATAATAATACTGACGAAGACCATGTCAAGATTGTAGATAAAAAATATACTAATCCTGAGACTGGTGAAGTAACCGAATATGCTGATTTTGAAATAAATAATAAGGTTGACTCGTCGTGTGTATGGGATCTGGATACATCTGCCAGCTCTATAGCAACTCATGTAATTGAAGATGATCAAAATGAAAAAGTGTATTTTTTGGAATGCGCAGATTGGAAGGTTTATAGTGTTGAGGATAAGAATTTTGCTACTGAATCAGGAATGTTTGCGTTAACGGTAATGCCGTCTGAAGGAGATGCGATAGTTGTATTTCGTGGTAGCGAGCAAGGTGCAAGCAACAATGAGAATCATACTCCTCATGAGCAAGGATATCAGTTTGTTTTAGACTGGCTTCAAGCGGATTTCGGATTGCCTCAATGTGAAATTACAGCACAGGAAAGGGACGCAGCAAATTATTTAAGAAGCATAATGAATGATGATAATTTTTCAAAGGTATCGGTATCAGGTCATTCATTAGGAGGGGAATTAGCTCTTACCGCCGCTGCTTTGGTGGTTGATGATTTAAACAAATTCCAGCAAGGAATTTCATTTGATGGACCAGGACATCCTAATGAGTTTTATAAAAATCCCGAAATTGCAGACAATTACAACAATACGTTATTTAGAGAAAAGCTTAAACATTATCAGTACACAGCAGTTGGGGCCTTGTATAATTCATTAGCTTTACCGGAAAATTACAAAAGAGCACATGTAATGCATAATGAATCAAGTATGACAGATAGGATGTTTATTTTTACAGGTATTTTTCCGCATTCAATGTATAACATTGATGTAAATTTAGAGACTGGAGAAGTAGTTACTGAATCAAGGAATCCATTGGCGCAAGACTTTCTTTTACAAAATTCTCATATGTTGGCTGATGCACTTGATGCGACTCTTTTCTTGGGAGAAAGAATACCTCCTATTAGAGGATTGGCAAGAGATTTAGCATCTCCCCTTATAACAGATGTTTCTATGGTCATACTAAGGAACCATATGAAAAAGGATTATAATAATTTGACTGATGAGGAGCGAGAATTTGTTGATAATTATCGACCAAATCAAACAATAATGGTTGATTTATTTAATGCTATTGGAAATGGATGCAGTGCTCTCGCTAATCAAACAGGTTGTATGGCTTTCTATTTTGATGCATTAGGTTCCATATTTAATATGACAGCCGTAACAGTTGAATCCATGAATATGATAAAAGAAGGAAAATACAGAACGGGAATAGTCAACTTTCTTCAAGGATTATGTTCTAACTTAGCGGATGGATTAGTACCGGATATCTTCTTACCGGATATAATTGATTTAGGTCAAACTTTGAATAAAAAAATTGATGCATGGATTAAGGATAAGGGATCTCAAGCTGGAAGTTATATAGGAAATACTATATGTACCTTTTTGGCAATAAAGGATAACTCAAGTGAAAATAAACTTACCGCTCTTTCTAAAATAGTAATTCGAGAGCTAGAAGAATTAGCAATAGAAATGGTTGTTTTATCAACAGAATGGGCACAAGCACAGTATTATTGGGACATAAAAGATGTAAAAAATGGAACAATTATTCAGCAGAATATGGCCTGTGAGTTGAAAGGATATATTCAACAACATTTGATGGCTATAATTGAAGCTAAAGAATTAATGAAAGAAAATGATAACAAGGGACAGTTGGCATTAACATATTTTTCTAATGTTTTATTGAATACATTGACTTGTTTTCTTGACAAAAGTTTTCCTAATGCAAAATATACCTCTTTATATGATGACGATGATAATTATTGGAAAAACAAAAATGTTTCTGATGATGAATTAAAACAAACTGGTAGAGGATTAAACAATTTGTTTTGGTCAAATACTTGTTCTGGAAATTTGGGAAGAATTGGTAGTAATTTATTAAATTCAAATGATTCTCTTGATTTAAGCATTCTAGACAAACTAAATGATTTAATGGATTTGTTTAATAATGCGATAAATGCCGTACGTTATGTACCGGATCCACTTGTTATAGATTTGGGTAATGATGGAATTTCATTTTTATCTATAGAAGACGGAGTTTATTTTGATGAAGACAATAGAGGACTTCGAGAAAGAACTCAATGGATTAGTCCCAAGGATGCTCTTTTGGCAATCGACTTGAATGAAGATGGAATAATAAATGGCGGTGGAGAGCTGTTTGGTACGTCATCCGTTCTTACAAATGGTCAGTTGGCTCGAACAGGATTTGAAGCATTGTTAGATTATGATAGCAATAATGACGGAATTATTGATGAAAATGATACATTATTTGAAAAAATCCTTTTTTGGCAAGATAAGAATTCTAACGGTATTTCAGATGAAAATGAATTAGTCTCACTCAAAGAATTAGGTGTTAAAAGTATTTCATTAGATGAATTTGAATATGATGAAGAAGGAAGAAGAAAAACTTCTATATCATTTAAAAATGGACAAACAGTTGGAATTCATGAAGTGGATTTCCTAGCGAATTATTATGATTCAAAGGAAATTGATGAAATTGATATTTCAAACGATATTAAAGAATTGCCTAACATTGCGGCAATTGGAAATGTGGCTTCGCTTCATACTTTGATGCAAATTGATGAGTCAGGAGAACTTAAGAAATTAGTTGCTGAATTTGGTAATCTTCGTTCTGTAGACGAAAGACAGGCTGTTTTAACAGATATTATTTACTTTATTACGGGAGCAAATGATATTACGAACGGCAGTAGAGGAACTGAATTTGATGCAAAGAAATTACATGTTATCGAAACATTTATGGGAGAAGAATTTATCGGAACAGCTGGTAATAATCCCGTAAATACTGCGGCAACTATACTTGAGGATATCTATAATGAGTTATTCAATATATATTACACAATGCTAGCAAAGGATAGTATTTTAAAAGAGTATCTTCCTTTATTATCAGTTACTGAAAGCGAAGAGGGAGAAAGAATTTTTAATACCTCATTGCTTGAATTTGTACTGAGTTTCTCTATTGAAAATGGCCTTGATATGAAAAGTGAGGTAACAGAGGTAGCCAGATTTATTTCTGTCTTTAGTTCTAATAGAAATGAAAGCCTTAGAGGATTTATAGAAAAATATGCTGATTATGAAGGTTATTTAGATGAAATAGCCAAGTCAAATATTAGTTTCGAATTTGGATCCGCTAGTGAAGATAGTTTGAGTGGAACAAATATGAATGATACCTTCTTTGCTGGATTTGGAGATGATACTGTTCGTGGCAACGACGGGGCAGATATTCTTTACGGAAATGGTGGAGACGATAGCATCTATGGAGGAAACGGAAACGATACGTTAATCGGCGGCACCGGAAATGATTACATGGAAGGAGGAAATCATAACGATACATATGTCTTCAATCTCGGAGACGGAGAAGATACGATTTATGACTTCCATGATTCCTTTGATGAAGGAAGAGCCGACAGAATTCTCTTTGGAGAAGGAATAAGCGTAGAAGACGTAAAACTCGAAAGAAGCGGAAATAACCTTGTGATCACATACAGTGAAAACGATAAGGTAACGGTGGCCGATGCATACAGATACTATTATGGAGAAGGAAAGTTCGAAGTTGAGAAGATGGAATTCCATGATGGTACACAGGCCGATGTGAATTATCAGAATCAGAGTTTGGACATTACATTTGTTTCTGAAGTTGAAGAGAACGAAGAGGAAAGCTTTATTAACGACATGGCTGATGTAATATCGGATGTATTGAATCCTGAAAGTGTTATTACCGATTATGAAGAGAATTATGACAGCGAAACCGATTCTTATGCCGCTATCACGTCTTCGGATGTGGATTTAAATAAGATGGCTGATTTGCTTGTTCAGGAAATGTCGGATATTGATGAAGGCGGAATCGCAAACTTTGATCTTGTTGCTGATAATGAAAACACAAGCGACGAATTGTTATGGGCAGAATAGCCCTTCAATGTCTGCATAACACCACGGAATAATAATTGTTGTAACGGAATCCGGCGTAGCAGTATATATACTACTACGCCAGATTGTTGTTTGGACATTTTTATATGTATTTTTCCTTTTAATTCAATAATGTCATCTATTAATACTACAATTATTACATAAATGAGTTCACAGAGTTTATAGGTGATGTGAACGAGTACGTTAGCAGAAGGGAACTTTTTGGAGAAAATCGAATGATTATATATACTGACAGCAAAAACAATTCTCTGAATATCAATCAAAAGGACATGGACTACTCCGTGTCCTTTTTTATTATCAATCTTTATGATTTCAATGCCGTATGATATAATACACTTTGTGGGGAAAACAGGAAAAGGTGAGAAATGGCTACCTGGAAATCGAGAGGTTTGAGAGGTTCCGCGCTTGAGGAACTCATCAACCGTACAAATGATAAATACAGAGAAGAAGGACTTGCCCTGATTCAAAAAATACCGACACCGATTACTCCGATCGAAATCGATCAAAGCTCAAGACATATTACTCTCGCGTATTTCGATCAGAAAAGTACCGTGGACTACATCGGTGCCGTGCAGGGAATTCCCGTATGTTTTGATGCCAAGGAAAGTGCCTCGGAGACTTTCTCGCTACAGAATATTCATGAGCACCAATATAAGTTCATGGAGGATTTCGAAGCGCAGGGCGGCATTGCATTCTTTTTGATTTATTACACGTCAATCGACGAACTTTATTACCTTCCTTTCGAATATCTCAAAATATTCTGGGAGCGAGCCAAAGGAGGCGGAAGAAAAAGCTTCAGACACGACGAATTAAACCCCGCATATGTAATACCCAGGGACTCCGATGTATTTGTTCCCTATCTTGAAACATTAAAAATCGATCTTGCGGATCGCGAATAAAGGATATAAATATGAAATGGCATAAAATAACAATCAAAACAATTACGGAAGCGGAAGACATCATCATCTGCTACATGGAAGACATAGGTCTTGAAGGCGCTCAGATAGAAGACAAAATACCTCTTACGCCGCTTGAAAAAGAGCAGATGTTTGTGGATATTCCTCCCGTAAGCGAAGAGGATGACGGTATCGCTTATCTTAATTTCTTTGTGGAAGACGAAGAAGGACTTGATATTGACGAGATCGTTGCAAACGTCAAAACCGAACTTGAAGCGATTAAGGAATTTACCGATATCGGTGAAGGAAGCGTGATGCTTTCCGAAACCGAGGATCTGGACTGGATAAACAACTGGAAAAAATATTTCCATCAGTTTTACATCGACGATCTGCTTGTGATTCCTTCGTGGGAAGAAATCGAAAATCCCGCTCATGAGGGAAAGATTCTGCATATCGATCCGGGTACGGCTTTCGGTACCGGAGCGCACGAGACAACGCAGCTTTGCATAAGACAGATTAAAAAATATGTCAATTCCGAAACCGAAATTCTGGATGTGGGATGCGGAAGCGGAATACTCGGTATAGTAGCGCTGATGTATGGTGCGAAACACGCCAAGGGCACCGACCTCGATCCCTGTGCAATAGACGCATCTGCTGAAAACCTTGCCAACAACAA
>JAEEGI010025852.1_pt1 | contig 11346 bp, 11 predicted proteins | sample 8958751 | NCBI WGS metagenome assembly JAEEGI01 (sample SAMN16246545, study PRJNA631951) | gut metagenome | biome: gut microbiome; feature: rumen; material: KS-attached | host: Bos | place: Iran: Karaj | collected 2018-10 | reverse complement strand
AGTCAGTTTAGAGAAAAATCGTGCTTCAGGATGTTCTGCCAGTCACGTTTTCCGTATAAAAAACGGATGATATAGATTTTCTTTTCGTCATGAGAGATGGTGTAGAAAGCGAGATAATTCTTGATGATGATGAAACGGATACCCAGAGCTTTCAGAAAGGGATCCTCCACGAGGGCAAATTTTTCAGGGAAGGAGGAAAGTCCACCAATCATTTTCCCTGCTTCATCAAGCAGGTCATCAGCCGCAGCCGGATTGTGAAGAACAAATTCAATGTGATCAGCTGCACTGTTCAGGTCTTGTTCAGCAGTTCGTGTGATCTGGATACTGTAGCTCATCTTTTCCGTCTCGCCCTTATGTCCGTCATCGCTTCAGCAAAAGGACGAGTTTTTCCAGCATGGATGTCACCCATGCCTTCCTGAAGAAGGCCATACAGTTCAAAGCGACCAAGCAGTTGCTCATAAGCTTCGATGCTTAGTACGGCAAGGTCCCCTTTTCCATTTTTGGTAATGAACACAGGTTCCCCATACTGATGGCAGAAAGAAGAAATTTCATTGTAATGATTACGAAGGTCTGCACTGGAACGAATAGTGGGCATCATAGCACCTCTCCAAGTTATACAGAAATTATACACGAATTTCTTTATTATGGCAAGAGTGGGCTGGTCAGCGCATACTGTTCGGCTGGTTGAAGATCCCGCGTCCCTTCATATCTTTAAGCCCCCCTCCTTGAGGGGGGACAGACGGCGAAGCCGTCAGGGGGGAGTTGCCAAACAACATTCTCACTTCTCCTATCCGCTTTTGGGCTTCTTATCCCGTGAAACGGCAACAGCAGATGCCAGTTTTTCAAGGGGATGTTTCGCTTCGCTCAACATGACAGAACGGGACACATGGATTGCCGGATAGGTCTATTGGGAAAGGATAAAGGCGGTGTTTTTCCAAACGCCGCCTTTTATATTGAAAAATGGAACGTTTTTAAGCCGGCAATGAGGCCATGCGGGTCATGGCCCGGAACTTGTTGAAGCGTTGCTGTATCAGTTCTTCGCCGGAGAGATGGGAGAGTTCCTTGAGGTGCTGCAGCAGTGCTTTCTTGACCAGGGCGGCGGTTGCTTCGGGATCATTATGAGCCCCTCCCGCGGGTTCGGGGATGACACCGTCAATGACATCCCCCAGGGCTTCGATATCCTGGGCCGTCAGTTTAAGCGCTTCGGCCGCTTCCGGTCCCTTGGTATCGTCCGCCCAGAGGATGGCCGCGCAGCCTTCCGGAGAAATCACCGAGTAGACGGAATATTCCATCATCAGGACACGGTTGGCGACGGCGATGGCCAAAGCGCCGCCGGAACCGCCTTCGCCGGTCACCGTGGCGATGACCGGTACGGTCAGTCCTGCCATTTCATAAAGATTTTGCGCGATGGCCGCGGCCTGGCCGCGCTCTTCGGCGCCGATGCCGGGAAAGGCTCCGGGCGTATCGATAAAAGTGAAAATGGGCAGGGAAAATTTCTCCGCCAGTTTCATGACGCGCAGTGCCTTGTGGTAACCTTCCGGGTGCGGCATTCCGAAGTTGTTTCGGATCTTCTCCTTGGTGTCGCGTCCCTTTTGGTGCCCGATAACCGCGCAGGGCAGGGCGTCGATGCGGGCGAAGCCGCCGACGATGGCGCAATCATCTCCATAGAGGCGATCGCCGTGGATTTCACACCAGTCGGTGAAGATCATCCGGATATAGTCCAGAGTATAGGGCCGATCCGGATGCCGCGCCAACTGGGTGCGTTGCCAGCGGTTCAAACCGGAGAAAATTTTCTCCCGCATCTGCACGGCTTTTTCCCGCAGCCGTTCCAGTTCCGGTTCGATGGAAACATCTTCCTGGGAGTACTGCCGCAATTCATTAATTTTGGCTTCCAGTTCCGCCAGGGGTTTTTCAAAATCGAGATAGTGACGCATATCAAGTTATTTCCTGCTTTGGGTGAATATACCTTCAATATCTTTTTTATAACATATGGGGCAAGGAATCCATATCTTCCTTTCAAAAGATGTCCACTGTAAAAAAACTGGTAAACAGATTGAAAAACCAGTATGCATAATAACTTCTATAAAAACGGATCCTTGTTTGTTTTCACGTGAATGAGGAAAGGTTTGGGGTAACAGTGACGGAAAGTATCTGTATGGATATGGAAAGGATCGGAAACCTGCGTTTCGCGGCGTTTTTTCTGTTGGTGTTGCTGATTTCCTGCTCCTCCCCCAAACAGCCGGAGCCGAAACTCAAGGGTTGGGAGCGTCCTTACGTTGTTGGCGGTAAAAAGTACATACCACAACGCAGTGCCGAGGGTTTCCAGCAAGTAGGCTGGGCCAGCTGGTATGGGAAGCACTTCCACGGCCGTCGTACCAGCAGCGGCGAAAAGTACGACATGCACAAATTGACGGGTGCGCACAAGACACTGCCAATGGGGACGTATGTCAAGGTACGCCGCCTTGACAATGGTCGGGAAGTTGTGGTGCGGATAAACGATCGTGGCCCTTTTAAGAAGGGAAGAGTCATTGATGTTTCCTATGCGGCGGCCAAGCAGCTGGATATGTTCAGGAAGGGGGTCGTCCGGGTAAGAGTGGAGGCGTTGAATCACTCTGCTGCGCCGGTTGCTTCCACGGCTGTAACTGCTTCGCCCACATCCGGCAAAGCTGTTTTGAACAAGACCTCCCATAAGGATACGGAAAGTTTGGCGGCAAAGAGCGTCGCCCATGCGGAGAAAAAAGCTTTGCCCAAAAAGGAGAGTTCCGCCCCCGAAGAAAAGGCGGCCAGAATGGAGACAGCGCATCATCGCGCATCCGGGCACGCCGTTTCGTCCCGGAAAACGGTGGGAGAGGCCGGAAACGCAAAAAGTCCCGGCAGCATACCTGCCGTTTCCGGCGGAGGTTACACTGTACAGGTGGGTGTCTTCTCGGTTCATGACAATGCGCAACGGCTCGCCGCAAAATTGCGTTCCCAGGGGAACGACGTGCGAGTGAAGGAACACACAAATGGTTCAACACGTCACTACTCGGTTTGGGTAGGGCGCTACGCTACCCGGGCGGCGGCGGAAGAGGCCCGCCGCACGCTGGCCAGGGGAGGCAATTCGGGGCTGGTTGTGCAAATAAAATGAAGCGGGAACACAGGGCTTACTGCTGGTCCATGTCGCCGCTTCTGTTCTGGTAGATGCCGTAGGCCTTGATTTTGCGGTGCAGATTGGAACGTTCCATCTCAATGGCCTCCGCGGTTTTTGAAATGTTCCAGCCGTACTGTTTGAGCTTTTTGATGAGGAACTCCTTCTCGAAGTGCTCCTTGGCATCCCGGTACGTAGAGAGGGACACATCCTCCTGCTCTTTCCCCTCGGAAGAAAGCGGCTGCGCAGGCGCTGCGGAAGAGGTGCTGTCCGCGCCTGTGCCAGGTACCTGGCTGCTTGCTGCGGCTGCGCCGCTGGAAAGAGGCGTTTGGCTTACGGCTTCGCTTTCAAGCTGAAAGATGAATTTCTTGAGATGCTCTTCCTTGATGACGTCGCGGGGCGTCATGATTACCAGGCGTTCGACCGTGTTTCTCAGCTCGCGGACATTGCCCGGCCACTGATGATTGATGAGGATATCCAGAGCGGTTTTGTCGATTTGCTTGAGCTTTTTGCCTTCCTTCGCGGAAAAATACTTTAAAAAGTGATCAATAAGCAGGGGAATATCTTCCTTGCGTTCACGCAGCGGCGGCACCCGGATCGGCAGCACATTGAGCCGGAAAAACAGATCCTGGCGGAAGTTGCCGAGATTTATTTCCTCGCGCAGATTCTTGTTGGTGGCTGCCACCACCCGTACATCCACGGTGATGGTTTTATTGCCCCCAACCCGTTCGAAGCTGTGCTCTTCCAGAATGCGCAGTACCTTGGCCTGGGTTTTGGGCGACATGTCGCCGATTTCGTCCAGAAACAGTGTTCCTTCGTGGGCCTGGTCAAATTTGCCCTTGTGCGAGGCGGTCGCTCCGGTAAAAGCTCCTTTTTCATGCCCGAACAGGGTGGACTCGATAAGCTCTTCGGGAATTGCCGCGCAGTTGACTTCCACGAAGGCCTTGTCGCGGCGCGTGGAGTTGTTGTGGATGGCACGGGCCACCAGCTCCTTACCGGTCCCATTTTCACCGGTGATCAGCACCCAGCCCGATGTCGGGGCCGCAAGCCGGATCTGCTGCTTCAGTTCGCGGATAACCGCGCTGTTGCCGACTATCTGATAATCGTCCTCGATTTTGGATTTCAGCTCCCGGTTTTCTTCCACCAGATGATGCACTTTCAAGGCGTTGTGGATGGTCAGGAGCAGTTTTTCGATGGAAAGCGGCTTTTCGATAAAGTCGTAAGCGCCGAGTTTGGTCGATTGCACCGCCGAGGCGATGGTACCGTGCCCGCTCATCATGATAACCGTCTGATCCGGATTGAACTCCTTGATCTTTTTCAGGGTTTCAATGCCGTCGATGCCGTTCATCCAGATATCCAGGAGGATCAGATCAGGTGTTTCTTCCTTGATGATGTTGAGGCATTCTTCGCCGTCCTGCGCGCAGAGCGTATGGAAGTTTTCGTCCTGAAGAATTCCGGAAAGGCTCTGCCGAATGCTTTCTTCATCATCGACTATCAAAATGGTTTTCATAGGTTCTCCGTTGTTTCGGTATGAAACGACATGGCCGCCGAACGGTTGCTCACCGGGAGCTCTACAATGAAGCAGGTGCCTTTCGGCTCGTTGTTACGTACCCGGACATAACCGTTGTGATCCGCGATGATTGTCGAAGTGATGACCAACCCCAGGCCGGTGCCTGATTTTTTCGTGGAAAAATAGGGCTCAAACAAACGCGATTTGTCCTCGTAGGAAATGCCGCAGCCATTGTCGGAAACTATAACATTAGCAATTTGTAATGCGGAAATAAAGTTGGTTTCAACTTTAATTTCTCCGTCTATTCCGGCTACCGCATCCACCGCGTTGGCCAGAAGATTGCCGATGGCCCGCTTCATCTGTTCGTGGTCGATGTCGAATATGGGGATGTCGGGATCCGGCTGGAAGCTGAAATGAATTTCACGGTGCCCTTCCTGGTAGAGCACCATCGTCTCCGAAACTATCTGGTTGAGATCGTCGGGCAGCGGATGGCTGGTGGGCAGGCGGGCAAAACGGGAAAATTCGTCCACCAGAATTTTCATCTCGTCTACCTGCTGGATGATCATGTTGGTGCATTCGTCGAAAACGGTCTCCTCCGCACTGAAACGATCCAGATAGCGGCGGCGCAGGCGCTGGGCCGACAGTTTGATGGGCGTCAGAGGATTCTTGATCTCATGTGCGATACGGCGCGCCACTTCCCGCCAGGCCGCCATTCTCTGCGCCTTGATGAGCTGTGTCAGATCGTCAAACACAACCACGGTGCCCAGGGAGGCGCCGGTTTCGTCCCGCAGCGTGGTGAGGCAGATGAGCAGAGTGAGGCTGTTGTCACCCACCGAAGCAACTATCTGTTTCTGGATGGAATCGCGTCCGGATGCCGCCAGATCACAGACGAACTCCCGGACAATGGCCAGGCTTTGCTCGTTCATGACTTTCAGGTACGTTTTGCCGATAATCTCGTTGCCGTTGATGTGCAGCAGATCTTCGGCGGCCTTGTTGATGGTGGTAAATCTTCCCTGGGTGTCGACGGAAACAACGCCTGCGGTGACGTTGCGGAGTACGACTTCCATATAGCGCCGGCGCTGTTCGCTTTCGGTGTTGGCGGCCTGCAATTCCTGATAGGCATTGCTGATGGCTATCTGGCCACGGCGCAGGTCGGAAGTCATCTGGTTGAAGGCGTCTATCAGTTTGCCGATTTCATCCTGTGAGGTTTTTTCGATGCTAATGTCCAGATTGCCATTGGCCACTTCGTCGGTGGCAAGGGCCAGAGCCTGGATTGGACCGGTTATCTGCTTGGCCAGCAACAGACCGACCCATGTTGCCAGAAAGATGATAAGCAGCGTGATCAGCAACAGGATGATGATATAGCCCAGCTTGATTTTTTCTTTGATAAGCTTGGTTTCCCGGTATTGGTCGAAGGAGTGGGAGATCTTCTGGATCTTGTTGATGAGCGACGAGGGGATATAGTAATTGACAACAATCACTCCTTCGACTTTTTTCGAATTCCAGCTGGAGTAAATGGGGACGATTCCGCGAATGAGATCCGCTTTTTCGGCGGCAGAAATTCGGGTGAAACGGTTGCCCAAAAGGCCTTCCCGGATACTTTCGTGATCGGTTTCGGTCAGTGCTGTCATGGGGATCTGGGGATTGGCCGCGTGGGAGAGCTCCTCGTAGCTGGTGGAAAAAACCTCCACCGCGCTTAGGTTGTATTCGGTCTGCTTGCGTTTGATCAACGTGTTGAGCTTGGAGATATTTTCCTGGTTGAGCAGCTTGTTTGTCGTGATGGTGCGGGCAATCTGCTCGGCATAGTAGAGCGCGTTGCTTGCCGAGTTCTTGTAGTAGGTTTGCGCTACCTCCAGCGATTCGCTCAACGAGGTTTCTATCTGGGTGTTGAACCAGTTTTCAATGGAATTGGTAATAAAGGCCGCCGCGGCAAAGAAGAGCAGCAGGGTCGGCAGCAGGGACAGCGAGACGAACGACATGACCAGACGGGAGCGCAATCGCGTCTGGGTGCCGCCTCGGCGTTCCACAAAGAGTCTGAACAGATTGCGGCAGATGAGAAACAACACCAGCAGGATCAGCAGGATATTCAGATCGACGATGGCCAGAATGACGATGGTGTTGGAGACGGGAAGGCCGGCGGTCCCCTTGAACATCTGGTTTTGAAAGAAGAAAAAAAGCAGCACTATGCTGATGATCACAACGGTGATCACCGTTTCACGACGGTGCGGTGAGGGCTGTTTTTCCTCTTGGGAATCGGTCTGTTCTTCTTCGGCCATGGCTTTTCCTGGCAGATGGACGAAACATTTTGCCCGGTTGGGGGCTGCTTGCGTGTGCAATAACGTCAAGTTTGGGCCATCCGACGTTTTTTGTCAATTGATCCGGCGGGAAACCCAAATGGTGCGAATGCTTTGAGGTGAAAGGATTTTTACGCTTTTACGGTTTGCCCGGGTCAAGCCAGGGCGCAAGCAGTTTGCGTACAGCGGTGGTATCCGTGGTCTGGATAAGCAGATTTTTGTGGCGGGATTTTTCGCCCGAGGCGATGGAGAGGCTGCCTTTGGGCAGATTGAGCAACTGGGCAAAGAAGGCGCAGCATGCCGTGTTGGCCGCGCCGTCCACCGGCGGCGCGGTCAGGCGGACTTTCAAGGCATCATTCTGCAGACCCGAGATTTCATTTTTGGCGGCGCGGGGCTGGATTTTCAACCGCAGAATGATGCCTTTTGGAGTTTCGGTCAGGCAATTGGAAGCCATATTTTCAGGATGCTACCGGAGGATAGGAAGGCAGCTGATCCGCCTCGCTGATCTGCACAACATCGTCATCTGCGGTGACTGGCGGTACACGGACGGTGGAGACGTCCTCGTTGTCCAGCAGGCGGCGATGATTTTCCAACAGGGCGCCCAGATTCGCCTGGAACACTCTTTTCTGCTGCTGCAGGCGGTTTATTTCTGTCTCTATGGCAAAACGCTGTTCCTGCGCGGCGCTGATGATTTGTTGCGCTTTGAGCTGCGCTTCCTTAAGGATTAAATCGGCTTCATGCTGTGCTTCTTGTTTTATGTTTTCCGTGATTGTCTGGGCGGAGATCAGGGCCTCCCGGAGATGGGCTTCCTGCTTCTGCATTTCGTTGATGGTGCTTTGCGAATGGATCATTTTCTCCTTCAGATCCTGGTTTTCCCGGCGCAATGTTTCCTCTTCCAGGGCGATACTTTCCAGAAAACGTTCGACTTCTCCCCGGGAATACCCCCAGACACTGGAGGAAAATTTGTACTGCTGGATTTCAATAGGCGTCAAATCCATGGCGTTCACTCCTTTTATGAAAAATGATTTTCACATTCAGCTGATAAATTTCTTCAGCAAGGACAATCCCACGAGCAACGCCAACGGCGAGAAATCAATACCGTTGTACTGCAGTGGAATGGCCTTGCGCAGGCGGTAAAGCACCGGTTCGGTCGCCGAATACAGAAATTTTACGATGGGGTTGTACGGATCCGGGTTGACCCAGGAGATAATGACCCGAAAGACGACGATAAGAGAGTACAGTTCAATGATGAGACTGATCAAACCGCTTATTGCTCCAATCATGTTTGTGCCTTCTTGTTTATTTAGTGCCTGTCCGGAGGAGAAGCGTGAACAAAGCCCGGAAAGCTTCACCTATGGCAATCTTTCATCACTTTGAAAAACTTGAAAGTTTGGTGATGCCATACGGCTCGCTTCCGGTTTCTCCACAGTATCTGAGTAAAACAGCCCACTTGTCCTGTTGGCTTTGTGCCCTTTGTTCTGTTTTCCCCTCAGGATTGAGGGAATTTCACCGGATTCTTATGCAATATTTTGGCCCGCATCTCTTCCTGTGAAAACTTGTGCGGAGAAAAACCGTTTTTTTGCATGTATTGGGAAGTTGAGCGCTCTTCTTTTTTGTTCAGGGGAGGACGGCGGAATAAGCGGGTTTTGCATCAGTGCAACAGTTGCGCGCCCGCCGCTTCCCTGTGACACAGGCGCAGGGCTTCGCGAATGGCTGCGCGCTGTTCCGGGAGATGCCACAGGAGAAGCGCTTTTTGCAGCCGCCGCTCCCGTGGGGAACGGGGGATGTGGATGGCTTTGCCGGTAAAGGGATCCCGGCCGGTGTAGTAGAGGCAGGTGGCCAGCGTTCCCGGAGTAGGGGTGAACTCCTGCACCTGTTCCACTTTCAGATGGTGGCGCTTGAGAAACAGCGCGGTTTCCACCATGTCGTTCAGCGTACATCCGGGATGTCCGGCGATGAGGTAGGGCACGATCCCGCGTTTGATGCCGAGTCGTTTGTTGGTGTCGCGAAAAGTGCACAGGAAACGTTCGAACAGTTCGGGCGGCGGCTTGTGCATGACAGTGGAGACAGGAGTGGACAGTGTCTCCGGCGCGACTTTCAAAAGCCCTCCGACATGGTGCGTCAAAAGTTCCTGCAGGTAGCGCGGCTGCCGGAAGAGCAGATCGCAGCGTACGCCGGAACTGACGAACAGATGCCGTACGCCGGACAGTTTGCGTGCCCTGGCCAAAAGATTCGCACCGGCTTCGCTGATCTGGAAGTGGGGACAGAGTGTGGGCCACAGGCAGCTCATTCTGTGGCAGTCTGCCGAGGCGTTTTGGCAGCGGCAGCCGTACATGTTGGCGGTGGGGCCGCCGATATCGGTTATTGTGCCGCGAAAATCGCTGTGTTTGACCAGTTCCGCCGCTTCACGCAGGACGGATTCCGGCGATCTCGACTGAATGCTGCGCCCCTGGTGGTAGACGATGGCGCAAAAGGCACAGCCGCCTCCACAGCCGCGGTGACTGGTAATGGAAAACTGGATCTGCGTGCAGGCTGGTATCGGTTCGCGGTAGGAGGGGTGCGGCCGGCGCTGGAAGGGCAGTGCGTAAACGGCATCCAGTTCGGAAGTGGTCAGGGGGGCGGCCGGCGGATTGATCAGCACCCAGCGTCCGCTGTGTGCCTGGGCCAGCACCTGTTTGCCCGATGCCTGCGCGCTGAGCCGGAACGCGAGGTTGTAGGCGGCCGTGTCGCTGCTGACTTCTTCAAAGGAAGGAAGCACGAGGGCATTTGCCGGTACGGAGTTTGCCATGATGGCCGTGTTGCGGACATCGGTCAGGTTTTTCGGGGCTTCTCCTTTTGCCAGCCGCCGGGCAATTTCCACCAACGGTTTTTCCCCCATGCCGTAGATCAGCAGATCGGCCTTGCTGTCCACCAGCACGGAACGGCGCACCTTGTCGTCCCAGTAGTCGTAGTGGGCCAACCTTCGCAGGCTGGCCTCCAGGCCGCCAATAACGACGAAAATTCCCGGAAAGGCGGCTTTTACCGCCGCGGTGTAGGCGATGACCGCCCGGTTGGGGCGCGCGCCGATACGGCCGCCGGGTGTGTAGGCGTCGTTGTGCCGCAGCTTTTTGGCTGCGGTATAGTGGTTGACCATGGAATCCATGGCGCCGCTGGCGACGCCCACCATCAGGCGGGGACGGCCCATGCCCCTGAAGCTTTCCGGATCGCGCCAGTCTGGCTGGGCCAAAATGCCTACCTTGAAGCCTTCATGCTCCAGCACCCGTCCCAGAAGCGGCACGCCGAACGAGGGATGATCCACATAGGCGTCGCCGGTGATCAGCAGCACGTCCAGCTGACGCCAGCCGCGCCGGCGCATCTCTTCGGCGGTCGTGGGCAGGAAATCCATGTTCCCCTACAGATCAAAGCTCTGATGAAGCTCAGGCAGGTACACTTTGGTGTTGGAGAGCAGTTTTCCGAAGGTTTCCATGCTTTTCTTTTCGCCATGCACGAGGAAGGTGGCATCAGTGTGGCCAGTCCGGGCATGCCAGTCGAGCAGTTCGTCCTGGCCGGCATGTGCGGAGAATCCGCCGATGGTATAGATCCTGGCGCGGACTTCATACTCGTTGCCGAAGATGCGCACCACCGGCTCGCGATCGACAATGCTGCGGGCCAGAGTGCCATTGGCCGCATAGCCGACGAATACGATGCTGTTCCTCTTGTTTCCGATGTTGTACTTGAGATGGTGGCAGATTCTTCCGCCGGTGCACATGCCGGCTCCGGCCAGAATCACGGCGCCGCCGCTGATGTTGTTGATCTCCATGGATTCCGCGGTGTCGCGGGTGAAATGCACACCCTCGAATTCGAAGGGATCCTTGTGCTCGTCAAACAGTTTCGCGGTTTCCTCGTCGTAGCATTCCGGGTGGCGTTTAAAGATCTTCGTGGCGGAAATGGCCATCGGCGAATCGAGAAAGATCTGCAGGTTGTTCGGCAGCAGGCCCTGTTTGAGTCCTTCATGCAGGTAGTAGAGCAGTTCCTGCGAGCGTTCCAGTGCAAAGGTCGGGATGACCACGTTGCCACCCCGTCGGATGGTCTTGTTAATGGCTTCGTAGAATTCCTCAATGGAGGGCTGCAGCTGCTTGTGACAACGGTCGCCATAGGTGGTCTCAATGATGACAATGTCGGATTCCGGCGGTACGTCGGGATCGCGCAGAATCGGCCGGTGGCTCAGGCCCAGATCGCCGGAAAAAGCAAGGTGGCGGGTCTTGCCGTTTTCGGTCAGTTTCAGCGCGATGCCGGCGGAGCCCAGGATATGGCCGACGTCGAAGAAGGTGGCTTCAATGCCGGGAGCAATTCTCAGCGCTTCGCCGTAACTGGCGGAGCCACTGAGGCAGTCCAGTGCGTCCAGCGCATCCAGCGTGGTGTAGAGCGGCTTGCTG
>JAEEGI010025851.1_pt1 | contig 11346 bp, 8 predicted proteins | sample 8958751 | NCBI WGS metagenome assembly JAEEGI01 (sample SAMN16246545, study PRJNA631951) | gut metagenome | biome: gut microbiome; feature: rumen; material: KS-attached | host: Bos | place: Iran: Karaj | collected 2018-10 | reverse complement strand
TTCCCTTGGAGCACTGCACCTCGAAGACAATGCGGGGAAGCGCAAATTCCGTTATCTTCAGTTCGAGTATATCTATCTCGCGAGCCTCACGCTCCACCTCCAGCCCCTTGCGGGCCAGACGGTACAGGGGGACACCGCCGATCTTTACCGCGGAATACATGGGCGGGCACTGCTTCATCCGGCCCACAAAGGCGGCAAACACCGCCTCAGCCTCCTCGCGCCCCAGATCCGGCACCGGACGGCGTGCCACAACCTCCCCTTCGGCATCCTGAGTGGCCGTTTCCGTGCCCAGCTCCAGCGCCGCGGCATACGTTTTTCGGTCCGCCTCCAGAAATTCCACCAGCCGGGTCGCCATCCCGATCGCCAGCGGCAGGACACCGGTCGCCAACGGATCCAGAGTACCCAAATGGCCTATCTGGCGCGTACCCAAAATACGGCGCGCCCGCGCTACCACATCATGCGAAGTCAGCCCCTGCGGCTTGTCAAGAATCAAAAAACCGTTCATACCGCCGACAGTTTTTCCAGGGCGGCATGGACCATCCTCTCAACCTCTTCCAGCGTCCCTTCCAGCATCACGCCCGACGCATTGGCATGTCCGCCGCCACCCAAAGCATGGGCCACCGCGCCCACATTGACATGCCAGGAACGCATCCGGACCTTGTACTGGCGTTCCGCCTGCTGACGAAACAACAGCGCGACATCAACCCCCCGAATGGAGCGGGGATAGTCGATGAATGTTTCCGTGTGTTCCGGGCACGTACCGGTCTCGGCCATATCCCGCAGGGAAACCTCAACGGAGGCGACCCGGCCGTCTGCAGAAACCTTCAGCGTTTTCAATACCCTGCGAAGCAGATCGAGTTCTGATGCGCCGCGATTCTCCATGTTGTAGGCAACCATCGCCGGCTGGGCGCCCAAAGCCACCATTTCCGCCGCAACGGCAAAAGATTCCCTGTCACTGTTGGAAAAATGGAACGCTCCGGTATCACTGAAAATTGCCGTGTAAATACAGGTCGCCACATCTGTGGAAAACCGGTAGGAAGGACACTGGTGCAACAGACGGTAAACCAGGACGCCAGTGGCGCTGGCATGGGGATCTATCAAACGGCAATCCCCGAAAGCATGCCCCGCTCCATGATGATCGATATCCACCACAAAACGGCACCGCGAAGGAAGAGCATCGTTTCCGATCCGGCGCAGATCCCCGCAATCCAGCACAAAGGCCACATCGAACCGGCTTTCGCCCAAATCCCGCACGATGGCGTCCGCTCCCGGCAAAAAGGCCAGCTTCGCGGGTACCGGATCAACATTGTACATCACCACTTTTTTGCCCATTTCACGCAGAGCGTTACCCAGGGCCAAAGTGGATGCCAGGGCATCCCCATCCGGATTGAGATGGGCGGCTATCAGAAAATGTTCATTTTCATCAATCGCCTTCAGAATATTCGCTATCATCCTGTCTTTTCTCCGTTGCGATCTGGCGCAGCAGTTCATCCATATGCGCACCGTATTCCAGACTCGTATCGAAAATGAACACCAGTTTCGGCGTATAGCGCAACCGTATCCGCTGCCCCAGCTCGTGGCATAAAAAAGGCACCGAATTTTTCAGTCCCTGCGCAGTCTCCTTCCGAGCCGCATCATCTCCCAAAACAGAATAGTAGACCTTCGCCAAGCGCAAATCGGGACTGACTTCCACATCGGTAATGGTCACAAAACCTATGCGCGGATCCTTCAATCCTTTGGAAATAAGAAGAGAAATCTCTCTTTTAATCTGTTCGCCCACACGACTGGAACGTCTGGTTGCCAAAATTTTTTCTCCTAAAAAAATGACAACAGGCTGCTCAAAACCACATGGTTTACAGCAGCCCGTCAAATCCTGTACGCTTGTCTGCCAATCCTCAGGCCAAACGGGTCTTGACCTCTTCCATTTCAAAGGCTTCCAGAATATCCTCCGGCTTGATGTCGTTATACCCATCCAGCGCGATACCACACTCGTAACCGTTCAGCACTTCTTTCGCATCATCCTTCAAACGCTTGAGCGAAGCAATTTTGCCGCTCCAGATCACCACGTTGTCGCGGAGCAGCCGCACCTGGGCGTTGCGCAGAATCTTGCCCTCGATAACAGCGCAGCCGGCAACCGTCCCCACCTTGGAAATATGGTAGATCTGACGGATTTCCGCCTTGCCCAGGGCCTTTTCCCGATACGTCGGGGCCAACAGCCCCTGCATGGCGTCACGCACATCGTTGACCGCATCATAGATGACATCGTAGAGACGGATATCCACCCCTTCGGTGTCGGCAAGAACCGTCGCCTTGGCTTCAGGACGAACATTAAAGCCAATGATAATGGCGTTGGAAGCGGAGGCCAGCGTCACATCGGTTTCGGTAATGCCGCCCACCGCCGAATGAATGATCGTCAGCCGGCAGTTGGAAGTGGAAAGCTTGGTCAGCGAGTCGCAAACCGCTTCCACCGAACCCTGAACATCCGCCTTGACGATAACGTTCAGTTCCTTGACATCGCCCTCCTTGAGGCGGGAATAGAGCTGCTCCAAAGAAATCTTTGAAGTTTTGGCCATTTCTATGGCGCGATTTTTCTGCTGGCGATGCAGGGCCACTTCCTTGGCTGCCCGCTCATCTTCCAGAGCGTAGAAGGTCTCGCCGGCCTCCGGCACCCCGGAAAGTCCGGTAATCTCCACCGGCGTCGACGGACCTGCCTCGGTGAGCGACCGTCCGCAGTCATCCATCATGGCCCGCACATGCCCATAATGGACGCCGGCCACCACCGGATTGCCGGGACGCAAAGTGCCTTCCTGAATCAGCACGGTAGCCACGGGGCCACGTCCACGATCCAGACGCGCCTCAATGATGGTGCCCTTTGCACGCCGGCTGGGATCCGCCTTCAATTCCATCATCTCCGCCTGCAGCAGAATCATCTCCAGCAAACCGCTCAGATTAATCCGTTTTTTCGCGGAGACCTCGACAAAAATGGTATCGCCACCCCAGTCTTCGGAAAGCAGGCCGAACTTGGTCAGTTCCTGCCGTACTTTTTCCGGATTGGCGGCGGGTTTGTCTATCTTGTTGATAGCGACAATAATGGGTACTCCGGCGGCCTTGGAATGGTTGATCGCCTCCTCCGTCTGCGGCATGACGCCGTCATCGGCGGCCACGACCAACACCACAATATCCGTCACCTTGGCGCCGCGGGCCCGCATGGAGGTAAACGCCTCATGCCCAGGCGTATCCAGAAAACAGATCTTGCGGCCATTCAAATCGATTTCGTAGGCACCAATATGCTGGGTGATGCCACCCGCCTCGCGCGCAATCACGTTGGTCTCGCGGATGGCGTCCAAAAGGCTGGTCTTGCCGTGATCGACATGTCCCATAATGGTGACCACCGGCGGCCGGGGCTGCAGCTGCTCTTCGGAAGCGGCCGTCGCCTCGGCGGCGTGTTCGCCCAGCACGCTTTCCTCATCGAAGGCAACGTTCTCCACTTCGTAGTTGAAATCGGAGGCCAGCAGCATGGCGGTTTCATAGTCCAGCGGATCGTTGATGGTGACCATGGTGCCCTGCTTCATCAGTTCCCGGATCAGCTCGCTGGCCTTGATGCTCATCCGTTTGGCCAATTCGCCCACCGTGATGACATCGCTGATGCGGATAATACGCTTAATCGCCTTGGGAACGGTGACTTCCGTTTTCTTGGGCGGCTGCTTGGCATTCCTTCGCTTGTTCCCCCGATCGGCCCGTTTCGGTTCGAACATTTCCCGACGGCCATGAGGCAACATGTCATCGTCGTCCATATCCGAATCAATATCCACCAGCCGGATCTTCGACTTTTTGCGATCGCCGCGCAGGGCTTTGCCGGAAGATTTTTTCTGTTCCGGATCGCCGCCGTTTCCATGGCTGTCGGAGCCTTTGCCGGACGAACGGCGTGAAGGCTCACCTTCAAAGGACGCAACCGGCATCTCGCTGACAATACGGTTCGGAGCAACTGGCGTCACCGGAGAATGAGAAACAGGCGAAGCCGTTTTCACCTCCGGTTTGGAAGCTGCCGGAGCCGCCGCTTTTTCGACAGTCAGACCCAAATCCACCCGTCCCAGGATTTTGGCGGTGCCGGAAGAACGTCTCTGTGGCCGGGATGCATTTCTGTCACGTTCTTTGGCCACCGGTTTTTCCGATGAAGGGGACGTTACGTTCGCAGATTTTGATGCAGAAGCTGCAGGAATGGCCGCAGGCACAACAACGGGAGCAGCAGGAGCCACAGCCTTTGGAGCGGGCTCTACCGATACAGGCTCCCGCGCAACGGTTTCGGAAAGCGCCTGGGGCTCCGGAGCCGGCGGCACATCCGTCTTTCTCTCCTGCGCTCCGGCGTCAGAAGTTTTCGCTTCCGGCCCAACTTCCTCTTTCAGCGCTGTTTCTTTTTCCGGCGCAGTTTCCTTCGTTTCCGGTATGGTTTCCCTGGGTTCCGGCACGGGTTCCTTGATCTCCGGCGCAGTCTCCCTGGCTTCCGGTACGATCTCCGCCGCAGCGGTGACAACTTCCGGAGCGGGAGCAGGAGGCTCCGTCTTTATAACCTCCGGGGAGGCCTCGGAAACATTGGAGGGCTCAATTTTTACAGGTGGTTTGGGAAGTTCCGGCGATGAGGTTTCAGCCTTTTCGGGGGGCACGGTGGCAACGCTCGGGGAAGAGGCATTTTCAGCGAAGGATTCCCCGCTCTTTTCGGCAGCGACCGTTTTTCCGGGAGCGGCATCTTCGGCCGGTACCGTTTCCGTCGGTGCGGGATCTTTCCTCCGCCGCCGGATAATGCCCTGCGACACCCGCTTTTCGTCATAATGCTCCCCCTCGGACGCCGCAAGCCCCGGACGAATTTTCTGGACATCCTTCTCTTCCAGCATGCTCATATGGCTTTTCACCTCAACTCCCAAACGGGCAAAACGCTCAATAAGCGTCTTGCTGTCTGCACCCAATCGCTGGGCCAATTCATACAGTCGTATTTTCCCCATCACATCATATTCCCCTGGAAACTAGCCACCACATCACAATCGTCTCTCAAACCCGATCCAGCTTGTCCAACTCCTTCAGCAGAGATTGCGCCAACGCACACGATCGAATCGCCACCACACTGCTTTCGTTCCTGCCCCAAATCTGCCCCAAAGCATCCTTGTCATACAACCGGCAAACCGGAATCTGCAAACGCTGCGCCTGAAAAAGTACTTTGGCGGCAATATTGGGCGACATGTCGGAAGCCACAAACAGCAGCGCGAAAGCCTCACCTTTTTCAAGTTCCTGCGACACCAGCCGGGTGCCGACCACACTTCCGGACATTTTGCGCGCCATACCCAGCAGCGCCAGAATATACTGAACTATCCGGGCGCGCAATGCCGCTGCCAGTTCTTCCGTGTTCACCTCCAATGTTTGCGCCCGCAGTCCCCACTGGAACTGGCGCGTTTTCACCGCAGCCTGCAAACATTCCCGGGCAGCGCAGGTATACACACCACGTCCCGGCAACTTATGACGATAGTCGACCAAGACCTTCGCGCCATCCGGAGCAAGAGTGAAACGGACCAGATCACGCTGATCACGCGTCTTACGGCATCCCAGGCAGGTCCGCTCCGCCATCGGCGTCCTCTCTTCCTTCCTCGCTTCCCTCCTCGCCAGACACCGCCGGATCCGCATCCTCCGCAGCTTCATCTTCCGCCGCTTCGGCGCGGGAGGGACGGCCGCGACGTTCCTTCAGCGGATCCACGACATACCCGGGAGTCCTCGTATCTCCCGCCGCCTGGCTCTCGCTCTTGATGTCGATGCGCCAGTTGAGCAGGCGCGCGGCCAGACGAACATTCTGCCCCTTCTTGCCGATGGCCAGAGACAGCTGATCGTCGGGAGCGATGATCTCCAGCGTATGACTTTCCTTGTCGACATAGACGCGGCTTACATCCGCCGGCGCCAACGCCGAACAGGCAAACTGCGCGACATCCTCGGACCAGGGCACGATATCGATCTTTTCGCCGTGCAGTTCCGTCACCACGTTCTGCACACGGCTGCCACGCATGCCCACGCACGCGCCAATGGGATCCACATCCGGATCGTTGGAGTACACCGCTATTTTGCTCCGGCTTCCCGCCTCCCGGGAAACGCCCTTCAGCTCCACCGTGCCATCGGCGATTTCCGGCACCTCCGAGGTAAAGAGCGCCGCCACCAGATTCTCGTGCGTGCGCGAAAGGACAATCTGCGGCCCACGCGAGGACAGGTTGACATCCATAATATAGGCGCGGATCCGATCGCCCTGCCGGTAGCTTTCCCGGAAAACCTGCTGGCGCTGCGGCAAAATCGCCTCCGACTTGCCCAGATCGACAATCAGATCGCCGCCGCGCTCATAGCGCCGCACAATACCGTTGGCCAGCTCGCCCACCCGGTCACGGAATTCGTTGTACACGCTTTCCCGTTCCGCTTCCCGCACCTTTTGAATGATCACCTGCTTGGCGGTCTGGGCAGCGATCCTGCTGAAGTTGGTCGCCTCGATCTTCATCCCCAGCTCGTCACCAACCTGCACATCCGGATCGGACTCGCGAGCTTCATCCAGCAAAATCTGTTTGTAGGAATCCTCAATGTCTTCGGTCGTCGCCACGACCGTGACGAACTCGAAAACTTCCACTTCACCGGTTTCCTCGTTGTAGTGGGCCTCCAAATCCCGGGTATTGCGATACTTGCGATTGGCTGCGGACAGTACTGCCGATTCCAACGCCTCGATCAGCACATCGCGTTTGACCCCCTTGTCCTTGACGACCTGATCCACAATATGATTAAGGTTGACTATCATTCCTGTCCATCCATCTTCCAGGTTTAATAATATCGTGTACCGCCACCACACAGGGTACGCGAGATGAACACCGCCTTCCCCCAAAAAGGCAAACTCGGCGAAACTCCACCCTCTTTATTCAAACTCCAGATTGGCCTTGTCGATTTCCGCAAGCACAAAAGACGCTTCCACATCTTTTTCATTGAGCCGAACCCGCACCGTTTCGCCGTCCATACCCAACAGCACGCCGCGAAAGGTCTTGCGGGGACGTCCGCTGTTGTCCGGATCGCAGAGCAGCCTCGTCTTGATCTTTACTGGATGCCCAGCAAAACGCTCAAAATCCTTCGCTTTTTTCAAGGGACGCTCCAGACCGGGCGAAGAAACTTCCAGCCGATAGGCACGATCTATCAGATTTTCCACATCGAACAGCGTACCGACCTCCTGGCTCACCGCCACACAGTCATCCAGGGTAATGCCGCCTTCCTTGTCGATAAAGAGCGTCAGCACCAAATCACGGCCTTCCGTCCGCAGTTCGACATCCACCAGCTCCATCGCCTGCTCTTCCAGCACCGGAGCAACAATACGAGCCGCTTCCTCGATAATTTTGTTTTTCTGTTCCCGCATCATGGCCATGAAATCTGTTCCCGGGGATTACTACAAAAAAAAAAGTGAGCGTCAAACTCACTTTTCAACTCCTGCCAAAGGATGATTTTCTCTAGCATCACATCCGTGGAAAAGCAAGGGAAAAAGTGTGCCCGGCTCTTCCGCGTCAACATCCTGAAAGATTCTGTTTTTTCATCAAAGTTTTACGTCAGGCTTGCCATAGCAAAAACAAAGTGGAATAATATCATAAACTTGTGAGGAGATATTTTATGAAATCACTGTGGAACAAGCAATGGAACGTCTATCTGTCAGTCCTGTATCTGTTGACACTGCCAATTACAGCCGGTTTTCTCGTTGGCCGCTATAAAGGCTTTGATTTCTGGCGCGGTGTCTACCTGACCAGCAGTTGGCTGGCCTTTACGGCGCTGGTTCTGCTGCCGCTACTTATCCCCCGGTTGCTTGGCTGTCTGCCCAAAATTGCCAACAGCAAGATCGGGCGTTCAGCTCTGCTGACGCTGACGGTCCTCATCGCTTTTGCGGTGCATTCCCTCCTGTTCGCCGACTTGGGGATGCTGTCCATGTTTGGCTATCACCTCAACGGCCTGGTTCTGAATCTGCTGATGACGCCGGGAGGCTTTGCCTCCATGGGGCTGGAGTGGAACACGCTGGGAACACTAGGCGCTGCGGCACTGGCGCTGTTACTCGTCGAAGTGCTGTTGGTACGTTTTTCCTTCTGCTCCGAAAAAGCAGACAAAATTGCCGGTTTCTTTCAAGCACGCTCCTATGTTCTGCCCCTCGCCTATGGCGCCGTAGCGCTTTGCCTGGCGCTGGCACTGCTCATCACCGGCGTCGCCGATTACAAAAGTGCCCCCAATGTGTTATGCGCGGTGGAAACCTTTCCCGCCTTTCCGGCGCTCAGGATGCGCAAGTTGCTGCATTTTCTCGGTGTAGAGCAACCAAGGCGGGAGCACAGCGTACAGTTCGCCGCCCAACACAGTGACAGCAACAATCTTTCCTATCCGGCATCGCCCATTGTCCGAAGCGCCGAACATCCCAAATACAACATCATCTGGCTGGTAGGAGAATCACTGCGCGCCGACTTGCTGAGCGCGGAAACAATGCCGTCAACCTGGAAACTGGCGCAAGGGGCCTGGCGCTTCACCCAGCACTACAGCGGCGGACATGGCACCAGGGAATCAATGTTCAGCATGTTTTACGGTCTTTACGGCAACTGCTGGCACACCTTTCTGCGGCGCTCGCGTCCGCCCCTGCTGTTTTCCTGGCTAAGAGATGACGGGTATCATTTCCTCTGCCAGACTTCAGCCCGTTTTTCCTATCCCGAGTTTGACCGGACAGTGTTCGCTGCGATGAAAGACTCCGAGCTTAAGGAGTTTGACCGCGGTTCCGCATGGGAACGTGATATTCATTCCGTGGATGCCGCTCTCAAGTTCATTCGCGAGCAGGATGCCAATCAGCCGTTTTTCCTGTTCTGCTTTTTTGAATCAACACATGCGCCGTATTCATTTCCGGAACAGGGCGCTGTACGTCATGATTATCTGAAGGCCATAAACTACGCCACCGTTAAAAAGGCGGATGCTCCACGCCTGTACAACCGCGCTGTCAACGCCGCACATCACATTGACGGCCAAATCGGCAGACTGCTCGCCCTCCTGGCCGAAAAACCGCAGATGGCGGAACGAACCATCATTCTGATCACCGGTGACCATGGCGAGGAGTTTTATGAAAAAGGCCGGCTGGGGCACAACTCAACTTTTGTTCAGGAACAGTTGCGGATACCTCTGGTCATCGCCGTGCCAAAGATGCAGCCGCATGTGTATGAGCAAATGAGCCATCATACCGATATCATTCCGACTCTGGCGCCGCTCTTCGGGGTCACCAACCCCGCCTCAGATTTTTCCGTAGGAGGAAATCTCTTTGATGAGAAGTACAGCCGCCGATCTTTCATCAGCTGCGGCTGGGATACGGCGGTGTTTGCCACTCGGACGCATAAACTGCTGCTGCCATTTGGCAAAAAGCGCTTTTTCAGTGTCCAGAATCTGACTACACTGAATGACGCGCCCTGCAACGATATCGAAACGTTTTACAAGGAAAACGCGGCAGAACTGGGAAAAGCGCAACGGGACATGTATCGTTTTATCAGTGGCAGGAAAGAGTAAACTTTCTCCTTCGCGCCAGTTCTATCCGGATCTTTGCTTTCGGGCAGCGTTTGCAAAAGGCGCATCAAATCCTGCGCAGCATAACCAGGCCCTCGATGTGGAAGGTCTGCGGGAAAAAGTCGAAGGCGCGCGCCCGCGCCACTTCGTAGCCGCCGTGCTGCAACGGGACCAAATCCCGCGCCAGTGTGGAGGGATCGCAGGAGACATAACAGATGCGTTCCGGACGCAGCTCAAGCAGCCGTTTCACGGCTCCTGCGGCTCCTTCACGCGGCGGATCCAGCACTGCCACATCCACCTTGGCCATATTCAGTGGAAAAGCGCTGTTGGCATCAGCTGCCACAAACTCCGCGTTGGTGATGCCGTTAGCACGCGCATTGTCCCGCGCCGCCGCAACCGCCGGCTCCACTCCCTCCACGCCCACCACGCGCCGGGTCCGCAGAGCCAGAGGCAGTGTCAGATTGCCTACACCGCAAAACAGATCCAGCACCGTCTCACTGCCATGCAGATCGCTTACCGCCAACAACTCCGTCACCAGACGGCGGTTCTGGGCGGCGTTGATCTGGGCAAAGCTTCCGGCAGGATAGACAAGCCGCAAGAGATGGGTGTCTTCCAGCGGCCGAATCGCCAGATCGGACGGACCGCAGACCTGATGCCGCGTTTCGTTGCGTCCGCACTGCACAAACAGCCCCCAGCCATACTCCAGCGCCAGCGGCTGCAGATGCCGCTCCAGCGCCGCGCTGTCTTCCGCCAGAAAGTGCACCATCACCCTCAAAGTGCCTTCCTCATCACATGAAATATCGATTTGCGGAATCCGGTTGATCTGCACGAAATCCGCAAGCGAAGCCCGCAGCAGCGCCAGCGCCTCGTTGATGGCAGGAGCCGCCAGAAGGCACTGGGGTGCATCCACCACAAAGTGACTCTGGCCACGGTACAGGCCGATGCACAAACCTTCCGGCGTAGCATGACATTTAAACTGCATCCTCTGACGATAACCGAAGGGAACGGGCGAAGGAACGATGGGCGCAAACACGTGTTCCGGCACTTTGGCATGGCGCGTCAACATGTCGGCGAAAAGGCGCTCCTTCCACAAGAGCTGGCTCTCGTAGTCCAGATGCTGCCAGTGGCAGCCGCCACAAACTCCAAACAAGGGGCAAGGCGGCGACACCCGTCCCGGCGCTTCAACCAGCACTTTCTCGCTTTCGGCCCACAGCATCCGGGGCTTGCTCCGCAGCACCCGGCAGGAAATCACATCGCCGGGTGCGGTATAGGGCACAAACACCGCGCGGCCTTCGCTTCGCCCCACACCGGCGCCGCCGTAGGCCAGCGCGTCAATGGTCACCGTCAACAATTCTTTTTTCCTAGACTCCTGCGTCATGTTTGTTCTTCTTTCATCCGTTCCAGCCCAATTTTCGTCTCCCTTCGGAGATTTCCCTATTATTGGGGAAAAGTCCGGTAAAGGAAATGTCCAAAACACTTTTACCAAGGAGCCCTACTGTTTTTACGGACAAAATCGGATATTGACCGTCCCGGCATTAAACGGTTATTTTATTTAGTTTTATTTTATAGGATTTTATTCTCCAAAAACACGAAAAGGAGCGAAACACACGCCATGAACATTTTGATGATCACTTCGAGTCCGCATCCCCAAGATGCCTCATCGTCCACCCTTCTGGCCGAACACTTTGCCAGGGGCGCGCAGGAAGCCGGGCATACCGTCACTTTCTTCGACGCGGGCCATGCAACCCTGCATCCCTGCCTGGGCTGCGGCCACTGCGG
>JAEEGI010025849.1_pt1 | contig 11346 bp, 9 predicted proteins | sample 8958751 | NCBI WGS metagenome assembly JAEEGI01 (sample SAMN16246545, study PRJNA631951) | gut metagenome | biome: gut microbiome; feature: rumen; material: KS-attached | host: Bos | place: Iran: Karaj | collected 2018-10 | reverse complement strand
TATTTGTTATTTTGAAGTGCTCAATAGGTTGGCATGTAGCTAGCTTTTGCTTGCTTTCTACTCCCCACATTATTTGCTTTGGTTCCTTATCCTATTGTCCTGCCGCACCTGATGTTTCCACCTTGAATCCATGGTTAATAACTAAACAAACAGGTAATCCCTTCCCAATGGCTATCTGATTGCCATTTTCCTGCCATTGACGATGTATAAACCTTTGGAACTTGCTTCATGCATGTCCCATCACCAAACGGTTGACCGTCAAAGGAAGACGGGATTGCTATTGGAGAAAATAAGAAGATAAAAAAGGAGGAAAAAGGAATACAGTTTTCATCTTCTTTTCGTTTCCATTTTATCTTCTTAATTCGTACATATTCTTTGTTGTCTGATGTTTCCTTACTTGTCAATCATTAGGTCGTTAAAATACAAATCGAAAGTATCAGGGTCGTCTGACATCCATTGCAGTACCCTTCCATCGGGAGCAATAAGCACATAGGTTGGATATGCCTGAACTCCATAGAGTTCTGCTACATCGTTCGTTCCCTCTCCGTTTAGAACGTGTAACCAAGGCAATTCATGGCGCTTCACTGCTGCATTCCACTTTTCTTTAGTGTCATGACAAGCAATGCCAATGATTTCTAATTTGTTATGATGTTGCTCATAAAACGCTTTCAGATGGGGAAATGACTTGATACACGCTCCACACCATGACCCCCAAAAATCGAGCATGACATATTTCCCTCGCAGTGATGATAAAGTCAACAAATTGCCGTCAATATCTTCCAACGAGAAACCTGTTGCCTCTTTGCCGATGGCGATAGCCTCGGCCGTCTTTGAGAGATAGGCATCAGTTTCGGCTTCTGCAGCGATGAAGAAATCATAGAGCCGTTTCATAATGCCATGTCTTACTCGTTCCGATAATGCAGGTAGGCATTTTTTATAATTAATCATACCCGAAAGGTATCTCATCAAATATAAGGAGCCGTCGCTATCGGGATGACTCAACACGTATTCCACAATAGCACGATGCTTAGTGGGGTCGTCTGTGATTCCCTTAACAACTAATTCAGCATCTTGCATTTGAAGATAAATCTCTGATGACTTACTGATGGTTACAGTATCAATGGCCTGGTAGCCATAATAAATTACGATAGTGGTGTCTTTCTCTTGTGCAGATACAATCAGCGTTATAACTGCTGATAATAGGGTTAGGATAATTCTCTTCATATCGTTATCTGTTTCTAATTACTCTGAATGTAAATGACTGACATCCCATCAGCCCTGTTCCGTCTATGGCTTCAACGATGCCAATAAACTCGGTGTTGACATCGGAGGCCCTAAATAATATTTCTGCCTCTCCGTATTCATCTGTCAGCACATAGGGCTTCCATTGTAGCAAGTTGCGTGGGTCTGGCATAGGCGAGGTAAGTTCAACAGGATCAGGTTCGTAGAATTCACGTTGAGGATAATAGCCCTGAGCCTTCCACATTCCGTACATCCTCAGTAGTTCCTCCTCAGTGTATTGTGGTCCAGAATACTTAACACTTGTGATGTCTGTCACTATCCAACTGCCATCACTACCTACTGGCTCATATTTAATTAGTTCGTAGTTCTCACCTCGTTTGGGCATGAGTCGCTTGCCTGAATAGGTGGTTACTGAGCATCCATCGGGATGATGAGAATAGCCTTTATAGTTGTTTAGGTAATGTGACGATTGGCCAGCTTTGCACTCGCAAACCCATTCACCGCTTGCCATCGTAGCAAGGCTGTCAAGATAGCCCGTCACCTTGTCGCGATAGGGTGAACGTCGCTTTGCCGTTACATAGACATCTTTCAGTACTACCGTTCCGAAGCCATTGGTAATAGCCCGTTCTCCGTTGGCTGTCTCATAGATATAGTTCTGCGGTAGGAGTCTTGGTCTGCCTTGCTGATAGAAATTAATGCTGTCGAAAGGATTGGTAATTGTCAATTTTGCCTTGTACTTTTCACTCAGCAGGGGTTTCAGATAGATATTGCCACGCATTGCATTCATCTGGTCTGGCGCGACTTCAAAACCACCAATGGAATCCGTCATGATGAAGCAAGAGTCACTTTGGAGTGAGAAGGCACTTATCAACTGCATTTTGCTGGTGAGTTTGTTGCTGGTTGTTTCTGTACCACACAACCCGTCAGTCAATACTTGTAGTCCTTTTATCGGCTTCTCATTCCAGACATAGGAACGCCAGCCTTGCGTCATCAGTAACAAGTCCAGTGCCTGTAAACGGTCTTCGTTCCGTTCATCAAAATAGTAAGTGGGGTTGAAGATGTTACCTCGAATTTCTTCGGACAAATAACAATGGGAAAGGATATTCTCATGTCCTGGCAGATAGAGATAGGCTTTGTCGAAGATGCATACTGCCAGTTCTGCTTTGAGAGGCAGACCAGAAGAATCAGTGACTTTCAGACGTACTTTTCCCTCGTCGCGCCTGTTGTATTGCTGACAGTCTGTTGAAGCGGTGATATTCAGCCGTTGCGTAGGGCTGACAGATACCAATCGTTCTGCAACAGGATAGTCGTTTTCGGCAGATAACGTAATTTCTGCAATCCCTTGTTGTGGGAATCTCTCTATTGGCAGTCTGACTATTTGCTGACCTCTTACAATTCCCCTGGCACTACAGCAAGGAACACCTCTTTGTTTCGCGAATACCGTGAATGGATGTGGAAGGCTGTCGGATGAGGATACAAGCATTGTGACGCTGGTATTATTGTTGCGTAATATGCGAAGTGTCATACCTGTCCGTTCAATGGTAGGGAGTGGATATGTCCTGCCATCAGTTAGTACCACCTTATAATCTTTACCCCATTGGGGTGTTAAGGCAAACTTACCCATTCCGTTATGCACACTTATAAATGATGCTATTTCTTTCCCATCCTCTATGACCTTGCCTGAAACATCATCAGGAAAACCATTTCCGTATGTTGCCTTAAAAGCCACCACGCAGTTGATACCATCTACCAAATGGCCACCTTCTGGGAAAAGGTTAAAACGATGTTTTGCCGTCAGCCGTTGTATTGAATCGCTTTTGACCGCTTCTGCTGAAATGGAATCCATTTGTGTCACACGCTCTACCACTCGAATCCGTCGTGGATGAATATTTGTGGTTCTGTCAGCCGTAAAAGAAGAGCGCGTATAACCCTCCATATAATATTCTCCCTGCTGCCAATTCTCTCCGATATAAATATGTCCGTCGCCTCGTCCTGCCATAAGGGGATATTTCTCACTCCATATTACCTCACCTTTTTCGTTTCGCACTTGCAGATAGAGCGTTTGACTTTTATCTGATAAGGCCAAAGTTTGCTTATCCATCAGATATGCCTTGAACCACATATCTTCTCCTGTCTCGCATATCTCTTTAGATGGCAGCAGATACACTATATCACGATTCCTATTAGCAAAGGCATAGCAATCCATTATGCTGTCGGTTTGAGCCACTATGGATGTCGCTGTTGACAACATCGCCATCAGGAACAGGAACCTTCTGTAGTTTCTCATCGTGTTCATATTCGTTATAATTTATTCCGCCTCGGCCTCTTTGATTTTCGCTAACAGTTCTTCGCGCTTCATCTCGTTTGTGCCGTGTACGGCATAGCGCACGATGCCCTTTTTGTCAACCACGATAGTCAAGGGAAAGCCCTCTGTGCCAATCCACGGCATCATATCTTTTGCTTCGACGAGGTGTGTCCATGTGAAATGGTGCTTGTCGGTGATACGTTTCGCCGTCTCTGCATCGTGGAAAGTGGCAGAGAAGAACATTACGTTGGGCAGTTGTTCTTTCCATGTGGAGAGTTCGGGCATTTCGGCACGGCAGGGACCACAGCCGGAATACCACAGGTTGAGCACCATGACACGGCCATGGATGCTGTCGTTCGTCCATGTGTTGCCCTCCATATCCTTTTCGGAGAACAATGGAAACGATTCGCCAGGCTGGGGAGAGTAGAATGTTCCGTCGGGCTTCACGCCTGCCTGTGTCAGTTCCGTCATCGTTGCCATGATGTTGAGACCGTTCAGGAACTGGTCGGCGTTGTGAACCTGCTCGCGTGGGATGGCTTTTCTAATGAGTGACTTGGGCAGTTTGGCATCGACGTTGATGACCATGATGCTGTTGCCCTCCTTGTCTTTCAGGCGCGTCAACGTTTTTTCGCCGTCGGGCAGTTGAGGCATTTCTCGGAAGAAATAGCCATTTGAGAGAAACTTCGGTATGACTGTGTCGATACGCTCTTCCTGTGCAAAAGCCGTAAGGGGTAGAAGCGCAAGAAGAATTGAAAATAATCTTATCTGTTTAAAAATCATCATTTTTATCTGTCTTTTATCTTCATCTGCCAGCAAAGTTTATAACGGAATATCCGCTTTCCTTGATGATGGCGTTGTGTTGGCCCGTTGCCAGTTGGTAGAACAACTGGTAGGTGGTGGAGGACATGTTGGTGTCGGTGCGGACGCTGGCCATCACTTCCGTAATATAGGGATAGGTGCCGTTTTCGATGGTCTTTTTGCTGGGCTCTACGCCGTTCACGCCAATCACCTGGGTGCGGTCATCGTTTACGATGGTGTCATAGTAGTAGAACGGCGTATAGGCAATTCCGTTCTCATCCTGCTCCAACTGGAAATAGGGAGAGAGCATCACATAACCAACCATTTCGGGCCAGTCTATCATCTTGAGCCCAGCCATGACGATGGTCTCCATCTTTTCCTGACTGCCAGAGTTGGCATTGCGGATGTAGGGATTGATGGTCGCATCGTTGCCACCCACTTCCTTCCAGTTGCGTATCTCGCCAGTGTAGATTTTCTGTATCTGTTCGATGGAGAGGTCGCGCACCGGATTCTTCGGATTGACAATGAACGCAAAAGCATCTTTAGCGATAGGGTAGGAGCTGAGGGCGACACTTTTCTCCTCGGCGTATTTCTGTTCGTCCCGACTGATGCCTCGGGCTGTGATGATGAGGTCGTCCTCACCGTCTATCAGGCTGACAAACGATCCGTGTGTGTTGCGGTTCATCAGAATGCGTTGTAGATCGGTCCTGGCATCAGCGTCGAGTTCATCCCATATCGGTTTGATTGTCCATGTGGCATTGGTGTGCAGGTTCTGAAGCCACTGGCATTTGATGCCAAGCAACCTATAGACCAGCAGGCTACGAAGTGGTTCCGTTGAGTCTGAGCCATCGATAACGGGCATATTTGAGAGGGTGAGAGTGGTTGTTGCCGTAGGCTTCTCCAATTCTACCACAGGGTCGATAATCAATTCGGGTGTGCGTTCATCGTCGCTTCCGCCACATGAGGCAAGTGTGAGCATTGTGAGCAGAATCAAAGCAAATCTTAGTTGTTTCATTCCGATGTTTGATTTTGTTATTATAAATACTTCTTCTATCGTTGAAATAGGCTCCGTCTTGTATATGACGAATGAGAAGTGAACAGGTAAACCGTTTTTATCTTCGGTTCGAAGTGCGAACAAAATACAAAAATACTCATTGCCTTTCAAAAAGTCATCGGTGATGCCTAGAAAAAAGTAATGTTGGGCAAAAGTCTGAACATTTGTTCAGATTTGAAGAGTCGCAAGCGGAGCGTCTTCAATCAAAATCAACTCTGCAATACAGGAAATCGAGCTGGCAAATGTAAAGAACATCGCTGTTAATACGATTTTCCAAATTCTTCGAATCTATGTTGTTTTTTATTACTTCTGTTGTGGTGTGGGACTTGGCCGTGGCTGAAATCGAAGGGGATTGTCGCGGTCACCCCAGACAGCGGCTTTGAGCAGCCCGCCGACGGGCAACTCCAGTCTCATCTTCTTGCCGATGCGGAAATAGGGCGTGACGATGGGCTCGGTGGTCCAGCGGCCCGACATGGGGTTGAGATAACGGCGTATGCCTATGTTAGAGCCTGCGCGGTCGCTAAAGTGGATATCGGCATAGCCGCCGTAGTTCGTGGTGCTGACGTAAGGGCTGAGTGCGGGGCCGACGATGGGACAGGTGCTGTAGTAGTAGCCGAATGCGTGGAGCGAAAGGTGGTCGCTGACGTCGAAGCCGACGTTGCCGCCTATGCCGTATTGCGTTATGAGTGCGCCTTGCATGGGCATCCAGTATTTGTTGGCTATGGCCGTAGCCGTGAAATGCAGCCGACCAAAGTCTTGACGAAGTGCGACCATGCCAGTTTCTAAGTTCATCATCCCAAGCATTTCATCTCGTGCACCTCTGACGTTGAGGCCACCACTCCGCCACAGAACGAGTGGCTTGGTGCCCTGCATCGTGTAGTTTTCCGTAAATCCCTTGCTTGACATCAGCCTGTCCACCGTCATCGGCTGTAATTCCGGTTGCAATGCCTCGACATTGAAGCGCATCGTGTCCGTCAGTATTTGATTATTGAAATCCATTTTCTTGAAAGCAGCATCATTCCCCGACAAGGTTATCTTGCCGTTCCCCTCGGTTTGTGCGCTGACGGTGATGCTGACGGCAGCCAAGAGGATGATGATGACGGCTTTGTTGTACATATAATGGCTATCTTCTTGTTTTATAATTCAAATCTGTATCCCAAGGTCAACTGAATCACTCGGTTGTGAATCTTGACAGCGTCGTATTTTGTCGCGTTTGTCAAGCCGAGATTATAACGGGCGTCTATTTGAATGGCACCTATGTTATACGACAGGCCGATGGGAATGCTAAAGTCAAATGTCTTGAACCAGGTCTCGTCAGTAGAGGTGTCTATCCAGTTTCCATGTTCATCTTTCGTTTCCTCGTCGATGTGTTTTTTCAGCGCAAAACCAGGCTGCACACCCACATGAAAGGCAAAGTCGGGAGCAATGTAGATATTGGCTGTCAAGGGGATGTTGAGGTAGTGCAACGTGGAGGATGTGTTGCGGAATTCAGGATTGTCCTTGGTCTTCGTTCCCTGGTTGGAATAAAGCAGTCCGCCCGACAGGCTGAACCGTTCGTAAAGTTGGTACTCTAATTCCGCACCAGCCACAAGTCCTATCTTGTTCGTATATTCCATTTTCTGGTTATCAGCAATATAGATGTCGGGATCTGTCAGTTTTGCTATGTTGATACCTACTTTGGGTATGAACGTCCAACTGCCTACTTCTCTTTGAGCATTGCCAATAAAAGGCATTGCGAGCATTACTAAAATGATAAGGTTTCGCTTCATGTCGTTTAGTTTTTTGAGTTATATCCTAAATAATATAACGAAAAGTCATTTTTGTTATTGCCCCGATCATCAATAGGCAAGAGAGTTGAAAATATCCACATGCTTTGAAGTTACTTCTGAAGTGCAGCACGTTTGAAATTGTAGATAATGTCGGAACGGTCTGCTCTTTCCCATGACATAGTGCTGCTGCCCAGCTTTTTGATGTTCCATGTCTGCGACTCAGGTGTGCCGCCATACATGGGTTCGTAGATAACGAGCTGACGATTGTCATTAAGCACATACCCCCTATGTATAGTCGTATCACCAGTAAACACATCATAAACATAGATGTCACAATCGCCACTTGTGGAGGGGACACCGGGCGTAAAAGTGTACTTCACATAGCCCTCTGCCACAACACCCTCGTCATACACCCGCAACCAAGTGCCCACAAGCTGGTCTGTCTGAAATTCTTCATCATCGCTGCTACAAGATGCAAGGGAGATAGTAGCAAGCATCGCAAAAGCGATTCTCCAAAGTTTCATTGTTTTCATTATCTGCTAAGTTATAGTTTTAAATGTTTCTATCGTTATAACAGTTGATGTTTGGAAATCTTGCATCACTATGCATTAAAATTTCTGAATCGTGGTTTGTGTTGCTTATTGATGAATTTCAAGATATCAGCGCTCACGTCATTTGAAACAGCATAGACAAAGCTTCTACTCTTTACACGAATGAAAGTTGAAAAGGTTAACTAAAATATCAGAAAACCATAATAAATCCTTTTACACTCTAATAATGAGGGCGGTGACAGCACTAGGCCATCGACCGCCCATCCTAGTGAGAGAGTTTTATTTGTGATCCTTGTTCAATATCCCATCCGCGATGTATCCACCTCCTTCTTTTTCTTCTCCTTGAAGTTGCCGAGGCGGTAGATGGCGGTGAGGGAATAGTTGGTGTAGGGCATCCAGACACGCATGGTGTAGTCTTGATTGACTATTGTGGAACGAGTGTCGATGTGGGCATTCAGGATATTTTCACCCTTGGCCACGAGACTCCATTTCCCATTCTCGGTGGTGTAGCGGAGGGTGGCATTGAGCCGCAGGAAGGGGTCGATGTCGTAAAGTCCCTGGATGGCCTTGGTCTGGAAAAATGGATTGAGGGTGAACTGGATGTTATGCTTTTGTGACAGGCGGGCGACGGCCATGCCCCCGAGGATGCCAGAGAGACAAGTGCGGTCGATGGGAAGGTCGAAGAAGACGGTCTTGTCATGACGACAGAGGGCAGTAGCCATGACATTGCCGTTGAGCCAACTGCCAACATGGAACTGCGCCGATGCCTGCAGGCCGAAGTAGTTGGAATAGTCGAAGTTGGTCTCCTTCATCACTACGGCCATGCGGTCGGAGGGCTGATAGGCCATCTGCACGAAGTAGTCGGGCTCCAGCATGGCAAAGGCAGAGAAGGTGTATTTGTGATTGAGTTGCCACATGAGGTTGATATTGTATTCAGACATCGGTTTCAGGTCGGGATTGCCCCATATCTCGCTATAGGCCGAGGTGTAGTAGATGCTGCTCATCGTGCTCCAGTAGGAGGGATAGACAGCCTCGCTGCTGAACGCGAGGTTGAGCATGTTCTTGGCATTGATGTTCCACATGGCGTTGAACTGCGGATAGATGCGCCACTCGTTCCATTTGGTTGCGTGATATTGCTCGGCTGTAAGTGAGGCTTCAAGGCTCAACGACTTGCCTATCTGCTTGCTCAGTCCGGCGTAGGCGTTGAGGATGCGCTCGTCGTAGTCAACGTGTGAGGAGGCATCGGGCAGGGGTTGCTGCTTAGCGTCGAGGGTGGTCTGATAACTGTTGTTATTGGAGAATTGCGCCTTGCCACCATAACTCAGTTCCCAACCTTTCGGCAGTGAGTGGGTCTGGTCGGCCGTAAAGAGCCATTTGCTTACTTTCTGACGACTGTCGACGGAGAGATTGCGGCTGATGTCGTACAACTCGCCGTCAAGGTTCTGTGTGCGGGGTTCCTGATAGTTGGTATAGGAGACACCGAGTTGCAGACCGAACGGAGCAGAGTATGAGGCATCAACGTTGTGCAGATAAGTGTGCTGGCGGGAGTGCTGAGTGGACAGCGCCGTGCCCGTCGTGGTATTGGTGGAGCGGGTGGAGTTCCATTGTCCCGTGTAGGCCAGACTCAGGCTGTGGTCGTCGGCAATGGCATAGTCCATGCCGATTCGGTATTCGTGGTCCATGCCGTCGCTGCGGTTGCGGGTCTTGTCGCTGTAGGCTACGCGCTGACCGTTGAGGGGATGGTTCGCTTCATGCTCCACCTGCCCGTAACCAGTGCCATTGGTATAGGTATAGGATGCGTCGATGCCCAGCTTTCCATGGTTATAGAGGATGCTGCCACCCACATAGCCTGTGCCATATTTGTTTTGCCGCCAACCCCACATCATTTGTCCCGATACTTGGTTGGTTCCCGTAAAGTCTTTCGTCACGATGTTGATGGCCATGCCACGCACATGGTATTTGGCAGGAGCCGATGGCATCACCTCAGCCTTGGAAAGCATGGCGGCAGGCATCTGTTTGAGCCTTTCCACTACCTTGTCTGAACTTAGTGTGGTTGGCTTGCCATTGATGATGAGCGTCACCGACTGCCCGGAGAAGGTGATGTTGCCATTCATCTCACTTACACCCGGAATGTTGGTCAGCGCATCATAGGCGTTGTCGGCGGGATAAACTTGCAGGAGCATCGGCATGTTATAGACAAGGTGACCGTTTTCAGTTCTCGATAAGATACGCTCGCCTGTCACCTTCACACCGTTCAGTAGGATGGTTTCAGGTTTGAGTTTGATATGACCAGCATTTCTTGAATCAAGCATCATATAGTTTGTCTTGTATCCGATGTAAGAGATACGGGCGAGAACAGGCTCCTGTTCGCAGGGGATGACGAAATAGCCGCTCTCGTTCGAAACACCACCACAGAGTAGTGTAGAGTCGGATGGATTGAGCAGGGCGATGTTGGCGTAGGCTATGGGTTGGCCTTGCTCGTCGATGATGGTGCCTTTGTAGCGTGTATCTGCCTTCTTCACACACTCCACGAAAATCTTTCGTCCGCCTTCGTCTTTGCTTGTCGTGACGCGGATGGGATAGAAGCCTATCATCTGCCGGATGGCTTCGGGTAGTGTTTTGCGGTGGATGGTCGTGGTGATGCGAAAGTCCTCCAGTTCGTTGTAGAGGAACATGATGGTATAGTCACTCTGCTGCTCAGCGAGTTGGCTGAGGGCATCAGAGAGCGACACATTGTTGTATTGGCGCGAAATGCGTCTTTGGGCATGCATGTTGACGCTTAGCAGCAGGGACAGCATGATGAACGTGATGGTTCTTTTCATGGCGGCAGGCTACTCTACGGTGATTTGGTTGTCCACTAATGTGACGGTCAGACTCTCGAACTGGTTGAGGTCACTGACCACTTGACTGATGTCCTGCTGCGGATTCCACACGAATCGGAAGCGGAGCTGTCGGGCCTTGTCGTTGGCGAAGGTGACGGTGGCATCGTAGTGGTCGGCTATCTCTGGCAGCATCTCCTCCAGTGGCACATTGTCGAAGACAACGGGTTCCATGGTGGCCCTTGGTGCAATGGTGTCTGTCGCTTCTGACTTGACGGTGTCGTCAAGAGCAACTTGTTGACGTGGCTCTACCATCTGTGTTTCCTGCGGCAGAGTTTGCGTATCTTGTTCAACGTAGTGCCGCACGATGTGGATGGCGGCAAAAGCGATGCCTGATACAATCAGCAAACCGATAAATGAGGCGGCTATCTTCATCCAACCTTGACCTTGCTGCTTTGGCTGGAGTCTTTGATTGAACCGCTGCCAGGCGGCATCAACATCGACGGGAGTGTCGTCATGACGGCTGCGGCTGCCGCGCTTCGCCTCCACCATCAGGCGGTAGGTCTCGCGTGTATCCTCATCATGGTTGATGATGTCGTGGATTTCCTGCTCGGTGTATGTTTCGGGGTGGTCGAGCATTTCCAGCAGTTGGCGGATGCTTTCGTTGGTCGTTTCCATAGTTACTGTCGTTTTAATGGATGTTGAAGTGTTTCCGGATATGCTCCATGCACTGTGCGAGATACTTGTAGGTGGTGTTCGGGTTCAGGCCAAGCCGACGGGCGATGTCTGCTATGGTCAGGTCCTCATC
>JAEEGI010025846.1_pt1 | contig 11348 bp, 10 predicted proteins | sample 8958751 | NCBI WGS metagenome assembly JAEEGI01 (sample SAMN16246545, study PRJNA631951) | gut metagenome | biome: gut microbiome; feature: rumen; material: KS-attached | host: Bos | place: Iran: Karaj | collected 2018-10 | reverse complement strand
ACGCCGCCTACACCGAGAGGCAAGGCGCGGAGGTCCGACCCATGGCGGGCGGCTGCATCTGCTTCCGCACCCGTGAGCTGTCGGACGCGCTGGAGCAGCTCTTCGCCTCCGGAGCGGAGTTGGTGCTCAGCGACATTCCCGGCTGCGGCGTCGGAGCGCTGGACCATGTGTACCGGGGCTTTGACGCCGGGGAGACGGAGCTGGCGCCCTTCCTGGTCGTAACGGCGAGCGAGCAGCTCACCCTGCTCTCGGACGAGGACGCGTTTTACCGCATCCATCTTCCCCGGGACATGGGAGAGATCCTGCGCGCGCAGCTGCGGGAGGCCGACGCGGCGGTCCTCAACAAAATCGACACCCTTTCCCCCGGGGAAACGGAAAAAGCGGTCGCCCTCATCCGCAGCGTCCGCCCCGGGATCCCCGTGTTTCCCGTCAGCGCGAAATACGGCACCGGGATCGAAGAACTGGCAGAGTACATCCTGTCGGGCCACGCCGCCCTGGATCAGCCGGAGGGGCTGGGGGACCTGGAGGAGCTGGAAGCCCCGGAAGACAGGCTCTGCTGGTACGACTGCCGCTATTACGCGAAGGTCTGCTGCGACGACTTCAGCCCGGACGATTATCTCAGCGATCTGATGGAGACGGCGCGGTTCTCCTTTGCCGCCATGAACGCCAACACGCCCCACCTGAAGATCTTCGCTTCCGGCGAGGGGGACGATTACGCCAAGTTTTCCCTTACCGGGATCGACTACCCTATAGAGAAAGACCGCCTGTTCGGCAAGCGGGCCGCGGAGCTGTCCGTGGTGATCAACGCAAGGCTGCTGAGCCCGCCCGGACTGGCCGGGCAGATCATGAAGGCCTGCATCGATTCGGCGGGGAAAAAGCACAACCTGGACACCATGATTTTTTCCGTCTCCTGCCGGTGAGGAGGGAGAGCCCTTGATCCTTCGAGAAACAAGATCCGTATGCCCCGTATGCCTCGGCAATATTCCCGCCCGGCTGGTTCAGCGGCCGGACGGGAGTGTTTTCATGGAAAAGACCTGCCCGCGTCACGGGGCGTTCAGCGCCGTCGTCTGGCGGGGAAAACTGCCGTTTTCTCTCTGGACGGCCGACGCCGCGGCGCTGACGGGAGACGAGGGGAGCCGCTGCCCGGAAGACTGCGGGCTCTGCGGGGAGCATCTGCGCCGGAGCTGCTGCGTTCTGCTGGAGGTGACGAAGCGGTGCAATCTGCGCTGCCGCTTCTGCTTCGCGGACGCCGGGGCGGGGGACGATCCTCCCCGGAGCAGCCTTCTGGAGGCGGTCCGGGACATCGCGGAGCGGTGCGCCCGGCCCATGCTGCAGCTCTCCGGGGGCGAGCCCACGCTGCGGGACGACCTGCCCGAGCTGATCTGCGCGGCCAAAGAGGCGGGGATCCCCTATGTGCAGGTGAATACCAACGGCATCCGGCTCGCGGAGGATCCGGGGCTGGCGCGCGCGCTGGCCGGGGCGGGGCTGGATTTCGTGTTCCTCCAGTTCGACGGCACGGACGACAGGGCGTACCGCACGCTCCGCGGCCGGGAGTTGCTGGAGATCAAGGAGCGGGCCGTCGCCAACAGCGGAGCCGCGGGACTGGGCGTGACGCTGGTGCCCACCGTTGTGCCGGGCGTCAATTTGGACGCTCTGGGGGACATCGTGAAATTCGCCGTCGACCGCTCTCCCGTCGTCCGGGGCGTTCATTTTCAGCCGGTGTCCTATTTCGGAAGGGTCCCCGGGCAGCGGCCCACCGACGCGGAGCGATGCACCCTGGACGAGCTGCTCGACGAGCTTTGCGCTCAGACCGGGCTTGACGCAAACGACTTCATCCCCTCCCGCTGCGACCATCCCCTCTGCGGGTTTCACGGGTCCTTTATCGCAGAGAAGGGCCGGCTGATCCCGCTGACCCGCGGCGGCAGCGGCCCTCGCGGGACGATCACCGCGGGGGAAAACCGGGAGTTCGTCGCGCGGCACTGGCTCCGCCGTCCGGAGGAGGAGCCGGGCTCCGCACCCCGTCCCGCCGAAGTGTACGCCGCGGAGGGCCCTCCGCCTGCCGCCGGAGGGAGGCACAGGCTCAGGCTGGGCATGGAGGAGAGCGGCGTTTCGGATATGGATGTGTTTTTGAAAAAAGTCCGTTCTCAGTCCTTCACTCTGTCCTCCATGCCGTTTCAGGACGCCATGAATCTGGACGCGGAGCGGCTTCGCAGCTGCAGCCTTCACGTTTACAGCCGGGGAAGGATCGTGCCGCTGTGCGCGGAGTACCTGACGCCGGCGGAGCAGGACGCCCTGCGGGAGAGAGGATCATGAGAACGCCTACCGATAAATGGATCGCCTCAAGACTGGGCATTGCCGAAGAGGATCTCTCGGCGGAGCGCCTTGCCGCGTATCAGATGGAGCGGCTTCGGGAAACGGTGCGCTACGCCGCGGAACACAGCCCCTTTTACGCGGAGAAGCTGAAGGGGGTCGACGCGGATTCCCTGCGCACGGCAGAGGATATCCGCCGTCTGTACGTGACCTCGGAGCGGGACCTGGCCGGGAATGAAAACCGCTTTCTCTGCGTTCCGCCGGGAAGCGTGGACCGCATTTTTACCGTGCCCACCACCGGCACCCACGGGAACCGGAAGAGGATCTATTTCACCGGGCGCGACCTGGCGCCCTCCGTGGAATTCTATTATCACGCGTTCCTCACCTTTATCCGCCCCGGCGACCGCCTGCTGGTGATGATGGGCGGCTCCGCGGAGGGGAGCGTGGGCGACACCATCGACCGCTCGCTGTCTCCCATCGGCGTGACCACCCGGGTGTTTGGCCAGGTCACGGATCTGGAGACGGCGTGGAAAGCGGTCCTGGAGTCCGCTCCGGACGTGATCGTGGGGATCCCGTATCAGATCGCCGCTCTGGCGGCATGGTCCCGGTCGCACGGGCTTCCCCGGGGCGTGCGCTGTGTGCTCCTGAGCGCCGACGATGTTCCCGACGCCATACGGGAGCGGATCTCCCGGCTTTGGGGGGCGGAGGTCTATTCCCACTACGGACTCACGGAGACGGGGCTCGCCGGAGGAGTGGACTGCTGCGCCCATCGGGGATATCATCTGCGCTCCTGCGATATGTACGCCGAGATCCTCGACCCCGACGAGGACGGCTTCGGCGAGCTGGCCGTCACCCCCTTCGGCCGTGAGGCCATGCCGCTGATCCGTTACCGTACAGGGGATATCGCCAGGATCAGCACGGAGCGGTGCCCCTGCGGCGGGGTGCTGCCCCGGCTGGAGACGATCCGCGGCAGGCTGTCCAACAGCTGTGTGATCTCCGGGCAGAGAGTTTTCCTCTCCGGGATCGAGGAGGCCGTGTATACGGACGACGCCGCGGTGGATCTTGAGTGCGCCGCGGGAGCGGACAGCCTGGACCTTACAGTAAGGACTCTCCCGGGAGAGAAGATAGACAAGGAAGCGCTGCGCGCACGGCTGTCGGGCGCTGTTCTGCCGGCGGGAACGAGGCTCTCCGTGGAGGAAGAGACCGTCCGCGGCTTCCTGCCGGAGCGGAGCCCAAAAAAACGCATGAGACTGCGGGAAGAGAGCTGAGATGGAGTATCCCGACAAATATGCCCCGCTTCGTCCCGGGGGAACGCCTCTGACAAGGCAGCTCCTGGCAATGGGCGGAGAACTGAAAAATCTGCGGGTGCTGGATCTCGGGTGCGGCCGGGGTGAGACGGCGGAGCTGCTGGCGCGGGAATACGGCGCGATCGTCACCGGAGCGGACGTCTCCGAGGCGAGGATCGCGGAAAACCGCGCGAAATACCCGGACATAGAGTTTGCGGCAGCGGACGCGGGGGAGCTCCCCTTTCGGGACGGGGCTTTTGATGTTGTGGTTTCCGTATGCTGCTTTTCTGTTTTCGCCGATCCGGAGCGGGCCTTTCGGGAGGCGAACCGGGTGCTGAGCCCGGGCGGTAAGCTGCTGCTGAGCGATCTGTGGAAGCGCGGCGGCGTCGCGGCCGGCAGCGGGATGGTGAGGAACCTGTATACCCGGGAGAAGTGGCAGGACATGCTGACCCGGGCGGGATTCGTCCCGAGGGGATTCACGGATGCCCGCGGCGCCCTGACGGAGATGTATGTTCAGATGATCCTGGACCTGGGGCCGGAGGGCGCGCGGCGCGAGATGGGTCTTTGCCTTCAGCCGGAGGAGATGAAGCGCGTTTCCTACATGCTGCTGTGCGGCGAAAAGGAGCCGACGCAGAGCCGGTAAATACAGTCAATATAAATCGGACGCCGCGGGATGACCCCGAGGCGTCCGGTTTTGCCCTGTTGATTTACATAATATTTTTATGAGCAACCGAATTGACGGCACGTCACAGGAACTTGGCCAGTTCCTCCATGGGCTTGTACGCGCTGTGCATGGGCGAGGGCGCCGCTTTCTCACCGGGGTAGCCGATGGGCAGGAGCAGCACGGCCTTTTCGCTCTCCGGAAGACCGAAGGCCTTCGCGGTCTCGGTGTTGGGGAAGAAATTCACCCAGCAGGAGCCGATCCCCAGGTCCCAGGCGGCCAGCATCATGTGGGTGGCCACGATGCTCACGTCCTGGTGGCCGGAGTTGAAGCCGGGCTCCAGGGGGCTCTTCCACACGGCCTCTTCGTCGTAGACGAACAGCAGCACCGCCGGCGCGTTGAAGGCGCAGCGGGTGATCGAGCGGATCTTCTCCAGCCCCTCGGCGCTGCAGATGACGTACACCTTCCAGGGCTGCTTGTTGGCGGCGGTGGGGGCGACGCGGCCCGCCTCCAGAATGGCGCTGAGCTTTTCCTCTTCAATGGGCGTCGGCGCGAAATCTCTCACGGAGTAGCGCTCTTTGATTACTTCGGCGAATTCCATTTGATCATCTCCCGTGAATTGATGGGAATATCATAAGCCAAACCGGCCGTTTATGCAACGGTTTGATAAGGCCCGCAGAAATTACAGCTCCCATAACAGAGCGCCGGCAGGATCCGCCCCGCCGGCGCAAAACTGTGAAAGGGTGAGCTGAATGACCGGTTCGGACAAATGGGAGGGCTTCCGGAAGGACGATCCTCCCGCGGGGATCACAGCAGAGGAACTGCCGGAATATCTCCGGGAGCACGGGGAGGAGTTCCTCGGGCCGCGGCCGTTCGCGGCGTACATGAGAGCGAGGTTCAGGGAAAAGGGGGTGCTGCAGCAGAACGTGTTCCTTGCGGCGGACCTGTCGGAAAACTACGGCTACAAGCTGATCGCCGAAGAGAAGCACACCGTCGGCCGGGACACGATCCTGAGAGTGTGCCTGGCCGCTCGCTTCGACGCCGATGAGACGCGCGAGGCGCTCCTGCTCTACGGGATGGCCCCGCTGTACGGAGCATTCGCGCGGGACGCCGTGATCATCGCCGCGATCCGAAGCGGGCTGTACGACATCCATGCTGTCAGCGAGCTTCTGGTCCGCTGCGGGCAGGCGCCGCTGTCGGGCGTGTCGGGATGAGCGCCGCGATTCACACCGGATCGGTGGGAACGGAGCGTTCGCGGCTGCGGTATAATCTGTGAACACTCGGAAAAGGAGGACGATGACTATGGCGTTTTGTTCCAAATGCGGCGCGGAGCTGCGGGAGGGGGCAAAGTTCTGCCCCGAATGCGGGGCCCCGGCTTCGGAACGGAAAGCGGCCCTTCCGGAGCGGGAGCGGAAAAGCTCCGGGAAGAAGAGATCGCTGCTGACCCGGTGGTGGTTCTGGGTGCTGATCCTCGCCGTCGTCGGGGGACTCGGGCGGATGGGCTCCCGGACGGAGAAGGGTCCGGAGCCGGCGGCAGCCGTCACAACGGCGCCGACCCAAGCCCCTACGGCCGCGCCGACAGAGACCCCGGCCCCGACACCGGAGCCGACGGAGGCTCCGAGGGACGGCATCCGTCCCGAGGTGCGGGAGTTTTTGGATTCCTACGAGGCCTTTATGGACGAGTATGTGGAGTTCATGCGCAGATACATGAAGGCCGACGCGTCCGCCATGGTCTCCATGATGGGCGATTATTACGATATCCTGGCCCGGTACACCGACTTTGCCGATAAGATCGAGGCCATGGACGAGAGCGAGCTCAACAGCGCGGAGCTGGCCTATTACCTGGAGGTCACCGGCCGGGTGAGCCAAAAGCTCCTCACCGTGGCGGGCGGTTAAAGACCGCTCATCTTCCCGATTGTAAAAGCGCGCGGTTTGTGTTATTGTTATACGTGCGGGCGGCGCCGAGCCGCTGCCCGCGCCTACCCGATCACGATACAGGAGGACTTTTGACTATGAAACGCGCGCTTTCTCTGCTCCTTGTCCTTGCGCTGGCGGCCGCGCTGGCCCCGATGACCTTTGCCGCGGATGAATACGGCATCGGCGAGGTATGGACCGTCGACGGCGCTTTCTCTCTGGAGATCCTGAAGGTCACCGAGACCGACGAGAGAAACAAGTATTCCGACGAGGACCCGGCCGCGGTGTACATCGTGGACTACGTCTACAAAAACCTGAGCAATTCGGACGATTATTCCGACGGCATGTATATCTCCATCGACGACCAGATCGTGGACTCCGAGGGCGGCCTGGGCTACAGCTATGCCGGGGATTACACCTACTACCCCAAGGAAACCCCCGCCGGCGCGGTGTGCTACGCGCAGGCCTGCATCGGCGTGGACAGCCCCGGCGACTTCAAGATCTACGTCACCGAGTACGACACGGAATACAACCGCCATAAGGCCGTGTTCAACATCGATGTGGACGCCGAGCCCGTGCCGTTCGCCGACATCGACACCGACGAGCCGCTCCCGCCCTATGAGGGAGCCTACCGCGTCGGCGACACCTGGACCGTCGACGGACAGTGGAGCCTTACCATCAACGGCATCACCGAGACGAAGTCCCGCAACAAATACACCGATCTCGATCCCGCCGCGGTGTATATCATCGACTACACCTACACGAACCTGGGCTACGAGAACGACTACGCCGACGGGCTGTATCTGTCCATCGACAGCTGCGTGATCGACAATGTGGGCTTCATGGGCTACAGCTACCCCGGCGACGATCTCAAGTATCCCAAGCAGACGCCCGAAGGCGCCACCTGCAAGGCGCAGGCCTGCGTCGGCGTCTGGCACGAGGGCAGCGTGCAGCTGGTGGTGAACCTGTACGACGGCACCAAGACCGAGCAGACCGCCGTGTTCTATCTCGGAGAGGAGCCGGAAGCCCCCGCCCCCACCGCGGAGCCGACACTCACCGGCGAAGAGAAGAACATCAGCCAGGAGCTGCGGGACTTCCTGGCCAACTACGAGGACTTCGCCGACGAGTATATCGAGTTCCTGACCAAATATCTGAAGGCGGATCCCGGCGAGATGCTCTCGCTGCTCGGCGATTACGCCGAATACGCGGAGAAGTACGCCGATTTCGCCGCGCAGATCAAGGACTTCGACACAAGCAAGCTGACCAAAGAGGAGCTGGCGTATTTCCGCGAGGTCACCGACCGCGTCACCCGCAAACTCGCCGAGCTTCTTGACAGATAACCGATTACACATATAAACAGCAGCGGGGACGGTTCCCGAAAGGGCCGTCCCCGCTGCTGTTTGTTCGGTTCACTTTTTCGGCAGGTACACCGAGGCGCTCTGGCCGAGCATCAGCTCCGCGCCCTCAACAGTGAGGTGCACGGTGTAATAGGCCGCGTTCTGCCGCGTCACGCCCAGGGCGGAGATCCCGGTCACCGTGCCGGTGAGGACGCGCGACTCGTCCGTGTCCAGCGTTACGGGCAGCTTGTCGCCCACCCGGAGCCCGCCCAGGTCCATCTCGTCCACCTGGGCGACGATCTCGGGATCGTCGGCGTGGAGCAGGCGGCACAAAAGCCGGCCCTTCCACACCTGCTCCCCGGGGCTCACGCCCAGAAGTCCCACCACCCCGGCGGCGGGAGCTGTCACGCCCGGGGAGGCGCCGGCGTCGGCGTCCGGGGCCATCACGCGCAGCAGCACGTCGCCCTTTTTCACCGTGTCGCCGGGGGCGACCAGGATCTCGGCCACGCGCCCGGCGGCGGGGACGGGCAGATCGTCGCGGTAATACGTGCGGCCCACCCCCACCTTGTCTTCGGAGCGGCGCTTCGAGTTCAGGAACAGGTCCACGTTCCGGCCGGAGCGGAAGCTGCCGGAGGTGACCTCCGCCTCATAGCCGCCCTCGCCGGCGGCGATGACGACGCAGGTGCCGTTCTTGCCGTTCAGGCGGAAGTACAGCGTGTCGCCCACGTGCACGTGGCGGTTCTTCTCGCGGTTGTACGCCCCGGCGTAGCTGCCGCGGACGCGCAGCTGCGAGGCGGGCTCCAGCGCCAGCACGGAGCCGTAGGTGCTCATCACGGCGTCGGCGCTGTCCCCGGCCTCGGCGAAGACGCGGCGCACGGTCCCGTCCTCGGGCGCGGTGATGTCCGTGGTCCGCAGCGTGAACAGGGTCTCGCCGGCGCTCACGGCGTCCCCGATCTCGTGATCGAAGGGGAGGAGCGTCCCGGAGTAGGGAGCCGTTATGTCCTCGAAGGAGGCGGCCTGCACCGAGCCGTTGGCGATGTTGTACGTGCTCAGGTCCGTTTCGGCCGCGGCGGGCAGACACAGCGCCGCGGCGAGGACCAGACACAGGGCAAGGGAGAGGATCTTCTTCATTATGTCAACTCCTTTTGGGGGATCGGTCGGTTTTCGGAGGTCATTCCACGCTCTTCAGGGCTTCCACCATGTCGATGCCGCGGACCTTCCGGGCGAGGAAGCGCTCGATGAGCAGCGTGTAGGCAAAGGTGATCGCGCCGGCGAGCAGCACCGAGCGGAGGCTGACATGGCTTTCGAACACCATGTTCTCGAATTCGCAGGTGCGCAGGATGACGCCCACCAGCACGATCCCGGGCGGGATCCCGGCGGCCACGCCGGTCAGCGCGGTAAGGCTGCTCTCGCGCAGCATCAGCGAGCGGATCTCCCGCTGGTGGTAGCCCAGCACCTTCAGCGTGGCGTAGTCGCGCACCCGCTCGGTGAAATTCATCAGGCCCATGTTGTAGCAGATCACGAAGGCCAGACCCAGCGCCGCGCCGGAGAGGATGGAGAAGGCGGTGGAGGTGGCGTCGAGGATCGTCATGCCCTGGTTGAACTGGTCCTCCAGGTATTTTACCGATTCCACCTCGTCCATCTCGTCGAGCCGGTGCAGGGTCGCTTCGTCCGGGGCGACGATCAGCAGCGAGGTCGTCCGGAAGTCCCCCTTGCGGCAGGCCTTCCACGCCGTCTCACTCATGAACAGGCCCTGGGCGGCGTTCGTGTCGGCAAAGGCCGCGGCGGTGAGCTCCAGAGGCTCGGTGTCGCCGGGGAGATACACCTCCACCGGGTCGCCGAGCTCCACGCCCATCACCCGGGCCAGCTTGCGGCTCATGACCAGGTCCCGCTCCGGCATGGGCAGCACCGTCTGATCGGGGCTCAGGCGGATGATGGTCTGGTCGTCCTTCATCACGGTGAGCGGGCAGGCGCGGGCGGTCCCGCCGCCGTGCAGCGACACGCTCAGCTCCATCACGCCCTCGATCTTCTCGGCGTTGAGGCGGGCGCGGTAGCTCTCCAGCGTGCCGGCCTCGCCGCTCTTGAGCTCGGCGCGCAGCTCGTAGGACATCGTGCCGCCGTAATAGCGGCGCATGAACCAGGTCAGCGACTCCTGCAGGCCGAAGGTTGCGATGATGAGCATGTTGCAGCAGGCGATGCCCACCAGAAGGATGGCCGTGCGGCCCTTGTTGCGCATCAGGTTGCGCACGATCATCTTGCTGTTGAAGCTCAGGCGCTTCCACACTCCGGTCCAGCGCTCCAGCAGGATGCGCGTTCCCCCCTTCGGGGGCTTGGGGCGGAGCAGGTCCGCCGTCTGCTCGGCCAGAGAGGAGCGCAGCGCGTACATGCATATGGCCGCCGACAGCGCCACGCTCATGGCGGTCATGCCATAGGCGATGGGACTGATGGGCGCGCGGAGCATGTAGGGGTAGCGGGAGTTGTGCACCATCATGTTCCACAGCACGTCCGGCAGCGTGTAGCGCCCGACGTACAGCCCGATCACCGAGCCCACGCTCGAGGGCAGCAGCGCGTACCACAGATAGTGCCGGCGGATGCGGCGGTTGGTGTAGCCCAGCGCCTTGAGCGTGCCGATCTCCATGCGCTCGTTGTCGATCATGCGCTTGAGCGTCGACACCACGATCAGCGCCGCCACCGAGAAGGCCAGCACCGGGAACACATAGGTCATGCCCCGGAACATGCCGGCGTAGCCGCGGGCCAGCGAGATGTTCCTGTGGGAGGCGGTGGACACCACGATGGCCGAGGGGACCGCGTCCTCTATGGCCGCACGCACGGTCTCGGCGTCGGCACCCTCCTCCAGCTTGACCAGCACGCTTGTGTAGGGCAGGTCCGGCACCGCCGCGTGGGAGAGGATAAGAAAGCCGTAGTGCTCCGGGTCGGGGGCGATCTCCTTGCTGGTGATGGTGTATTCCGCCGAGAGCACGGTGCCCCGGACGACGAAGCGCATGGACCGCCCGGCGATGTTCAGCGTCACCGTGTCGCCCACGGCAAATCCGTGCGCGGCGGCGAACTGCTCCTCCATCAGGCAGCCCTTGGTATCGGCGGACTTCAGCGCCGTCCCGGAGCGGAGATAGGGCTTGTTGAGCAGCGGCTCGCCCTCGTAGATCTCCAGCGCCGCCTCCACGCCGTCTCCGACGTTCTCCACGTCCGCGGTGATCGAGGTGCGCGGCTGTGCCTCGGCCACGCCGGGGGTGTGGCGCACGCGGGCGATCTCCCGCCGGGAGATGGACGAGGCGCTTACCCAGAAATCCGACAGGGCGCACTCCTCAAAATAGGTCTCCACGGTGAGGTCCATCAGCCGCCAGGTGCCGTCCAGCCCGGAGAACACCCAGGTCCCCAGGAAGCACAGCAGGGTCATCGCGATGAACTGCATCGCGTTCTCCCGCATGTCCCGCAGCAGTTTGCGCCGGAGCATGCCGCGGCGCTTCACCATGTGATGTCCTCCACGCGGATCGGGCGCTCGTTGAGCTCCACGGACACGACAGCGCCGTTGCTCAGGCGGATGATCCGGTTGCCCAGCGGGGCGATGGAGGCGTTGTGGGTGATGATCACCACGGTGGTGGAGTAGTCGCGGCACAGGCGGGTCAGCAGCTCGAGCACCTGCTCGCCGGTTTTGCTGTCCAGGGCGCCGGTGGGCTCGTCGCACAGCAGCAGCGCCGGATTCTTGCACAGCGCGCGGGCTATGGACACCCGCTGCTGCTCTCCGCCGGACAGCTGAGGCGGGAAATTGTTCATCCGGTCGGCCAGGCCCACGTCCCGCAGGACGTGCTCGGGGGCCAGCGC
>JAEEGI010025843.1_pt1 | contig 11349 bp, 12 predicted proteins | sample 8958751 | NCBI WGS metagenome assembly JAEEGI01 (sample SAMN16246545, study PRJNA631951) | gut metagenome | biome: gut microbiome; feature: rumen; material: KS-attached | host: Bos | place: Iran: Karaj | collected 2018-10 | reverse complement strand
ACTACAACACCGTGTGGAACTACTTCGCCTCCACCAACCAGATCCTGGCCATGATCGTGCTGTGGACCGCCGGCATGTACCTGGTGAAGAACGGCAAGTCTCCCTGGGTCGCCGTTGTTCCCGCCACCTTCATGAGCGCCGTCACCATGACCTGCGTGCTCAGCAGCAATCTGTATCTCGGCGGCATCTCCTTCTTCAACAAGATCTCCAAGGTCGGCGGACTTGTTCTCGCCGCTGCCTTCCTGTGCCTGTTCATGGTCGCTGCCAACAAGGCCAAGGCTGAGATCAAGAAGTAATTCTCTCTGAGCAAAGGGGTATTTCCATGTTGTTTCCTCCCAGATCTCTCAGCAATTTGACCTTCAGCCAGGAAGAGCTGAAAACGGATATCGCCACGCGGATGAAGTTCGGCCAGTGTGCTTTGGGGAAGAGAGCTCTGTATGTCGGCACGTATCTGTTGAGCAATCGCTACTACATCCCCCTGGTCCGTATAAAGCGCGTTTACAAGCGTCTGGCTGTCACAAAGGGCTTTTATGAGGGCAAGGTCTTCGGTACTCTCTCCTATCTTGTCGTGCTGTACGACGACGGAAAAGAAAGGGTTTGCCGATTTGACCGCGAAGAGGAACTGGACAGTATGCTTGCTGCCATCAAAAAGCACACGCATATCCCCGTTGGAAAGCCCTGAACCCGCCTGAACAATCCAAACCGGGAGGCGCCGTAAAAAGCGCCTCCTTCTATTTGCCGGGCTGTGAAGAGAACGCCGATCCCCCCCCCCGCGCCGGCGTTCCCCTCAGAGCACAGCAGTCAAAAGATCATTACGGAGGATCAGCCATGTTCGACTTTCTCGCAAAGGAAGGAGTTTCCCCCAGGATCCTGGACCAGGTCCGCGCGTTCCGCGCCGAGTACGACGTATCCGAGGGTGTACGGGACCGCATCCCTGCCCCGGCGTATATGTACTACGGAAAGGAGATCTGGGAGCAGGCCGCCACAGCCCTGCTGGCCGGCGAAAACATCCTGCTCCTGGGCCCCAAAGCCACCGGCAAAAACGTGCTGGCCGAGGGGCTGGCCGCTCTGTTCGGCCGCCCCGGCTGGGACGTATCCTTTCATGTGAACACAGACGCCGCCTCCCTCATCGGCACCGACACCTTTGAGGGCGGACAGGTGAAGCTGCGGAAGGGGCCCGTATACCGCTGCGCCGAGGAGGGCGGCTTCGGCATCCTGGACGAGATCAACATGGCGAAAAATGAAGCCCTGGCAGTGCTTCACGCCACGCTGGACTTCCGCCGGGTCATCGACGTGCCGGGCTATGAGCGCATCACTCTCCACCCCGCCGCCCGGTTCATCGCCACCATGAACTACGGCTATGCCGGGACCCGCGAGATCAACGAGGCGCTGGCATCCAGATTCATGGTGATCCGCATGCCCGTGATCTCCCATCAGGACCTCATCAAGCTGCTCTGCGCCCAGTTTCCCGCGCTACGGCCGGAATACGCCGAGCAGTTCGCCGCGCTGTTCGACGACATCCGCCGAAAGTGCGACGGGGGCGAGATCAGCTCCAAGGCCCTGGACCTGCGCGGTCTGCTGTCCTCCCTGCGGCTGGTGCAAAGCGGTCTGAGCGCCGGGCAGGCCGTGGCCCTGGGACTGACAAACAAGTGCTTTGACGAATATGAGCGGCAGCTTGTGGAGGATATCGTGTCTGTGCGGCTTCCCGCCGGGCTGGGCCGCGGAGAGATTTTTGCCGACTGATGGAGATCCGGGAGACAGAACAGCGAAGAGCTGACAATCTCATATGGAACACCGCCGGGGATTACTCCATCGTACCCTGGATGCGGGTTTATGACAGCAGCGGACACGCGGAGCTCTACTGGAACAGCATTGTCGGCGCGGTGTTCTCCCGCTACGACAGGGCGCGTCTCTGCCGTTTTACCGACGACTTCGGCAGAGGTGAGGAGCGGAGGCTTCTGGAGACCGTATTCTGGCTGGGTCTGGACAATGCAGTCTACGCCCGGGCCGCTGCCGAAAGGCCCGCTCTCTCATCGCTGCGGGAGCGATACGCCCGCTCTCTGGAGACTGTTCCCTCTGAAGAAGGGCGCGTCAGCGCCGTTCTTCGGGCATATTTCCTGGACGAGTACAGTGACTCTTATCCCAAGCTAAAGGAGCTCACGGCAGCTCTGAGGGCTGTGAGCGGAGACGACACGGAACAGGTGCTCGCCGCCCTGGATGTCCTGCTCCGGCAGCAGCTCGGCTATGCCCCGGAGGGCAAAAAAAAGCCTCGCACCGCGCGGGGAATGTTCCTGCGCCTGTTTGGCCGGGACGAGGACGCCATGAACCAGATCCTCCCGGTCCGGGGCTTTGCACTGTGTGTGGCGGAGCACTACCGTCCGGACAATGGCGAGAGCGAAGAGGAGCACCGCCGTTCCATCCGTCTCCCCCGCCCCACCGCCACAAAGGACATCGACATGCGGGAGTATGTCACCGGTTATTTCGGCCGGTCCATGTACGACGAGCGGGTCATGTACGCGCTGGAAAAAGAGCTGTGTGTGGGCAGCCACGCCGACTGCAGCCTGCATTTCACCCGCGGCGCGGCGGAGGACAAGAGCAAGGTCAAAGGGTACGCGGGAGAACGCCGCCTGGCTTCTCTGGCGCAGGAGGCCAAAAACCTGGCCGCCTTTGACAAGGACCGGGACCGCAGCCGGGAAACGATCCGACGGCTGTCCCAGCAGATCAGCAATTCCATTCTGGCCCGGCTGGACAGCTCCGCTGTCCGTTCCTCCGCAGGGCGGATGGACGCCGGCAGGGTCTGGCGCGGGGTCCTGCTCGACGACGACAAGGTATTCACCCGGGAGCTGCGGGGAGAAATGGGCGCTCTGTCCGTCGATATCCTGCTGGACGCCTCCACCTCCCAGCTCCACCGGCAGGAAAGCATCGCCGCCCAGGGCTACATCATCGCGGAGAGCCTGACTCGCTGCCGCATCCCCGTGCGGGTGTACTCCTTCTGCTCCATGAACGGCTTTACCATCGTCAATCTCTTCCGCGATTACTCGGAAAACGACAAAAACGCCAATATCTTCCGGTATTTCACCGCCGGATGCAACCGGGACGGCCTGGCTGTGCGGACGGCGGCAAAAATGATGGAGAGCTCCGGCGCGGAAAACAGGATCCTTGTGGTCTTGTCTGACTGCAAGCCCAACGATGTGATGAAGGTGCGGACTGCCGGGGCCGAATACCGGGAATACACCGAGGCCCAGGGCGTGGAGGATACCGCGGCTGAGGTCCACAGCGCCCGGATCCGCGGGATCCATGTGGCGTGCGTCTTTACCGGCACGGACGACGATCTGCCCGCGGCCAAGCTGATCTACGGCCAGCACATGACCAGGATACGTTCCCTGAACCAATTTGCCGACGCCGTGTCCTCCCTGCTCAGGAGCCAGATCGAAGAAATATAGGTCAAGCGATGAATGATCGATCCCAAAAACAGAGACTGCTGAACTGGCCGCTGCTGCCCGCGGTGCTGACGCTGGCCTGGCCCACCATGCTCGAACAGCTCATGAGCACGGCGGTGCAGTATGTGGACACTGCCATGGTGGGCTCTCTCGGCACTTCGGCAACCGCCGCGGTGGGCTGTACGGTCACGGTGAACTGGCTCATCGGCAGCACGGTGTCCGCCATGGGCGTGGGCTTTCTGGCGGGCATCTCCCAAGCCAGAGGCGCGCTGGACACGGAACGGGCCCGACGCGTCGCCGCCCAGTCAGTGCTGACGGTATTGGCCGCCGGAGTGTTCTTCACCGCCCTGGCCCTGGGGCTGAGCGGGCGTATCCCCGTTTGGATGCGGGCGGCCCCCTCCATACGCGAGACGGCCTCCCGGTACTTTTTCATCCTTTACGCCCCTATGCTCTTTCGCACGGCCACGGTGATCTTCGGGACGGTTCTCCGCGCCGCCGGCGACACCCGCACCCCCATGCGGGTGGGCATGGGAGTCAACATTGTCAATGTGATCCTCAATTTCCTGCTGATCTACGATGAAAGGTCCGTGAGCCTGTTCGGCCGCACAGTGCATATCTGGGGCGCCGGATGGGGTGTGACGGGCGCTGCCGCCGCCAGCGCAGCATCCATCGTCTTCGGAGGCGCCGTCCTCACCGCCGTGTTCTTCCGTCACAGGGAGATCTCCCCCGCGGGGTTTTCCATCATGCCCGACAGAGAGATCCTGCTCCCCTGCATGCGCATCGCTCTTCCGAACATGCTCCAGCGGTTTGCCACCTCTCTCGGGTATGTGGCCTTCGCCGCCATGATCAACTCCTTGGGTGAGATCGCCACCGCCGCCCACACCATCGCCAACACGGTGGAGTCCGCCTTTTATGTCCCCGGCTACGGCATGATGACCGCGGCGGCGACTCTCACAGGCAACGCCATCGGCGCCGGAGACGAAAAACGCCTCCGGGATCAGGCCCGCCTGATCTTCTTTACGGAGGTGTCGCTGATGGTGATATCCGGCGCGCTACTCTTTGCCTTTGCCCCGGGGATGGTGGGGCTGTTCAGCACCGACGCCGCGGTGATCCTGCTGGGAAGCACGGTGCTGCGGAGGGTCGCCTGTTCAGAGCCCTTTTACGGGGTCTCCATCGTCATCGAGGGCATGATGATGGGGGCCGGGAAAACGGTGGCCTCCTTCGTTTTCAGCATCATCGGCATGTGGGGCGTCCGGATCGTTGGGACGTTCATCTGTACCCAGGTGCTGGGAATGGGGCTCGTCTCCGCGTGGAGCTGCATGATCGCCCACAACCTGCTGCTGTTCGGAATGTTTGTGGTCTATTATCGACGGGGGAAATGGGACCCGTTGAAAGAAAAAAAGCCGGTCGATTGACCGGCTTTTTTCTTGCTTGTTCATTTATAGGAGTGCAGTCCGGTGAACAGTACGTTGACGCCGATGAAGGTGAAAAGCACGCACACGATGCCCACCAGGGAATAGATCGCCATGCGCCTCCCCTGCCACTTTTTCTGCAGCCGCAGGTGGAGGTAAGCCGCGTAGATCAGCCAGGTGATCAGCGCCCAGGTCTCCTTGGGATCCCAGGTCCAGAAGGCGCCCCAGGCCTGCTCGGCCCAGATGGCCCCGGTAAGGATCGTGACCGTCAGCATGAGGAACCCGAAGGCGATCATCCGGTAGGAGAGATAGTCCAGCCTGCCCAGACGGTCGCTGTCGCCGTCCTTCTTCTCCAGGCGCAGATACTGAAGACTGACGCAGGCGGAGATCATAAAGGCGCTGTAGGAGAAGACCGCGGAGCCGATATGGAAGGAAAACCAGGCCGACCGCAGCGCCGGCATCAGCTCGGAGACTGTTCTGGGCTGGAGAGCCGCGAAGGAGAGGATCATGAACGCCGCGGCGGAGGTCGTTGCGCCCAGCCAGCTCTCCCGGATGCTCCTTTGCAGAAGGATCGCCAGCAGGCCGATCCCCCATGCAAAGGCGGTGGCAAATTCGAACTGATTGGACAGAGGGATCCGATGGGCGGTCACGCCCCGGGCAATGATATATGCGCTGTTGAGCGCGAACCCCGCGTAAAAGATGAGCCAGGCCACGCGCCCGAGCTTTTCATTGCGAAAGGCCAGCCCGATGAAATGTACCACGACGCCGGCAAAGTACAGTACAAGGGCGCTGAAAAACAGAATATCAAGCATGTTTGTCCTCCTTTTCTACCGGATGTTGTCAAACCGCAAGCGCAGCTCGTTTTCCCACTTCCTGCTGACGATATAATAACCCTTTTCATCCACAGCCACCGCTGCGGCGGGTACGAAAAAGCAAAGATACAGCCCCAGCGTGATGGCTGCGAAGGAGAGATACAACAGCCCGTAGGCCCAGAAGGGCGTGGTCTTTACCCGGATCCCCGGGTAGTACATGGGCTTGCCGAATCGATATACCGCGTCTGAGGTCTCGAGCTCCTCGCCCGGCAGGAGCAGCATGGGTTCCGTGCCACCGGCGGAGGTGTCGCGCAGCGCCACGATGTAGTAGATGGGGTCGGCAAAATCCATTCCGGGCTGGTCCAGAGCCTGACGATTGCCCTCCGCGTCCACCAGATACCCCGGATAGACGGCGTTATACCATATCCCCTCTGTCCCGCCGGCGGAGATCATGCTCTGCTCCGTCAGATGCAGGGGCTTTTCCTCTCCGGTGGCCTTCACATACACGGTGAGCTCTCCGGAGATGCCGTAGGTCTGCTGATAATACTTTTTGCTGCCGAAGCGCAGAGGCCTGTTCACCCGGATCTCACGCACTCCGCTGGAGCGGCCGCCGGGCGAGATCACCTCCAAGGTGCTGGCGTAATCGATTCGGCCCGAATCATCCTTGATATGAAACGACTCCAGGCGGATGTTTATATCTCCGTCGATGTAGTTGTCCCCGGGAAAAACGGCGTAGTCCGCATCGGAAACCAGGAGGAAGATCCCGGCGGCTGCCAGGATGATCCCCAGCAGGGCAAAATGGGTGATCGCGGAGCCGTACCAGCTCAGTCCGGCGGAGCGCCAGAGCTTTCTGCCCTCCGTCCGCTGCTCCCGCCAGCCCCGGGATCTGAGGTAGCCCTCCAGCTTCCGCTCGTCATAGCCCTCCGCCGGAAGGATCTCCCCCTCCCCTGCTGCGCGCAGGCTCGCCGCCTGCCGCCCGGGGGCCGCCCGGAGCTGAGACGCCGAGCACAGGGCGAGATTCAGGCTGAACAGTCCCACCAGCGTCAGGAAAAACCATCCGGAGAATATGCGGTCGATGCCCAGGCCCAGGATCAGGTGGTAAAGCCGGGGAAAGTTCTGTATATACAGGCTCTCGCTCTCCCCCTGGGGGACCACGGAGCCCAGTACGGAGCAGGCAAGCACCGGCAGCAGCAAAAGCATGCCGAAGCGCATGGACCGTACGGTTTGCAGTACTTTTTTCATAGGGCGGTCACTTTCTTTTCAGAGATATCGAAAAGCGCCAGCTTCCCTTTTAAGGAAACTGGCGCTCTGTTTCAGGTCATATTCAGCCGAGAAGGGCAAGAGCCTGATCGATCAGCGCCTCGGATTTGTTCAGGCAATCCCGGGAGAGCTGGGAGTTGTGAGCGCCCTCGCTGTTCTCCACGAACACGAAGTCCCAGTACCACTGGCCGTTGCGGTGCAGCATGCGGATCTCGTCCAGCTGCTCCTCGGTCATGGTCCCGGCCTCCACCGCCTCAGCCAACTTGTCGGACAGAAGCTCGATCTTCTTGCCGATCTCCTTGGTGCGGCCTTCGATCTCATCCTGGATGGCGTGGACCTTGGCGGCCATATCGGTATTGCCGTGGCACTGGACACAGGTCGCCAGGACCTCAGGTTTATCCAGCGGGCTGACCAGATAGTGGTCCGAATAAGTACCGGTGCCGTAGCCCTTGCCGGAGGTCAGCTGTCCCATGTGGCAGTCGGCGCAGGTCAGAAGCCCTGCGTGGGCGCTGCCCTCGCCCATAAAGGTCTCATACTCGGGGTGCTGGGCCTTGAGCTGCTTGGTGCCGGTGCGGGGGTTGGTGTAGTCCACAAAGTCGATCTCGTTGTAGTAGGCCAGCATGTCATCGGGATTCATGGAGGCCAGGCTGGTGTAAGGCAGCGTGGCGGACTGATCCGAGGGGGCGAAATAATACTCCACATGGCACTGTGCGCAGGAGAGGGTCGCCGGAGCCACATTGCCCAGGTCGCTGCCCATGGCGTTTTTCAGGTACATATGGGTCACGACCAGCTCGTTGCCGGTGTTGGCATGGCAGGAGTAGCAGCTGACAGCCTCGTTCATCTGCGCCATGACCTCGGCAAAATCGCGGGAATATACGCCGTTGCCCTCGGCGTTCACAAGAGCGTGATAGTCGGGGGATTTGCAGGTGATGCACTTGGCTTGGCCGTGAGGCCGCTCGGTCTTGCTCACATCGATCAGCGTATAGGAGTGACCGCGGGCCTCCGCGTAATCCTCGCCAAACTTATTGCCCTCGTAAACCTTGAAGAGGGAGAAATCGGGGGCGTAGATCTCCGGGTACTGCTTTGCCTGATCGTTTTCCTCATTGCGTACAAAGGAGGCGTACACGTCGGGATACTCCTTCTGCCATTCGCTGGCAGTGCGAACGACCACGGAGGAGCCGGTCTCAACCACCTTGGGGGCGTCGTTGGCCACGCCGGCCTTGGGCGTCTTGCCGAGGATCACGGTATCCAGTGCAATGGCAAGGATCAGCACGGCCAGGCAGATCCACAGGATCTTATTGTCGTGTCGTGCAGGCTTTTTGTTCATTTCCCTCTGCCTCCTGAAGCATTGTTTTTTATATGCCTGGGGTTATTTAATAGAATACCATGCTTTTTCGAAATCTGCAACCACGATTTTTTCTTTTTCGGCCCTTCGGCGGATAATGCGGGAAAGCCGGCACATCCTAAAGGCGTTATGGCTATCGTACTGATCCGAACGATCATCGTTTTCCTGTCCCTGGTGCTGTGCATGCGGCTGCTGGGAAAGCGGCAGCTGGGGGAGCTGGAGCTGTCGGAGCTGGTGGTGTCGGTGCTGGTGGCGGACCTGGCCTCCCTGCCTCTGCAGGACATCGGCATCCCGCTGCTCAACGGTCTGGTGTCCATCTTCACCCTGTTCTGTCTGGAGCTCATACTGTCCGGCGTCACCCTGCGGTGGGGCCGGCTGCGGGACCTTCTGTTCGGCAAGCCCTGCTTCCTCATCGAAAAGGGCGTCATCGTCCAGCGGGAGATGGTGAAAAACCGCTTCACTGTGGACGAGCTCACGGAGGAGCTGCGCCGCCAGGGCGTCACGGACATCCAGAGCGTGGAATACGCGGTGCTGGAGACGGACGGGACGCTGAACGTGCTGCTCTGCCCCGCCTGCAGGCCGGTGACCGCCGGGCAGATGGGCCTGGCCCCGGAGAGCCGGGGCTATCCCCACATCCTCATCAGCGACGGCAGGGTCATCAGCGGCAATCTCACCAGGTGCGGCAAGACCCTCGACTGGCTCCAACAGGAATGCCGCGCACGTGGCGCGGCATCGGTCTCTGACGTATTTATCCTGTCTCTGGACGACAGCGGCGGCATCTACTTTGCCCGGAAGGAGAAAGAATGAGGAAAGCCGTAGCCGCTCTGGCGCTGCTGGCGCTGCTGGCCGGGGTCTCCGTCTGGAACACCCGGTATCTGGACCGGCTGACCGGAGAGCTGGAGGGGCATATCGAGCGCTCCCGGGCCCTCTGCCTGCAGGGGGATACGGCAGGGGCGGTCCGGGCGCTGACAGAGGCCCTGGACCTGTGGTACGGCGCGGAGGGCTACACCCACGTCTTTATCCGCCACGCCGAGGTCAACGACGTGACGGACGCCTTTTTCGACGTGTTCGCCGCCCTGTCGGAGGCGGACGCCGCCGCGGCGGACAGCCAGTACGACCGGCTGACGGCCCATCTGGACAGCATCGACACCATGGAGCACGTCACCCTCAAAAGCGTGTTCTGACCCGCCCGCAGACGGCGGCGCGGGCCGCCGCTCTCATGCCTTGTCCTCCAGCAGCCGGGTCAGCTCCTCCATAAAGGTGTTGATGTCCCGGAACTGCCGGTACACGGAGGCGAAGCGGACATAGGCCACCTCGTCCAGATCCTTCAGCCGCTTCATGACCATCTCGCCGATCTCGCTGGTGGGGATCTCCCGTTCCAGCTCGTTCTGCAGCTCCTGCTCGATCTCCCCGGCGATCCGCTCCAGATCGCCCAAAGCCACGGAGCGCTTCTCGCAGGCCTTGAGCATGCTGCCGATGAGCTTGTTCTTGTCAAAGGTCTGGCGGCTGCCGTCCCGCTTTACCACCACCAGAGGCAGACGCTCGATGGTCTCGTAGGTGGTGAAGCGGCGCTGGCAGGCGAGACACTCCCTGCGGCGGCGGATAGACGTCCCCTCGTCCGCGGGACGGGAATCGATGACCTTGCTCTCGGCATAGCCGCAAAACGGGCATTTCATGGCGGTTTCCCCCTTGATCCGTTGTTATCTGCGATAATAACACAAATATTATGTAAATTCAAGACGGTTATGCTCTTTCATTCCCATAATTTGTGCGTTGTCTGTCTCGCCGTCACAATATATGATGGCGTCGGGAGGCGATGAATGTTGAAACATCTGTACGCCGTGTTCGGCAGCATATCCGAGGAGGCTTACTGTCTTCTGTCCGGCACGCTGAAAACCGTGTGCGCCATGCTGCTGTGCTCTCTGGCGCTGCTGCTGGCATCGAGCCCGCCCGGGCCGGATACATACAAAATCTATTATCTCGCCGCGCAGATGGAGTCAAACGCCCTGGGAGTGATCCTGGTCGGTAACTTCGCCGCGCTGTTCCTGGAGCGCCAGCACCGCCGCTGACACCTCCTCGAGGGTGTAAAGGCTGTTGAGGGCGTCCAGCATGGCGTTGGCGGACAGGTTTTTCGGAAGGTCCAGAAGCGCAAGCAGCCGGGCCCGGCGCCCGGCGGCGTCCTTGGCGCCGCTGAGGCCCATGAAATAGAGGTCCGCCTTTGTCAGCTTCTTTTCCCGGACCGCCGTCATGTCCGCTCCGGCCCGGCGCAGGGCTTCCTCCAAAACCGCGGGGCTCATGCCCTCCACGCCGAGAGTCCCTTCCTTTGAGGGCGCGGATTTTCGCCGCTCCTTCCCCGGCACGGCCGGGATATAGGCGTGCTTCAAAAACCGCTCGCCGATGCACCCGCGGAGCCGGTTCCGTATCACCAGCCCGGCCCCGTCGGCGTCGGTGAGGACGATGAGGCCCCGCTTTTCGGCCACCCGGCGGAGCAGGGACATCTTTTCCCCGTCGTTGAATATGCCGAAGCCGTCGGTGGTGAAGATCTCCGTATCCACCAGGTTTTCCAGGGCGATCTTGTCGTACCGCCCCTCCACCACCACGGCCTCCTTAAGGCACAGCATGGCGGTTCTCCATGGCGATGAGGATCAGAAGTTCCTTGAGCGCCTCCAGCTCCGTGATGACGCCCCCCTGTTCCCGGAACTTCATGCTGTACTCCGCCACATGGCGCACGTCCCGGGCCAGCTCCCGGAGCGTCAGGCGCCTTGCGGTCTCCGTGGTCTGCCGGAGGGCGTAATCGTTGTAGATGCCCAGCATATCCCGGACCTGGGCCGCGCCGCCGCCGTGCTCCAGGATGACCCTGGCGGCGTACAGCCGCCGGATCTGCCAGCCGATGATGCCCATGACCTCTATGGGCTCGGCGTCCCCGGCCAGCAGCTCGGTCATGCAGGCTGCCGCGCCGTCGTAGTCCCGGTTGGCGATGCAGTTTGTCATGTCATACGCCACCGCCTCGGGCAGGTGGTGGGCCAGCTTCTCCACGTCCGCGGCGGGGGTCTGTTCGCCGGCGGTGTCGGCGCTGATCC
>JAEEGI010025839.1_pt1 | contig 11350 bp, 8 predicted proteins | sample 8958751 | NCBI WGS metagenome assembly JAEEGI01 (sample SAMN16246545, study PRJNA631951) | gut metagenome | biome: gut microbiome; feature: rumen; material: KS-attached | host: Bos | place: Iran: Karaj | collected 2018-10 | reverse complement strand
TTACTTCTTCAATTCAAATTTATATCCCACACTCCAGACAGTAGTGATAGCCCACTCGTCTGTGTCTGGAAGTTTCTCACGAATTCGTTTGATGTGAACATCCACGGTTCTAGTGTCTCCTGCAAAGTCATAACCCCAAATCTGCTCTAGTAGCTGCTCGCGGTTAAACACTTGGTTAGGAGAAGATGCCAAAAAGTAGAGTAGCTCAATCTCTCTTGGTGTCATCTCAACAGGTTTTCCTTTATATATAACTTCGTAGTTTGAAAGATTAATAGTCAAATCTTTAAACTCTAAAACTTTGTCTTCCTTTTCTTCAGGCGCAGCAGTAGGCTCTTGGTAGCGTCTAAGAACTGACTTAACTCTAGCCACTAGCTCCTTAGAGTCGAATGGTTTAATCATATAGTCATCTGCACCCAACTCTAGGCCTAGAACCTTATCAAAAACTTCTGTCTTAGCAGAAAGCATAATGATTGGAACATTAGATTCTTTACGAATAGTTCTGCACACATCGTAGCCATCCATTCCTGGAAGCATAATATCAAGAAGAATCAAGTCCGGCTTAAAAGATTTCCACGCCTCAATAGCTGATTCTCCGTCGTGTTCTATATGAGTCTCAAAACATTCCTTCGTCAAATACAAAGAAATAAGATTTGCGATATTCTCATCGTCATCTACTATTAAAATTTTCTTTTTGTCTGCCATAAATTCCTCCTAGGTATATTGTCGTAAATAAATATTAAAAAGTTATGAATTATTTTTAAAACTTATTTAAAAGTGACAATAGTGGCTCCGCTTCCGCCTTCGCCAAATGTTCCGTTTCTATATGTATCTACATAATTACATTTCTTCAAATAACTCTGAATAGCAGAGCGCAACTTTCCGGTTCCTTTGCCGTGGATGATTGTTACTTGAGGTAGTTTTGCTATGTAAGCATCGTCCAAATATTTTTCCAGTTCGTTTATAGCCTCGTCCACAGTTTTTCCTATCACATTAATCTCCATAGAGACATCCTGTGCTTTTTGCATTTTGATTTTTCCGCTTGAGCCTTTCTTAAAGCCTGGAGCCTTAATCTCTGGCTCATCTATAATCTCAAGATCTTTTATGTTTATCTTCGAATTAAGAATGCCCATCTGAACATCCATATTTCCATCTTTGTCTGGAAGAGAAGTGACATGACCGTTTAAGTTAAGGCTTAGAACCTTAACGCCAGTTCCCAACTTGAAGTCGGATGGCTTATGTTCCTTCGAACCAATCGAGCGTTTGATGGAAGGAGTTTGCACATCCTTTAGCATCTCGCCGATACTTCCTCTGGCTTGTTCCATCTCTTTAGTGTTGGCAACTTTCTTGCTCTTATTTATATCGGAGATTGCTTTGTCGGCAGTTTCTCTGGCGTCCTTTAAAATCTTGGCCGCCTCTTCCTTTGCCTCGGTTACAATGCGGTCTCTTTGCTTTTCGAGACGCTTTCTCTTCTGTTCATATTCATTTTTAAGGCTTGTGATTTGAGATTTGTAAACTGCGATAGTCTCTTGATCTTTTTCAATCTGCACGCGCTGTTTATCAATTCGCTCTAACACATCCTCAAATTGCTCATCGTCTGAATCTATACGCTCCTTCGCCCCCTCAATAATATCTTCCGAGAGTCCAAGCTTGCTAGAAATAGCAAAAGCATTACTCTTTCCAGGAAGACCAATTAAGAGTTTGTATGTTGGCTGCAAAGTCTCGACATTGAATTCGCAGCTTGCGTTTGAAACGCCCTTTGTCGATAGCGCGTAAAGTTTAAGTTCGCTGTAGTGAGTGGTAGCCATAATGCGAGCGCCCACATCCTTTAGAAATGAGAGAATAGATATGGCAAGAGCAGCACCCTCCACGGGATCTGTACCAGCACCTATCTCGTCAAACAAAACAAGTGAGTTGGCATCCGCCTTCTTTAGAATATCCACAGTATTTACCATGTGTGATGAGAAAGTACTTAGTGACTGCTCGATACTTTGTTCATCACCTATATCCGCAAAGACTTCGTCAAAGACAGCAATTTCGCTCTTGTCATCTGCTGGAATATGAAGTCCAGCCTGACCCATAAGAGTTAGAAGTCCGACAGTCTTAAGTGAAACTGTCTTACCACCAGTGTTAGGACCAGTCACAACTAGAAGCGTGAAATCTTTTCCTAAGTAAACATCGATAGGAACCACCTTTTCTACATTCAAAAGTGGATGACGTCCTTGCTTGATATTTATATATCCATGGTCGTTAAGGATTGGCATAGTGGCTTTCATCTGTTTAGCCAAAGCACCCTTAGCCAATATAAAATCTAACTTGGTTAGAACTTCCACGTTAGTATAAATCTCGTTTATATGTTCAGCGCAGGAATTTGAGAGGTTAGCCAAAATAATTTGAATCTCCTCAGCTTCCTTTGCTGCCAGGTCTCTTAGTTTGTTGTTCAAATCAACTACAGCCTTAGGCTCTACAAAGACAGTAGAACCAGTGGCGGATTGATCGTGCACAATACCATCCACCTGAGCGCGGTGTTCAGCCTTTACTGGCACACAGTATCTGCCATCTCTCATAGTGATAAGTGTATCCTGCAAATAGTCTTTGCCGGCCTTTGAATTTACAAAAGAGTTAAGCTGAGTGTGAACTCTGTCAGCTGCTATTTTCATTTGGCGGCGGATATTCTTTAGGTTGTGAGAAGCATCGTCCGCTATCTCGTCTTCCGCCAATATACATTTGTCTATCTCAGCCTTTAGATATGTTAAAGGCTCAATCTGCTCAAAGAGTGGAGTCAAACTATCTGTGTATTCCTCATCTGAATTGTTGCTTCCAGATTTTTCGTTAGCCCCAGTCTTATCCTTTACATCGCGTCCATATGTTTTGGCCTCGTTTGAGATTCCAAGTACAGATTTAATCTGTAATAGTTCGCCAGTTCCCAAAACTGAACCGATCTCAAGTCTCTTTAGAGGTTCATTAATATCAACAAGGCCAGTAAACCCAAGAGTTCCCTTTTTCCAAATGCGTGAAAGAGCATCCTGAGTCTCAATCTGAGCCTTTTTTATCTCACTTAAATCAGACATAGGCTTAAGTTCTTTGCACATTTTCTTTGCCGCAGAAGAACCAGCTATGTCCTCTAACATTTTTGCTATTTTATTGAATTCTAAAGTCGATAAAACCTTGCTGTTCATAATAATTCCTTTGCTTATAATTCTGTAATCAATTATAATAAAGAATGGATGTTAGGTAAACCCTAGCACCTTAGAAAGAGGTATTTATGAATTACATTAATACACTAGAAGAAGGAAATAATATTTCTACCATTTATATGGTAAAGCAAGTGAATCCTGCCACTACAAAAGCGGGCAAGGATTACTTAAATGTGGTTTTGCAGGACAAGACTGGCATGCTAAACGCAAAGGTTTGGGAGCCAAATGATCCGGGCATTGATGACTTCGACAGCCTAGATTATGTTGAGGTGACTGGCGAGATCACATCATTTAACGGAGCGCTTCAAATGAACATTAGACGCGCTAGAAAAGTTGAGATGACAGAAGTAAACGAGGCAGATTATCTACCTTGCACAGACAAGGACATTAATCAGATGATGGACGAGGTTGTTTCTATAATAGGAACAATTCAAACTGATGATTATAAGAAACTTCTTGATGCTTTCTTTGTAGAGGACGAGAAGTTTGCGGCTGCATTTAAGAAAAGCTCTGCCGCTAAGGCTATGCACCATGCTTTCGTGGGTGGTTTGCTAGAGCACACACTTAATGTTGCTAAGATTTGCGATGGATATTGTAAATTATATCCAGAAATCAATAGAGATTTGTTAATAACTTCCGCGCTTTGTCACGACATTGGTAAAGTGGTAGAACTATCACCTTTCCCAAAGAATGACTACACAGATGCTGGACAGTTAATCGGTCATATTGTGATAGGAACAGAGATGGTGAAGGAAAAAGCCGCTAAGATTGAGGGCTTCTCACCAGTCAGATTAAAAGAACTTATGCACTGCATCTTGTCACACCACGGCGAACTAGAGTATGGCTCGCCAAAGGTTCCGTCATTAGTGGAGGCTATGGCTTTAAGCATGGCTGATAATACTGATGCCAGAATGGAAATGATGAAAGAGGGGCTAGAGGCCGACCTGGACGAAGAAGGTTGGACATTAAAATGGAACAACGCCCTAGATAGACGAATTAGAAAAACTAGTGAATAAAAAAAGGGGCTCGTAATGAGTCCTTTTTGCTTGGAGGATATATGTGCGAACATTTAAATATTTTTGGATTAGAACTTCCAATGTATGGAATGATGATTCTTCTTGGAATCATTGTTTCTAATGCCGTGGCTCTTAGTCTTTGTAAGAGATTTGGCAGGGATAAATTAGAACTACTTACCATTGAGAGTTATGGAATTATTGGTGCATTTCTTGGATCCAAAATATTATTTTTGATTATTAGCTTTAAAGATATAGATTGGCAAAGAGCGGCTGAGCCAAAGTACTTAATGGCAATACTATCTAACGGCTTCGTTTTTTATGGCGGACTAGTGGGAGCAATTCTTTTTATGATGCTATGCGGCAAAATCCACAAGCTAGATGTTTGGGGATATATTAGAGACTTTATCTTTATGATTCCAATTATGCATTGCTTTGGAAGAATAGGTTGCTTTTGTGCAGGATGCTGCTATGGGATGCCATACCACGGACCAGGACATGTAGTCTTCCCTTACGGCTCACAGGCACCATCAGGAGAAGAACTATTCCCAGTGCAACTAGTGGAAGCAGCACTAGTTTTAATAATAGGAATTGTACTATTAGTTTTAAAAATAAAAAAAGATTTCTTCTATACTATAGAGACATATTTGCTTACATATAGCGTAGTAAGATTTATTTTAGAGTTCTTTAGATATGATGCCATAAGAGGAGTGGCATTTGGACTTTCCACATCACAGTGGATTAGTATTGTTGTGTTTATTGGAACGGTTATTTCCATTGTATATAGAGGAAAGAATGTGGAGCAAGAAAAAGACGACAAAGAAGATTAAATAATTATGTACCAGAAAAATGACGAATTAATTGTGACAATTGAAGATCAAGGTATAAACGGAGAAGGCATAGGCAAAGAAAATGGCTATACCCTTTTCGTTAAAGATACTGTGATTGGTGATAAGTGCAAAGTAAAGATTATGAAGGCAAAGAAAAACTATGCCTTCGCAAAATTACTTGAGATTATTGAACCATCCGAGCACCGCGTGGAAGAAAAATGCCCAGTAGCTAAACAGTGCGGTGGATGTCAACTTCAGTCGATGGATTATGAGACGCAACTTAAGTTTAAAGAAGAGAAAGTCTTTAATAATTTAAAGAGAATTGGTGGTTTAGACACTTGTCAGATTCCAATGAAAGAAATAATCGGAATGGATGAGCCATATTATTATAGAAACAAAACGCAATTTCCTGTTGGAAGAAATAAAGATGGTGAGATAGCATATGGATTTTACGCAGGAAGAACTCACTCCATCATTGAGACTCCAGGTTGTGTGCTTGGAATGAGAATAGACGGAAGAGATGTTTGCAAAGAGATTATGGACACAGTCATTTCTTTTATGAAAGAAAATGATATTGACCCATACGACGAGCAGACCCAGACAGGTTTCGTTAGACATGTGCTAATTAGAATTTCAGAATCAACAAAGCAGATTATGGTTTGCGTGGTGACTAATTCTAATGAGTTGCCTGAGGCTGACAAATTAGTCGAAAAACTAAAAGCCATTCCAAACATGACTAGCATTTCCATAAATACCAACAAAGAATTTGGAAATGTTATTATGGGAAGTAAAACAGTCCATCTTTTTGGACCGGGTTATATAGAAGATGCTATTGGCGAGAATATATTTAGGATTTCGCCAGAGAGTTTCTTCCAAGTAAATTCAAAACAAGTAGAAAAACTATATGAAAAAGCAATTGAATATGCAGGATTAACTGGCGAGGAGACAGTGTGGGATTTGTACTGTGGAACAGGAACAATCACCCTATCTATGGCTAAGAATGCCAAGAAAATATACGGTGTGGAAATAGTGAGAAATGCTGTGGAGGATGCTAAGAATAATGCTATAATGAATCATATAGACAATGCGGAATTTTTATTAGGAGCAGCAGAGGAAGTTGTCCCTAATTATTTTGATGAAAGCGAGGGTGAAGAGTGTCATCCGGATGTGATAGTGGTTGATCCACCAAGGAAAGGGTGTGATCAGAATCTTTTGCAGACCATGGCATCAATGAAACCTGACCGAATCGTTTATGTAAGTTGTGATAGCGCTACGCTAGCTCGTGATGTGGCGTGGCTTAAAGAAAACGGATATAAATTAAATGAAGTGACACCAGTTGATATGTTTCCACAGACGGTACATGTGGAGAGTGTAGCATTGATGTCAAAAAATAATTAATTTGGAGGAAGTTATGAAATTAGTTAAAAAACCAATAATGTATGTAGTGATGGCTCTTATAGCAATGAGCCTATTGTTTGTATTTGTTAGTGCGGCTGCTAAAAAGCCTCGCCTTTCAAAAAAGAAAGTGACAATGTATGTCGGTCAAAAATACAAACTAAAAGCCAATGGCTTCAAGGGGAAAGTGAAGTGGAAATCTAGTAATAAAAAAATAGCCACGGTAAATAAAAAAGGAAAAATTACTGCAAAGAAAAAAGGCAAGGTTAAGATTATTGCAAAGTATAAAAAGACAAAAAGAGTTTGCAAGGTAACTATTGTATCTAAAAAAGAATACAAAAAGATAATGAACAAGAAGAAGAGTAACCCAGAATCTTCTGTAGCGCCAGTTGCCACAACAGCACCACAAATCACAACAATACCAGCAACTACAACAGAGGAGGAAACTACTACAGTACCAGAAACCACAACAGAAGAGGAAGAAGAATTTGATATTAATAAATATGTAGAAAAAGGAATCGTATTCTATGATAGTGTTATAACTTATCCTAAATCGGATGGTTCAGTGACTGTATACCAACTCCTAGATGTTGACCGTGCATGGAAAACATATCGTAGATTGAGAGGTCAGTTCGTGCCACTAAGTCAAATTTTATCTGAGTTGCAAAACTTAAGATATGTTTCAGGGAACCCAAGTACGAGTGGGGTACCTGAAGGAGAAGAATGCAGAAAAGAATTTCTTGCCTTCTCACATTCGACAATGATTTTAACTCACACGGATGAAGAAGGTTATGTTCGAACGTATCAAATAGTAGATTTTGAGAATGCATGGAAATTGTTTAATACTGTTTTGGCAATGGACAAAGACCCTGATTTTGAGTTCAATTCTAATAAGATAGTGAGTCAGCTAAAAGCTAAAGGATATGTTAAATAATTTATCGAATAATCTTAAGAATTCAAGCAACTTTTGGAGGTGTTTATGGTGAAAGTAAGAAAAACATTGAAACGAGTATGTTCAGTGTTGATGGTAGTTATGCTTACTATGACTACTGTTATTGTTGACCCTGGACATGTATTCGCAGACCCAGGAATCTACTATGTATGGGTTAAGGTGAAAGGGGACAATAGTCATACAGATTCACAACCAATGCGCACGAAAACAAAGATTGTTTATCCAATCACCTTCAAAGTAGTTGGCGGTGCATGGGATGATGGAACGAGTGCGGATAAGAGAGTTGATTTATCACGCTATGACGATGAAGATTTGGCACTTGTGTTGAAACCTGAAGATATTCCTGGAGTAGGTAATCAACCTAAGGAGGGATATTTGAAGGGAGGATCATGGGATGTTGAACCACCTTTGGATAAGGTGATTAGCGAGGCAAAGACTTTTTCATACACCTACAAAGTCGATCCAAACTATAATCCTACAAAGAAGATAACAAAGCCTGGAAAGACAAAAGTTAAACAGGCTATAAAGAAGAAAAAATCACCTAAGAAGATTAGTATTAAGCTAAAGAAGGTGAAAGGTGCAAAAGGCTATCAAGTAGCAGTTTATAAGAGCAAGAAGAATGCGAAGAAGAACAAGAAGGCTATCAAGAAGAAATACTCAAAGAAATTGAAGTTTACTGTCAAGTCTAAGAAGTTCAAAAAGTTAAAGAAACTATATGTCAGAGCTAGAGCTTATAAACTGGACGGAAAGAAGAAAGTCTTTGGCAAATGGTCAAAAATTAAAAAAGTTAAGAGAAAATAAATTAAGTGGAGCTCGATTGAATTCGGGCTCCACTTTCTTGTGTGAGAAAGCATTAATAAATGTTATAATAATAATGAAGTGTTGTGTACGGGAGGGAGAAGAAATGAAAAAGAAAGTATTGTCTATAATATTGACTATTGTGTTGGTGGCAATTTTGGCACCGATTTCGATAGGAACAACAACTAAAGGTGAGGATACCGAGAAAAAGCCAGATCCAAACTTTCATATTTATCTTGCTTTTGGACAGGATAATATGGAGGGGCAAGGGACTATAAATAAACAAGATAGGAGCGAAGATTCACGGTATAAGATGCTGTGTACTTCAGATTTTGTTCCATATCAAAGAAAAGTTGGAGAGTGGTATAATGCATTACCTCCTCTATCAAACATGTACGGCAAATTAGGAGTGGCAGACTACTTTGGACGTGAATTAGTTGAGAAATTAGATGCTAGAATAAAGGTAGGAATAGTAAATGTTTCTGCTATCGATGCCTCAATATATCATTTCAGAAGTAATGTACCTGAAGCTGTTATGCAATATAGTACCTCTGATAATCTTAGACTTAGACTTGACAATTGCTATGGAGGAAATCTTTATGACAGGTTAATAGAGATGGGCAAAAAGGCACAGGAAGATGGTGTAATTAAAGGCATTATTATGCATCAAGGAGAAACAGATGCAGGTGATGGACAGTGGCCAAATAGAGTTAAGGATGTATATAACAATATAATTAACGATCTTAATCTTGGAGATGATATTCCTCTTTTGGCGGGGGAAACGAATAGATACAGTCCAGCAAAAGGAGCGAATAATAATATAGCCAAACTGCCACGAATGAGTAGAAACTTTTTTGTAGTATCATCAGAAGGGTTAGATAGTCAATCATACGGTAATGCTTTTTCTCCAGAAGATTATAGATCTTTTGGCAAAAGATATGCTGAAACAATGATGACGATATTGGGAGATGAATTAAATCCTGTTGAGCCAACAACTGTTCAACCAACCACGGTTCAACCTACTACAGATTCAACTACTTTAGTTCAGCCTACTTCTGCTAAATCAACTACAGTTAAACCTACAAAGAAAGCAAAAAAGGTAAATACGCTTTCACTAATGGGCAAAAAAGTAAAAGTAAAACGCAAAAAACTTAGGAAAAAAGCGCAGAGAATAATAGCAAAGAAATCTATTAAGTATATAGATAAAGGGCAAGGAAAACTAACATACAAGTTAGTAAAAGTTAAAAAGGCTAAGTTTAAGAAATACTTTAAGATTAATAAAAAGACTGGAAAACTCACTATCAAGAAGAGACTTAAAAAAGGAACATATAAAGTAATAATTAAAATTAAAGCAGCAGGTAATGAAGACTATAAAGTATCTGCATGGAAGAAAGTTACAGTTAAAGTTAAAGTGAAATAACAGTTATGTGATAGGAGGATGAAAAAGTGAGGAGAAGATTATTATCGATTGTTGTAGCTCTAACTATGGTATTAACTATGATGTCACAGATGGCAGCCCCTGTTCAGGCCAAGAATAAAACTGCTAGAGTGAAAAATGGTGTTGTATCTGGATCGCAGCACGTTAATATTAACACGTTACCAACAGATCAGCAGATAGTATCAGGAGACGTATATGTTTTTGCAGCAAATATTACTGAAGACAATAATATGACGGAGAGTGATAGAAAGAATAGAATGTTGAAATCTTCTCCAGATATTTCATATTATACTTCAGAAGATGATGCAATAGATTCTAGAGAGTGTAATTTTAATGAATATGATGACAATGTAGTAATAACAACAAATAACGACAACAGTTATTGCTATATAATTACTGAAACAAACAGTACCAACGATGGAAATCAGGGATACACTATTAAAAATTATGCTAATGGTTCGTATTTGGATGTTAAACAAGATGTTCAACCTATAACTTATGGCAAATGGAATAATTCCAGAGAACTTAAGCAAAGAGGAGGCTCCACCGCTTGGCTAGCAGACTCTTTCACATGTCCAACGGAACCATTTGTTATTCATTCATATACTCCGCGTGTATGGTATTGGGATGCAAGCAAAAAAGAATTCTATACACTATTTTCAACTACCCCATATAACGATAATTATTTTGGATTTTTAAGTGCAGGCTATTCGCCTTTCTATGTGCCAGATGGTGATGGAGTTGAAGAAGGTATGTGTATTCTAGCGAAGGACTATACAAATTCAAATGGAGAAACAAGACTGAGTCAACTTGTATGGCAAAATAGATATGCATACTGTGACCCAACTGATATGGGTATTTATGAGCCTGGTGATCCTAATGATCCTGGTAATCCTGGCAAATGGGCATCTCGTTGTTGCTTGGATAGATTAACTGATACACATGGAAGAAATTCAAAATTATACCTTCAAGGAATTAATTCTAGAAGCCAGGCAGACCTTTGGGGATTCCAAGGAGTAGAAGAGTTTAGAGATCCATATTATAAATGGGGAAAAGTTCATCAGGCAGGCGAAAAGGGAACTGCTATGTTAGGGCTCTATCATTCTGCTATGGACTCAGAGTTCAATGCTAGAGGTTCTCAACACTCAGATTGGGCATTAGCTGAACACCAGACACTTTCATTATATAAAAGTATTTCAACTCCAAAAATCACTTTTGACTACAATGATGGCACAGGTGGAAGTCGATATGATACTTACTACTATAATCAGACTCTAGATCTTTCAGCCATAAAGCCATATACAAACACAGGTTCAGATTTCCTTGGATGGTCTACAGAAAAACATGGTGAAATAATAACCAATCTATCTGCAGTAGGAAATACAACATTATATGCACAGTGGAAAGAGATAAATGTAAACCTAACAGTGGTAAATGGAAAATTTGGTTCAGTTGAAGTATTGGAGCCAGAAAATTTTGATGGAAAAGTATATAAAGGTGATACATTTAAAGCAAAAGCTACACCAAATTCAAATAAAACTTTTAATGGTTGGTCAATAAGTAGTTCTGAAGGGACTGACTCTTCGTATGATTATGAATACGAAACAACATGTAACACTGATCTTGATATCACAGCAACTTTTGGAGTACATCCATTAGATAGATTAACATTAAATATTAATTATAATGACGGTAGTGAAATCAGCAGACTAGAAGTAGTCTACAAGTAT
>JAEEGI010025838.1_pt1 | contig 11350 bp, 11 predicted proteins | sample 8958751 | NCBI WGS metagenome assembly JAEEGI01 (sample SAMN16246545, study PRJNA631951) | gut metagenome | biome: gut microbiome; feature: rumen; material: KS-attached | host: Bos | place: Iran: Karaj | collected 2018-10 | reverse complement strand
GGACGGGATGGGGCGTTTTCGTCCAGAAGCCAAGAACCTCAAGGCAGATCTTTCGGGAGCAGTCACTATGAATCTGAAACGCACCTGGCTTAACTTGCCCAATCTGTTGACCCTGGGCCGAATTATCGCCATCCCGATTCTGGTGGTGCTGCTGATGATTGGCAGCCGGCGCTGCAGTTTCTGGGCGGCGGCGGTGTTTGGGCTGGCCGCCTTCACCGACTGGCTGGACGGCTATCTGGCCCGCCGCTGGGGCATGGTGACGAACATGGGCAAGTTTCTGGATCCGCTGGCCGACAAGTTGCTGGTTCAGGCCGCCCTGATCATGATGATCCCCCTGGGCCGGGTGCCGGCCTGGGCGGTCTTTGTCATTCTGGCGCGGGAGCTGATGGTGACGGGCCTGCGCTCCATCGCGTCCTCCGAGGGGATTGTGATCGAGGCCAGCCCCCTGGGCAAGATGAAGACGATCTTCCAGATGGCCGCCATTCCCGGGCTGCTTCTGCACTACGACTACTACTGGCTGTTCGGCCTGCGCTGGGAGCTGTTTCACGCCAATACGCACAACGTGGGGATCTTCTTCTTCGCGATAGCGCTGGTTTTGACCATCTGGTCCGGCGTCGATTACATATGCAAGTTCTTCCGGGTTATTACCCGCTGAAAGGGACCACGGAAGAGAGGATTTTGCAGAAAAGGGAAGATTTGTGTTTTTTGGGGTTGACGCCGTTTGCGCGGTTTGCTATAAGCTGTCCCCGTCGCGTGATTGAGCGCGGCGGACTTTGCGGGAATAACTCAGTGGTAGAGTGCAACCTTGCCAAGGTTGAAGTCGCGGGTTCGAATCCCGTTTCCCGCTCCATCGTCGGCAACAGGCCCGGTCATCACATGATCGGGCCTTTTTTTGTTTGTGCACTATCCTTTCTGTCAAGGAGTCGGGCATGTCGCTGGCAATGACGCTGTGGAACGAAAATCGGGATCTGGCGGAAGCTTCCCTGAACAATCCGTTTGTGCGGGGCATTCTGGATGGTACGCTGGAACGGCGCAAGTTCGCCTACTATGTGAGTCAGGACGCGTTTTTCCTGCGGGCCTTCGCGCGCGCCTACGTGATCGCCGGGGCCAAGGCGCAGGAGTGGAGCGATTTCATCCAGTTGCACGAGCTGGCCGCCGGCGTGTTCAACGAGTTGAAGCTGCACGGCAAGTACGCCGCGAGCTGGGACGTGGATCTGCAGAACGTTCAGCCGGGCGCCGCGACCCGCCGCTATACCGACTTTGTCATGGCGACCGCCTGGGGAGAGGGGACCGGCCTGATTGTGACGGCGCTGACGCCCTGCATGCGGCTCTACTCCTGGCTGGGCCGCGAACTGGCGGCACAGCATCCGGAGGCGCATGCCTACCGCGACTGGATCGATACCTATGCGGCGGACGAGATCGATCAGCTGGCCACCCGGCTGGAAGACATCGTCAACCGCTGCGCGCCGGATGACGCGCGCACCCATTCGGTGTACCGCTATGCCATGGAGTGCGAACGCGACTTTTTCCAGGCGGCCTTTGATCGCTGAGGCTGCATACTGCAGGCCTGTTGATTCGCCGTGCCTTTTCAGGGGGGAGTCGAAGCGCTATGAATGGAGAATTGCTCTTTCTTGATGGACAAACCGGAAGCGCCGCCAATATGGACAAGCTGCGGCGCGCCCGGGCGCATCTGCGGAAAGGAGAGAACCGCAAGGCGCAAAATCTGGCGCTGGAAGTGCTGGAGTCCGCGCCGCTGGACGCGGATGCTTTGAGCGTGCTGGCGGTTTCTTCCTACAATCTGCACAATGTCCCGATGGCGACAGCGGTGTTTGAAGAGGCGCTGCTGCTGGATCCCGCCAACACGGGCGCCCACTATTACTATGGTTTTTTGCTGGAACGGCTGGGCAAACGCCAGGAGGCGGCAGGGCACTTTCAGAGGTGTGTCGAGCTGCAGCCGGATTTTCCGGAAGCCTATATTCACCTGGGCGATATCGCTGGCGCCCGGCGCGACCTTCAGGGCGCGCGCGACGCCTATGAGGCGGCTTTGGCCCGTTTGCCGGAATGTGATGAAAACTGCTTCCAGCGCGGATACCTGTTCAGCCGCCTGGAACGCCACGAAAAGGCGATGGAGAGCTTCCAGCATGCCATCGCCCTGCATATACACGAAGCCGCCAGCCATAGCGGGGTGGGCTGTGTGCTGTCGTCCCAGGGCCGCGACGCGGAAGCGCTGGAACATTTTCAGCGCGCCGCCGCGCTGGAGCCGGGCGACCCCAACTTCCACTACAACAGCGGCCTGTCCTTCCTGCGCCTGAAAAAATATCGGGAGAGCGTGGACTGCTTTGTCCAGGCCCTGGAACTGGATACCGTCCTGTGGAACGCGGTGATGGACAACATGCCAAGGCTGGTCAGCCAGGCGCCGCCCGAACTGGTGCGGTACCTGCTGGACAAGCTGGAAAAGATCTGCCCGCTGCGGAGCGAACCGCCCTTTTTCCGGGCGATGCTGATGGTGCGGGAAGGCGCCGAGCCGGAGACGGTGCTGCCCTGTGTCGAGGAAAGCCTGAAGCGCGATCCCGGCATGATTCAGGCCCTGCATCTGAAGGGCAACCTGCTGCGTGATGCCGGACGCTATGCCGACGCGCTGGGCTGTTTCGACGCCATGCTGTCCCGGTCGAAGGACGCTTCGCTGGCGCATTATGGCCGTGCGACCGTGCTGGCGCTTTTGGGACGTGACGACGATGCGCTGAAGGCACTGGAGGAGGTTTCCCATCGCGACCGGAATCTGCTGAACCAGGCGCGGGATGACGCCGCCTTTCGAAATCTGTTGACCAATCCGGTTTTTTGCGGTCTGGTGCAGCCCCGGAAGATCTCCATCAAGGCGGTGACCGTTTCCTGCAAGTAGAAAGTTCCCGCCGCCTGAAGAGGGATCTTTTGGGAAGAATGCCCATGTTCCTTTTCGCGGCGCTGACATCCTGAAGAAACGTGAACCTATGAAGAAAAGTACGATGCTTTGCAGATGGATGCTTGTGTGGTGCATGGCGGTGGCGCTGCTGGGAGGATTTTCGGCAGCGGCTCCGGCCGCGGTGGAGATCGGCCTGAACGGCAGGGAGCCGCAGCGGCTGAACGAGGTGTACACCTATCAGGGCGCCGCCTATCTGGCGCTGGACGATCTCCTGCCCGCCCTGGGCCTGACCGGCGAGTGGGACTCGGTGGAACATGTCTACAGCATTGCGGCGCCGTCCACGACCATCAAACTGGTGCCGGGCAACATGTACCTGCGGGTGGGGGGACAGGTCGTCGAGATGGTGTGCCCTGCCCGGTTCATTGACGGGCGTCTGCGGGTTTCCGAGGACTTTGTGCGCAATCAGCTGCCGAAACTGACGAAAATTTCGCTGGTCTACAACAACCTGGATCCGGTGGCAAAGGACGAAGAAGAAGAGGATGACGATCCGACGGAGCGCATGTTTGCCGAGTTGCTGCGTCACAAGGAATCACCGTACGAGGAGGACGAGGACCGGGAGAAGGTGATTGCCATCGATCCGGGGCATGGCGGTACCGATACCGGCACTATCGGCATCCACGGCGTCAAGGAAAAGGCGATCAATCTGGATGTGGCCCAGGCTTTGGCGCGGGAAATCCGGATGAACATGGGCCTGCCGGTGATTTTCACCCGTGACAAGGACTATGCCGCCACCCGTTCCGAGCGCGCGCAGGCGATCGCGCATCAGGGCGCCGATCTGCTGGTTGTCCTGCATGCCCAGGTGTCGCAGGGAACGCAGGCCCGCGGGATGACGCTGTTTGTGCGGCCGCAGGAGGCCAGCGGCAGAAGCTGGGGACTGGCGCGCAAGATGGCGGAGGCTCTGCAGGCGGCCAACCTGCAGGTGAACGGCATCTATGCGGTGCCCCTGCTGCCGCTGAGCGAAGGGGATCTGCCCACGGTCATGGTGGAAATGGGCTATTTGAGCAATATGCAGGACCTGGCCCTGCTTGGCGGATCGGAAATGCCGAACGTCGCCCGGGCCATGATGCAGGGCATCCGAAATTTTGTTGAGCGAAGGTAGACACGGGACTTTTCCGGAAAAAGCGGAAAAGTCTTTTTTTTATGAAATGATGGAGAATCTTTATGAACCGGGGAATTGTTCTGTTTGACAGGGCGGCGATCCGCCGCATGCTGACCCGCATTGCCCACGAGATTCTGGAAAAGAACCGCGGCACCGACGATCTGGTGGTGCTGGGGATACCCAGAGGAGGGGACATGCTGGCAGCAGAACTGGCGAAGGTGCTTGAGGAGATCGAGAAGGTGCCTGTCCCCTGCGGTTCCATCGACATCACCCTCTACCGTGACGATCTCGGCTGTCGGACGATACGGCCGCTTCACAAAACCGAAATGCCGGTGTCTCCGGAAAACGGACGGGTGCTGCTGGTGGACGATGTCTTCTTCACCGGCCGCACGGTCCGCGCGGCCCTGGATGCCCTCATGGATCTGGGGCGCCCGCGCACTATCCAGCTGGCGGTGCTTGTTGACCGGGGCCATCGCGAGCTGCCCATCCGCCCCGACTACGTGGGCCGGGATATCCCCACCGCGCGGGACGAGGATATCTGTGTCGATTTTGATGAAAATGGCCTGGCCAACGCGATCCGCCTGATCAAACCCCTGAAGGAGCAATGACCTTATTGAAAACTGGAGGTGGCTTTCCATGCTTTTCAAACATCGACAGATTCTTGGTACCCGGCAGCTTTCCGCCGACGATATCACGCTGATTCTGGACACCGCGGAACAGTTCCGGGAAATTAACCTGCGCGAGATCAAAAAGGTGCCGGTTCTGCGGGGCAAAACCGTGATCAATCTGTTCTACGAGGCTTCCACCCGGACGCGCACCTCCTTCGAGATCGCGGAAAAACGCCTCTCCGCCGACGCCATCAATATCACCGCTTCCGCCTCGTCGGTGGTCAAGGGGGAAACGCTCGCCGACACCGCCCGCAATCTGGAGGCGATGCGCCCCGATGTGATCGTGGTGCGCCATGCCGCGTCCGGCGCCGCGGAGTATCTGGCCGGGAAGCTTTCCGGCTGCGCGATAATCAACGCCGGCGACGGCGCGCACGAGCATCCCAGCCAGGCCCTGCTGGACGCGCTGACCATCCGCCGCCACAAGGGGCATGTTGCCGGCCTTGAGGTCGCCATCATTGGCGATATCGCCCACAGCCGGGTGGTCCGCTCCAATCTCTACGCGCTGACCGCTTTGGGCGCGCGGGTGCGGCTGTGCGGACCGGGCACCATGATGCCTTCCGCCATGGAGCGGCTGGGAGCGCGGCTCTGCTGCCGCATGGAAGAGGCGCTGGAGGGCGCGGATGTGGTGATGATGCTGCGTATCCAGCGTGAGCGGCAGGGGCGCACGCTTTTGCCGTCCTTGCGGGAATACTCGCGTTTTTACGGGCTGGACAACAAAAAGCTGCAGTTGGCCAAGGCGGATGCGCTGGTGATGCATCCGGGACCGATGAACCGCGGCGTGGAAATTTCCTCGGAAGTGGGGGATGGCGCGCAGAGCGTCATTCTCGATCAGGTGGAAAACGGTGTGGCTGTGCGGATGGCGCTTCTCTATCTGGTGGGGGCGCCGGCCCCGAATGAAGAGGGCTGAGAACAGGGAAGGGGAAAAATCATGGCTTTGCTCATTAAAAACGCCCATGTGATGGATCCGTCGCAGCAGTTGGACGAGCGTTTGGACATTTTGCTGGAAAATGGCGTGGTTGCGCGGCTTGCCCGGGACATCGCCGCGCCGGAGGCGGAGCAGGTGGACGCTTCCGGTCTGATCGCCGCGCCGGGATTGATCGATCTGCATGTTCACCTGCGCGATCCCGGTCATGAGTACAAGGAAACCGTTGCCTCCGGCGCCCGTGCCGCGGCGGCGGGCGGGTTTACCGCGGTGGCCTGCATGGCCAATACCCATCCGGTCAACGATACGCTGGCGGTCACCGAGTATATCCTCCAGTGTGCGCGCGCGGCGAACGCGGCCCGCGTCTATCCCATCGGGGCGATTACCCGCGGCCTGGAAGGGTTGGTGCTGACGGAAATGGGCGAGTTGTCCGCCGCCGGTTGCGTCGGCTTTTCCGATGACGGCCGCTGGGTGGCCAACGGTGATGTCATGCGGCGCGCGCTGGAGTATGCCAAGCCCTTCGGCGTGCCGCTTCTGAGCCACGCGGAAGACCGCTCCATTACCGCCGATGGCGTCATGAACGACGGGGTGGTCGCCACCGAACTGGGACTGGAAGGGATCCCCTGGGTGGCGGAAGATGCGGCGGTTGCCCGCGACATCATGCTTGCGGCCTTTACCGGGGCGCGTCTGCATATCTGCCATGTCTCCACGGCGGGAGCCGTGGATCTGGTGCGCCGGGCCAAGCAGGCGGGCGTCCGGGTGACCTGCGAGGTGACGCCGCATCATTTCACCCTGACCGAGGAGGCGGTGCGCGGCTACAACACCAACGCGCGCATGTCGCCGCCCCTGAGGACGAAGGAAGATGTCGCGGCGGTGCGCAGCGCGCTTGCGGAAGGCGTGATCGACGCCATCGCCACCGATCATGCGCCCCATCATATTGATGACAAGGATGTGGACTTCAACAGCGCCGTCAACGGCATTGTCGGGCTGGAAACCGCGCTGGGACTGACGCTCAGGCTGGTGGAAGAGGGCTTTTTGAGCCTTGGGCAGGCGATTGAGCGTTTGAGCTGCGGCCCTGCAAGGGTGCTCAATATTCCCGGCGGCACGCTGCGGGAGGGCGCTGTTGCCGATGTGGTGCTCTTCGATCCGGAACGGCGCTGGACCGTCGATCCGGAGCGCTTTTACTCCCGGAGCCGCAATACGCCCTTTGCCGGCTGGACTTTGCCCGGAGTGGTGCGCCGGACCATCGTGGCGGGCCGGACGGTCTTCCTGCAGGATTGAGCAAAAGCGGCGCAAGGGCTCTTGCACCGGAGAAGGTTTCAAGATATTAACGAAGTGGTACAAGGGGGATTGTACGAATTTCCCCGGAACTGTTGCTGGCAAAGGAAGAGACAAAAATTATGCAGATAGTGGCGCTTGTTCCCGCACGTTTTGCTTCCACCCGTTTCCCCGGAAAACCGCTTGCCCTGCTTAAGGGCAAGCCGCTTGTCCAGTGGGTCTGCGAGGGAACCGCCCGTTGTTCCCTGGTGGACCGGGTGATTGTCGCAACCGATGACGAACGTATTGCCGAAGCGGTAAGGGCCTTTGGCGGGGAGGCGCTTATGACGCGTGCCGATCACCCGTCCGGAACCGATCGGCTGGCCGAGGCCGCCTCCGGCCTTGAGGCCGATCTCGTGGTCAACGTGCAGGGCGATGAACCGCTCATCATGCCCGAAATGATTGAACAGGCGCTGGCGCCGCTGATAGCGGACTCCGCCATTCCCATGGGTACGCTCAAAAATCCGATAGAGAACGAGGACGATCTGCACAACCCCAATATCGTCAAGGTCGTGACCGACAGGGCGGGTTTCGCCCTCTACTTTTCGCGCGCGCCCATCCCGTGCCGGCGCGAGGGCGGGGCAATCCGGGCCTGGCGCCATGTCGGGCTCTACGTGTACCGGCGGGATTTTTTGCTGAAATTCGCCCGGCTGGCCCCCACGCCGCTGGAAAATCTGGAAAAGCTGGAACAGTTGCGCGCTTTGGAGCATGGTTATAAAATCATGGTGGCAGAGACGCCCTTTACAAGCCATGGTGTGGATACGCCGCAGGATTTGGAACGGGTGGCGGCGATGATGGGATGAACGTTGTCAGTATCCGAAACTGATGGGGACTTGATATGAAAACCAAATTTCTGTTTATCACCGGCGGTGTGGTGTCTTCCCTGGGGAAAGGGCTTTCGGCCGCGTCGATAGGCGCATTGCTGGAGGCCCGCGGCCTGCGGGTTGCCATGCAGAAGATGGATCCCTATATCAACGTGGATCCGGGAACCATGAGCCCCTATCAGCATGGAGAGGTGTTCGTCACCGATGACGGCGCGGAAACCGATCTCGACCTGGGCCACTACGAACGTTTCACAACGGCGGCGCTGACCCGCAAGTCCAACTTTACCACCGGCCAGGTGTACGACTCGGTTATCCAGAAGGAACGCAGCGGCGTGTATCTGGGCAGGACGGTGCAGGTCATTCCCCACATCACCGACGAGATCAAGAGCAAGATCCTGGAGAACGCCAAGGATGCGGATCTGGCCATCATCGAGGTGGGCGGCACGGTCGGCGATATCGAATCGCTGCCCTTTCTGGAGGCGATCCGCCAGTTCCGCGCCGATCGCGGCGCGGAGAATGTGCTCTACATCCATCTGACGCTGGTGCCCTATATCGCCACGGCCGGCGAGCTGAAAACCAAACCGACCCAGCACAGCGTCAAGGAACTCCGCAGCATCGGCATCCAGCCGGATATCCTGCTGTGCCGCTGCGATCGGGAAATTCCTTTGGAGATGAAGCGCAAGATAGCGCTGTTCTGCAACGTGACCGAAGAGGCGGTCATTACGGCGCAGGATGTTTCCTGCATCTACGAAATGCCGATCCGCTTTCACCGGGAAGGGCTGGACGAACGCATCGCCGAATATCTCAACATCTGGACCAAGGAACCGGATCTCTCGCCCTGGGAGCGCATTGTCAAGCGGGTGGTGGAGCCGGCCGCCCAGGTGCGGATCGCCATCGTCGGCAAGTATGTGGAACTGACCGAAAGCTACAAATCGCTCAACGAGGCGTTGACGCATGGCGGCATCGCCAACAACTGCCGCGTGTCGCTGAAGTTTATCGATTCCGAATCGATTGAGCGGCATGGGGTGGGCGACCTGTTCGCCGATGCCGATGGCATCCTGGTGCCGGGCGGTTTTGGGGAGCGCGGCAGCGAGGGCAAAATTGAGGCAATCCGCTTTGCCCGTGAGAACCGGATCCCGTTTTTCGGGATCTGCCTGGGAATGCAGATGGCGGTTGTGGAGTTCGCCCGCCATGTGTGCAATCTGAGTGACGTCCATTCCACGGAGTTTCACAAGGATGCCGAAAATCCGGTTATCGATCTCATGGAGAACCAGCGCCAGATCCGGCGCAAGGGCGGCACCATGCGGCTGGGAGCCTATCGGTGCACGCTGCTGGAGAAAACCCTGGCGCGGCGTATCTATGGGCAGCCGGAGGTTTCCGAACGCCATCGCCACCGCTACGAGGTCAACAACGCCTACCGGGAGATGCTGGAACAGCAGGGCCTGAAGGTGTCGGGCATCAACGCCGAGTATGATCTGGTGGAAGTCATCGAACTGCCCACCCATCCCTGGTTCATCGGCTGCCAGTTTCATCCGGAATTCCGCTCCCGTCCGATGGAGCCGCATCCGCTGTTTGAATCCTTTATCGGCGCCTGCCTGAAGTGGCAGGAGGAAAACCGTTCCTGAAACGGGGCAGGGAGGTTTTTTGCGAAAGATGCTTCCGCATGAAAGGAAATCCCCATGAGTGACGACGTTGCGAAAAAGAACGCTCCCGAAACGGGACGGACAGACTTCGGAGGGGAGGCAGTGCCTCGGGAAGAAGAAATTTCCGAGAGTGAAAAAATCCTGAAGAATGCCCGCAGGGTGCTGCGTATAGAAACCGAGGCACTGGAAGCCCTGCCTGCGCGGCTGGATGACGAATTTGTCCGGGCGGTGGAGATGATTCTCGCCTGCCGCGGGCGCGTGGTGGTGAGCGGCATGGGCAAATCCGGGCTGGTGGGGCACAAGATTGCCGCGACGCTGGCCTCCACGGGGACCCCAGCCTTTTTCATGCATCCCGCGGAAGGCATTCATGGCGATTTGGGCATGCTCATGCGGGGGGATGTGGTCCTGGCAATCTCCTATTCCGGGGCAACCGAGGAAGTGCTGCACATCCTGCCGGTGATCAAGCGCATGGGGCTCCCGTTGATCGTGATGAGCGGCAAGGCGGACAGTGATCTGGCAAAACAGGGGGATGCCTTCATCAGTATTGCGGTTGAAAAGGAAGCCTGTCCATTGGGTTTGGCGCCGACCGCCAGCACGACGGCCACCCTGGCTCTGGGCGACGCTTTGGCAATTGCCCTGCTGCAGCGGCGTGGTTTCAAGGAAGAAGATTTCGCGTTTCTTCATCCCGGCGGCAGCCTGGGGAAACGCCTGCTGGCGCTGGTCGCGGATTTCATGCACCAGGGCAGGGAAATTCCGCTGGTTGAGGAAAAGACGCCTCTCAAGGTGACGCTGTTCGAGATAACCAGCAAGCAGCTTGGCATTACCGGTGTGACGAACGAGGCCGGCGAACTGATCGGCGTATTCTCGGATGGAGATTTGCGGCGGGCTCTGGAGAAGGGCTTCGACATCCTGAACCATCCGGTGAGCGAGGTTATGACGCATAATCCCAAGAGGATTCTCAGGACCAATTTGGCGGCGGCGGCGCTGCGCCTGATGGAAAAGCATTCCATTACCTCGCTGTTCGTGTTCGACAGCGAGGAGAGCCGGGTTCCGGTGGGGATTATTCATATTCACGATCTGATAAAGGCGGGAGTGGTGTGATGCGGGAGGCATTGCGGGAAAGGCTGGCGAAGATCCGGCTGCTGCTTTTGGATGTGGATGGCGTTTTGACCGACGGCCGCATCTACTTTGCCGACAACGGGATGGAGAGCAAGGCCTTTTACGCCCGGGACGGACATGGCATCAAGCTGTTGCTGCGCTCCGGAATACGGGTCGGCCTGCTGACCGGTCGCAGTTCGCACCTGGTTGAACTGCGGGCCAGGGATCTGGGCATCGATCTGGTTTTCCAGGGGGCGAAGGAGAAGCTGCCGGTTTTCAGGCAGATTTTGCGGGATCTGGATTTGCGGGCGGAAGAAGTTGCCTACATGGGCGACGATGTGGTGGATCTGCCGGTCCTGATGCATGCCGGTGTGGCGGCGGCGGTGGCCGATTGCTCGGAAGAGATCCTGACGGCGGTTGACTTCGTCTCCCGTTATCGCGGCGGCCGCGGCGCCGTCCGCGAATTCTGCGAGCTGTTGTTGAAGAGCACCGGACGCTGGGAAGCAATCATGGCGGATTATACGCGCAAGGGCCTGGAAGGCCTGTGAGGAGCGGCAACGAACGGGGTGCGCCATACTATGAAAAGTATGAAAAGACATCTTACACTTCGCAATCTGCTCTTCCTGTGCCTGTTTTTGGTCGCGTTGGCGTTGACGATCATGATTTCCCACAACTTCAGGGAGACCCTGCAGCCACCGCTTCCCGATCCCCGTCCCAAGGACATCGATCTTTCCCTGAAGGAAGTGGTACTGACCAGCACCCGGGAGGAAACGTCGTCCTGGCAGTTGAACGCGGAGTCCGCGGATTTCAATCTTCAGAG